>Ga0209830_10003054_pt1 | contig 13037 bp, 16 predicted proteins | sample ArcticOcean_MG_C_12_FD_187439 | JGI IMG/M metagenome (GOLD analysis project Ga0209830, IMG submission 187439) | Marine microbial communities from western Arctic Ocean - ArcticOcean_MG_CB8_130 (SPAdes) (version 2) | ecosystem: Environmental > Aquatic > Marine > Oceanic | place: Arctic Ocean...
CTTATGAGCAACAAAATCAGAAAAGACGGAAAGAACGCCGTACTTCCTGATACACCTAAAAACCTAAAAGAAGCTTATGCTAATTTAGTTAGAGCAATGTTTCAGGATAAAGCGTCTGAATCACAAAAGCTTATAGAAATAGATAATGAGATTGCAAGAATATCTAAAAAGAAACCTGAAGCTAAAAAGATAAAAGAATTAATAAAAAGAAAAGAAGCTATTCTTGGTGGCAAAGCCTCAAGCCGAACTGTAGACAAATCACAATTTAGAAAAGACGCAGAATTTTTTGCACCTATCTATAAATCAGATGTAAACTACTGGGCATCGCCACACGAAATGTTTGCAAGAGTTGGAGAAGCCTTTACCACATACAAGATGAATTTAGCTAAGATGAACGCTGATTTTCTATCCAAAACAAATGAGGGTTACTTAACTACGTTAGAACAGTTAGGCGTTACTAAAGAGGGGTTACAAAATTCAGGGAATGTAAATAAAATATTAGATTCCAGAATGGCCTTAACATTTCCAAAAGAACAAGATCGATTGGAAATATTTGGTGCAATGCAAAATCTTATGGACGCTATATCTCAAGATACAATGTTAGGAGATGGCATAACTGGAAAGACATTGCCTGAAGATACTAGAGTTGACGTAAGAAAACTTTACGAACTGCCAAAAGAAAGATCAGAAAGCCTGATGCAAGAGCAAAGGCGTGTAATTAATGAAGCTAAATTGTTTAAAGAGCGTCAAAAGGAAAGGCAGAAACTTTTAGATCAAGGATTAAGAGAAAGAAATTTAGGAACTAGATTCTATGAAGCTTTAGAAGATGTGTTGTTTAGTCAGTATGTCTACCAAAAGCAAGGTGCATTAAAGTCCATAATGAAGCGCTATCCTCGTAACAGAGAAATGCAATACTTGTTTCAGAACTTAGGAACACAAGCTGGAGGTAAATTGCAATCTACGGCTACTGGTGGAAACTTTGCCGACGCTACTGTAAGGCAAGCAAGGCTATACTCATTACAGCTTACAGCAATTATAGAGCAAAACAAAATTAACGAAATGAGTACGGACGATAGAAAGCTTTTAAGAATGATCTTAACAAGCCAAGATACGTTTGATTCTGCTCCTAAAAACGTAATAAAAGCTGCTGGTCAATTGCGTGGATTAATGAATGGCATTTATGAGTATATGAGAATTGCAGGATTAGACCTTGGCTATGCCGAGTCTGGATATATGCAAAGAGTACCAGATTTAGAAATGGTTAACGCAAGGCCTTATAAATTTAAAAAACAAGCTGCAAAAGTATATGAAATAATATTTAAAAACGAAAATGGGGAACTTAATCCAACAGACATAAAGCAAATGATATCTGTTGTAGAATTTATACAAGATTCAAAACTTGGCATAGTTGAGTCGCAAGAATATATAGATTTTACAAGATCAAAAGAATTTAAAGATTTAAAAATTAATTATGAAACTTCTAAAAGATTAAATAAGAAAAAAGAAACAACTGGTCTTGATGAAAAAGAGCAAGCTGAATTAGAAAAAGTGGAGTCAGAATTAGAGCAGCAAATATCAGAAATATCGGAAATGTATCAAAAATTTTATAGTGATATGAAGTTTGCTTATGGGGATACTTCAGCTATAAAATGGAAAAACACTATATATGAAAAGCAAGTAGGAGAAGCTTTAGACGCTCCTCCAGCAAGTAATTTAACAAAGAAAAGAAAGTTACCTCCTGAAGCTGATGCTTTGTTAGATGAGTTTTATGTTAGCGATCCAATTGAAAATATTATTAGCTACATAATGTCTGCGTCCAGAAAAGCTGAATATAACAGACGTTTTGGCGAGCAAAAGATTCCTGAAGTGGATTCAGATGGTAAAGTCCCAAAAGGAGTATATAATGATTACATTGAGTATTTGACTCAAAGAGGATTTAACATTGCTGGCATAGCTGAATCTGATGCTAAAATGTTTACTAGCACAGTTAATTTAATTACTGGTAAAGCAACTGCAAATCAAGATCATATGGCAGCGTCAGCTGCAAACCATATTCACGCTTTAACATCTATTACATTATTAGTCAGAGCGCCTATCGCATCTATAGCAGAACCTTTTACAGCTGCAATAACATCAGAAAGTGTTGCTAAAGGATTTTCGTCTTTTGTAACCACGCTTCAAGAATTTCCTGGTATTAGAAAACTGGGAGGGAATCCAGAAGACATTCGATTAAGACAGCAATTCTCAAGAATATTAGGTGTTATTGATGACCCAGAAGTAGGCGACATATTAACCAATAGAATTGGTGGAAGCGTTGGGAACAATCCGAAACTTAATCGCATGATGCAGCAATTCTTTTACAAGACAAAGCTAACTGGACTTACAAACGCACAACGTAGAACAGCAGCAAAAATTGGATTTCAGTTTATAAGTGAGATGGCTCACGAATATAAAAATCCAAATAATGAACGAGCAAAGATTAAAGCGAAAAAAGTATTAAATGATTTTGGCGTTGCTGATTCTAATATGGATCAATTCTCCGATTATATAACAAGCTTTAATGATTTTAAAGTTACTAAAATTCGCAAGAAATCAAGAATAAAAGGTAAAACTAAATTACCAGCTAACGAAGATATCATGTACGACTCTGGCGAATATTCTGATATGGGAATGCAATTGTCAGTAGCTATAATGAGATTTGCCGACCAGACTATCCAAGACCCAAGAATAGCTGATAGACCTAAGTGGGCAGAAACGCCTCTTGGAAGAATTGTTTATGGTATTACATCATTCATCTATTCTTTTCAGGATAAAGTATTAAAAGGTATGGCAAGAAAAGTTGGCCGTGAATATGGCATATCAAAAGAACTTGGAGCGTCAAAAAAGAAAGCTGCATTAGATGCAACGGCTTATGTGGCTGCAACAGTCGCACCGACTATGATTACTTTGTATACTGGACATCTCATTTTTTCCACATTGCGAGAACTAATGTTAAATCAAGATCGCTGGGATCGTGAATGGGAAGAGAACAAAAAAGACCCAATTAAGTTTGCTACAGATTATATATTGCCGTTGGCGTTTGCCAGATCAGGGTTTACTGGAGCGTTTGATCCTTTATATCAATTGTTTACTGGATTAAAATACAGAAGAGATTTTGCCAATCTTTTTATCGGTACTGGTGGATATGCTGCTCAAAATGCACAATACATTGCGCAGTATTTTATAAACAATAGCGAAAACACTTTATCAAACGAATATAACGCTCTTAAAGGATTATGGAATCTAACCATCAACCCAATCTTATCAGCTTTATATTCTATCGCTCCTATGTCTCCTCCAACAGCATTAGGAGGATTACCAATCCTTATGAAGCTAACGTCAGAAGATTTTAAAAATGCTAGAGTAAACGATCTTTTGGAATTGATTTATGGCGAAAGATACACACCTGGTAAGCGTGGAAGAAAAAAGAAACAATTTAAAATAGGGAAATAAAATGAGCTTGTACGAAAATATTAACAAAAAGCGTAAGGCTGGAAATTCAAATCCACCATCAAGGTCAACTATAACACCAGAGAACTATAAAAACATGAAAGCTGGTTTTCCTAACAGTAAAAAGAATAAAGCTAAGAGTCGAACTGTAAAGGCTATGGGATATTAAGAAGCGATTAACTACCCAAGTAACAACCCAAGTCGGCTTGTTGATTTGCTCTACAGACATTGATTTTACTGGATAAATTGCTACGCTTAATTAGTTCAGAGCGCACCATAATTGAAACTGTTGAAAGCTATATCAGGCAACATTCTGCATATTTTCTAGGACTTTTTGAGTGGACTGTAGAGGACTGTAGAGGACATCAACAACCCAAGTTGGGTTATTAACCCAAGTTTTAGGGGGTTAACAACACAAGTTTTTTGGCTCTACAACGTCCAACATTTTATGTGAATCATGTGTCAAGAATTATTTTCTATTAATAGCTGAACGAAGATAATCAGGACTAAGGTGTAAATAATTCTTTTTAATTGTTTCAACAGTATCGCCTAAAAAGTCTGCTATAGTTTCCATAGCTACTCCATCTTCAGCTGCCCTTGTTGCCCAAGTATGACGAAAAGTATGAGGCGTAACTCCCTCAATGCCAAGTAAAGAATTAACTCTATCAATACCAGATAAAACATCTGTTGTGTTTTCAAAAACATAATTGTTTATCTTTTGCTCGTATAATTGTTTTAAAAAATTAATTAACAGATCAGACATTGGAACAGTTGGGCGTTTCTTTTGATGTTGTTGCCGTTGTCCTGATGGTAAGAAATTAATTATTCCTTTAGCAAAATTAATCATTGGCCATTGTAAATCTAATATAGCGCCTTTTCTTGCTCCAGTTTCAATAGCTACAATAAGAAATGTTTGTATTCTATGTATTCTGTTAACACGCTTAACACCAATGCCATTGTAATTTCCATTTAAAGCATAATCGATATACTTCTCTTGTTCTTCAGCAGTTACAATACGATCTCTTGGTGGAGAGTTTGCTGGTATATCAAGATAGGGAACAATTTCACTATTAATGCGTCTTTGTTTTGGCTCTACCTTTTTTTGCATAAAGTTAAATACGGCTCGCAACTCTGATAACTCAAGCCTGATTGTTGAGTCAGCTGCTTTTGAATTTCCTAATATGCCAGCTTTTCTTTTTTCGTAGTAAATCATAGAGTCTTTTCGGACTATCTCACTAACTGTCATATCCCCAAAATAAGCATTTATGTTTTTTACCATTGACTTAAATCTTGTTTGGACACCATCGGTAAACATGATTACTTGTTGAGTAAGCCATAAATCAATGCAATCTCTAACAATTGGATCATCTGTAGCTAAAGATATGTATTCTTTTTGCCGTTGTTCTAACCAGCCTAAAAACCTTGTTTCAGCTTCAAAGCGATCTTTTGTCCGTAAGCTCTGTCTTTTGTTTCTTCCTTTTTCCGAGAATAAAACATAGTAATATCCGTGTTTGTTATCTTCTTTTGATAATCGAGGGGGTAATCCTCTAGTTCCTTTCGTTTTATCAGCCATTCAATATCGCTCCTTTTTATTCTAACGTTTTTGCCTATGCTTATTGTCGGCAGTAAACCTTTCTGTCTAAGTCTGTAGATCGTTTTGACCGACACATTTAGCAAAGCAGAAGCTTGGCTTTGTGTAACCAAGCTTGTCCTATCAGTCATCTGAATTAATAATACCCATAATCTTGACTGCTTTTTCACTTGGAAGTTTTATGTTTAGGCGCACCCACATAAATCCTTTGTCTCCAGACATTGCCCTAAAGTTCTGTTCTGGCAGTTCTTCTTCTACGGCAGCTGCTTCATAGTTTGGATAAAGTTCACTTGGTTGAATGCCAAAGACATCGCATATTTTCTTTAAGCTTTTGGGCGATGGAACGTTTAATGCTCTAACATATTGAGATATAGAATCTCTTCCTAGACCAGATTTGTTAGCCAGATCACTTTGATTCATATCTCTCTCTTGCAATAGACCATATAGTCTTTTCGCAAATTCTTGCTTTCTTATAGACCTTACCGATAAATCTACATCAGTAGCTATACCACTTATAGGCGATCTTCCAGTTATGTGTTTCATTTTGTTTCCTAAATAAATATTATTAAAATAGTAGTATTAAAATTATTTCAGAAGAAACACTTGTTCTTGGGTTGATTTAAGCTTCATATATAACATGGTTTCTAGGTGTCTCTTATACTCGTTTATGTGTTGCAGATTTAAGCATCTTGGTTTTCTTTTTGTTTTGTATATACTAGGTTTTAGCATTATCAAGTCCTTTTTAAATTATTCTCGTTGACTTAAACCTGATCCAACGAGGTTGCCTAATTGTTGAAATCATTCTCTACAGATACTACAAGCCGTAAACCTTGTCTAGCTAAAAAAATACCGATAAGAAATAAATTACGATTTTTTCAAAAAAGTTATAGACACATGATTTTATTTATGTATCAATTGGGGATAGACAAAATTACGCAACTATCAATAACATGGTAAATAAATATGAATATAAGTTTAAATACATCTAAAATAGTAAAAGAATTTGGTGGCATGACTAAGTGCTGCAAAGCTTTAACTAAAAATGGAAACCCTATTACGTTAGGCGCTGTTGATAAGTGGCGTAGACGTAACGCAATGAATCTAAAATCTCTATTAATGTTAGCTGTGATTGCTAAAGAAAATAACAAAAGATTTGATTTATACGATTATATTATAACTGAAGAGATAAATCGAGATGAAAAATAACGTTGTAAAATTAAAATCCAAAAAAGCAAATGGATTAAATGGAGAGCAGTTGTCTGACATTGCTTGGTGTAAATCTATATTTAAGCTACATAAAAAAAATATGTCTGAAGATTTTATGAAAGCAGATGTCGTTCACGCTTACCATCTTGCAAATATTATACGAATCAAAGCATTAGATGACGATGTTTATATTTCAGCTATGGAAGCTCTAGGAGATTATGGCGACTATTTATATGGGAGCGATGAAAGAGTTACTTACTGGAGAGCAAGACGCATGGTGGAAAACGGAATTAAATTGGTAGAATTAGCGAAAGAAGTTTCAAAATGATTATATGGGGAATCGATATTGGTATTCATGGAGCGTTAACAATGTTTGACGTTGCCAACGGCGTTTTGGAAATACACGATATGCCAATTGTTGAGCGTAACGGAAAAAAACTTGTATCAGGTCATTTAGTGGCAAACATACTTAGAACTCATCACGGAATTGTTTGGATTGAAAGAGTTGGAGCAAGACCTGGACAAGGCGTATCTTCAATGTTTAGCTTTGGAAGATCAGCTGGAATAGTTGAGGGTGTAGCTATTGCTTTGGATATGCCAATTAATTTAGTCACGCCACAAGCGTGGCAAAGAAAATGCCTTGTGCAATCTGGTAAAGACGGAAGCCGAAGCCGTGCTATGGAAGTCTTCCCAGCTTACTCGCAATCCTTTGCTAGGAAATCAGACGATGGCAGATCGGATTCTGCTTTAATTGCCTACTATGGCTTAACTTATGGAGAAAATGTTGAAAGCAACGACCAACACAAATAGAAATGGTTTTGAAATGCACGACATTCAGCATTTGTCGGCTAGTTCAGTAAATAAAGCAAGAGAAGCGCTAGACGCATGGGTTGTAAGCTATATCGGTGGCGTAAGAACTCCAGCTGGATATGCAATGTGGCAAGGTAAGGCCGTTGAATTAGGTGTCGATCAAGCCTTGTATTCAGGAAAAGAAATCGATTTCTGCATCAGAACGGCTTTAGATTATTTTAGCAAGCATACTTGCTTAATGCCTAACTACGCTGATGAATACGCCAAAAGAGAACCTATTATGTCAAGAATGGTTCAGACAGCTATTCAACAAATAAGAACAATTGGCATTCCTAAACAGCCAACATTAGGAGAGCAGCATAAAATTGAAATACCAGTTCGATTTGCCGAGGGAGATTTGGGAACAATACCTTGTATAGGTTTTTTAGATTACTGGTTTCCTGAAGAAAATATAATAGTTGATTTAAAGACAACGGCAAAAGCACCAAGTAAATGGACGTTATCTCATGGAATACAAGCTTCTATATATAAAAGGGCAATGGAAAAAGAAACTGGTAAGCCAGTTAAGGTGTTCTTTTTATACGCTTTAACACGACAAAAAGACCCTTATGTTTGGCTAGAACTAACTGATCCTGAATATTATTTAAAGTCATTTAAAAGAACAGTAACGCAATTAGAAGCGTTTCTTTCTGAAAAAGAAGATTTAAAAGGATTACTTGAAATAGTCCCTCACAATCCTGAAAGTTTTTACTGGAATGGTGCTGCTGATGTCCTCCAAGAATACTTTCCATAAACCAAAATTATATGAAGAAAGAAATGAATCTCAAGATGCAGTACACAAAAGTGATTTCTTTGAAATTGAATATTATGAAGGCGAAAAAACGCCGTGGGAAAAACTATGGGTCAGCGTTCTTGTCCAGCAATTTAAAGATGCCGAGGGTTTGGCTAACACTAGGGCAGAAATTCGTAATGACGCAAAAAGAGCAATTAATTGGCTCTACAATGATAGCGAAGATTTTGATGACGTATGTGTTTTGGCTGGGTTTGATCCCAGCTACACCCAATTGCGAGTTCGACAATGGTTGAAAAAGCAATATCCCATCTTACTCCGAGATGGCTGGTTCGTTCCACCAGATTTAGGAACGCTAAAAAGGCGAACATAAGGAGACTGAAATGCCGTTAGAAACTTTAAACTCTGGTGGAGGGGCAGCTTTTATACGCTTCTCTGCTGAACTCGACCAATGGTCAAGATCATCTCAATCAGGCGATCTAGTTGATATATCATGGGATAGTCCAGTAATTGTGGATATCGAAAAGATACAATTAGGCTGGCTAAAATTAGCTGGTGGGCGTGATTGGGTTATTTGGCCAGACAATGATGTAAAGCTTGCAGCAACATTAAAGCCTAGTGATGAATACAGACAAGGTTTTAATGTTAAGTTTTACAGCAGTAAGCTATTTGATGACGAGCCAATAAGAGAATTGTCAGCAAATGGTGTAGGGATATTCAGCTTTATTAAAGCTGTTTATGACGCTTGCGAAAGTGGTTTTGGTAAAGATCAAGTGCCAGCATTAAAAATCACAAAAAGTACGCCTACTCGTATTGGTAAAGGTGCTACTAAAATACCCAACTTTGAAATCGTCAAATGGGTGGACAGACCAGCTGAATTAAGTGGAAACGCTCCAGTTACACCTCCTCCAGTTGCGCAAGCAACTCCACAAGCAGAACCAGCTTCAGCTGATGTGTTTGGTAATGATGAAATTTGACGATAACTTAACTACAAAATTGGATTGGGCAAAATGGTGGCACGGACAAGGCTTTAGCGTTGTTCCAGTACACTATGTCCTTTCCGATGGTAGTTGTTCATGTTCCCAAGGGAAAAATTGTGCATCTCCTGGAAAACACCCAGCGCCAAAAAGCTGGTCTGTATTTCAGGAGAAATGCGCCGATGAGTTTACTTTGGAAATGTGGTTTGATGGAAGATATAAGGATTATAATTTAGGCGTTGTTACTGGAAAAGTATCAGGGAATGTATTTGCAGTTGATGTCGATACAGCCGATGGCAAGCTTGGGAATGATAGCTTAATGGATTTATGTATGGCAAACGATGATTTGCCTGAAACTTTGGAGCAGTTAACTGGAGGTGGTGGTCGGCATTACCTTTTTAAAGCGCCTAAAGACAAATCGATTATTACTGGAAAGAATACTTTAGGATCAGGAATTGACACTAGAGGCGAGGGAGGATTTATTGTTGTCGCTCCCAGCAATCACAAATCAGGCAATCAATATCAGGTTGCGCATTTCTCAGAAATGGAAAGCAGTCCTGATTGGCTTACAAGCCTATTAGATACGCCTCAATACACGCAAGAGAATATTCAAAACGGCGAGCAGAATATGTGGGGCGAGCATATCGATGGCCGTGAGGGTTACATGGTTAAATTGATTCTTGGAACAATTCGATCATGGTGGGGTCAAAAAGGAATTTTACCTACGATTGATCAGCTTATAGAAGAATGCTGGCCTATCTATGAACGTAAGGTCAAAGCAAGAGGCGAAAACTTGTCTAATGATAAGCGTGGCCTCGATTTATTTAAACAAAGATCATGGTATCAACTTAAAAGAGCAAGCAATAATGAATTAAGAATCTTGCATAATGTTGAAGCTGGATCAGAAAAACACTTGTCTATGTCTGCAAACTCCAATAGTCAAGTGTTGGAGGAGGGTGGTGGATTGGTCGCTCCTGAAGCTACTCCTCCTCTTCTAATTACCGATTGGGGAATGCACCGATACGCTGGTAAAGCACCTGATCAAGAATGGTTAATCGATAATATACTACCAAGAAGAGTTCCAGGTCTAATTGCAGCAATCGGTGGCCTCGGAAAATCTTATATATTATTAGACTTATGCCTAAAGGTTGCTGGTGGCGATCAGACAATGCACACCGAAACGGCGTTTGGTGGTAACATTACCCACAATGGAAAAGTCGTTTTCTTTGGAGCAGAAGATTCAGCTTCATCAATCCATAGGCGTATCGATGCTATATCCAATCCAACATTAAGAGATCGAGCAGCAAATAATCTTTTTATTGTTCCGATGCCTGATGCTGGAGGAACAAATGCTTTTATTGGTCAGCACCAAGGTCAATATTCATTCACGGCGTTTTTCAAAAACATAAAGAAACAGTTGTTAGATTTTGGAGAAGTGGCTTTAGTTGTCATCGATCCACTACAAGCGTTTGCTCATGCTGATATAAACACCGATCCAGCTGCTGCTCAATATTGGTGGTCATTAATGTCAGAGTTATGCGTGTCAATTAACGGAAATGTTATTGTGGCTCATCATATGAGAAAAGACGGAACGTTTGCCATAAAGAAGTCAATGCAAGCCAGAGAAGCTATTCGTGGCACAACGGCACTCGTGGACGGCGCAAGATGGGTCTATGGATTGTGGAATATGCCTGAAGCCGATGAGATAGTCGTGGCTCAAAAGATGGGATTCGATGCTGGTCAGGGAACTTGCGTTTGTGGAGGAATAGTTAAGGTTAACGATCAAGCCGATATGTCCACTCATACGTTTGTTCGAGAAGAGGGTGGCTTGCTTATTGATAGATCAGGAGAAGTCGATGCTATATTGATAGCGTCAGCAAAGCTGGATAGAGGACAAACCACGGCTATATTTACAGAAATTGAAAAGCGATGGGGCAATGAGCAGCCATTCGCAATCGGAAACAATACTCAACGATCTTTTGTGGCTTGGATAAAGTCAGAATACGGAATGCCAAGCCGATCAGCTAAAAACTATCTGCAAGCTTGGTTAGATCAAGGCTACCTCGAAGTGGCTACTTTAAGTGGACATAAAAACCTAAAAGGTTTGCGTGTCATAAAACAACCAGATTAGGAGCGACAAATGTTTGGAATAAAAAGAACTATGACTAAAATATTAATGAATCAGGAGCATATATTAAACTCGATTGATGAAATTGAGAAGGATTCAGAAAACCGAGCAATTCTGCTAAATAAGATCAATGATCAGATGCAAAATATGTTACTTTCGCAAAACGAAAAACGCGAAAGTAAAGGCATATTTGGCTATAAAACGCGAAAGTGAGGCTTAATATGGCTATAAAACGCGAAAGTAACGTTTTCAAAAACATCGTTTTTTGCGAAAGTAACGCGAAAATGCGCGAAAGTAACGCGAAAGTAAACCCCCCATACCCCCTAGGTGTTACTTTCGCAACACCATCTTGGCGATGGTTATTGCTAACAGTAAACCTAATCGGAGGTTGCTATGGCTTATAGTGGTAAGTGGTCAAGAGCTAAGAAAGAGCCGTCAGTAAAATTTGTAGATCAAACTGTACCTGAAATGTATCAGTCTCAAGAAAACGTAAGTGTTATTCACGCATCTATTAATAGCGTGGATAAGGTGGCTAGAGATATCGAACAACGATGGGGGATTGGAAAGTTGGAGAAGTTATGCGATCCAGCTTTGGCTACGAGATTTGAGCAAGCTAGACAGAATCTTAATTATGCGTTGCGTATGGAAAATATAACGGAAGTCGTCGCTAAATCTCAAGACTTAATTCGTGGTTGGAAAATCATCGAAAAGAAAGTATTGGAAGCTGGGCATAAGCCTGAATGCGAAAAGGTTTGGCATATGGTTAATGACGAGGGAAAGAAATACGCTTTTGTTAATGATATTTCCGATCATGTTTATTTCGATAAAGACATTACTGTTGTATCAATGGAAGAAGTGCTTCGTATTGTAAACGATTACCACAAAGATATTTATGGAGAAGTGAAGAAGCATTTTCCAGGTGCTGAAATTGTAAGTATTAAACCAAAAGAAAAGGATAAATTAGATGACAAGTTGCCGTTCTAAAATGTTAAAAGAAGTCGTCGCTCTAGTTGATAAGCATAGGAATGCTGAATACGGCGATCCGATGTTGGTTATGGATAAAGTAGCTAATATGTTTGATCAGTATTTAAAAGGGAAAAAGAATAAACAATTCGTGGCTGAAGATGTTGTTATGTTTAACATTATACAAAAGGCCGTGAGACTTAGTTTTAATCCCAATAGTGCTGATAGCTGGAAAGATATCGCTGGATACGCATCAATTGGCTTTGAATCGATGAATACCCAGCGTGATAGATAGTTAGTTATTCTCCTTATTCATGTTCCCCATCATTTTCATCAGGGTTTTCATAATCTTCAGGAAATAATTCGTCCATACGCTCCGTGTAGTCAGGGTGTATTTCTATTTCAGTTGATCCATCTTCATTCCAATGTTCATCGGTAACATCGGTTTCAGGATTTATTTTAGATTCAGCTTGTTCTTTAGTATCAGCTTCAACAATAAATTCTGCAAAGGTATAATGAGTTTTCATTACTCTTACATTCCATTCATACATTTAGTCGCTCCTATATTTTTTCAAAACAATTTCGGCAAATAATACCATTATCAACACATTCATAATCAATAACTAAAGCATTGCATTTATGACAATCGACAAGCTGGCATTCCTCACATAGCCAGCCGTCCTCTTCCTCACGCCCACAAGGTATTCTGTTAACATGGTTGTCTGATCCGTATGAAGTGTCCTTACGACACTCCAAGCAGATTTCATTTATTGGGTTACTAATTGATAATGTCATTTCGTCGCTCCTCTTCTTTGTTGATTTCTTGATACATAACTAATCCAAAGTCATAGCCTCTTCTGTAGTAAGCAGAAGATCGCCTTTCATCGTCTATGACTCCGTTAAGCAATGCGTCGCTCACGCCGTCCTTAAATGCGTTTAAATACGTTGCTCTCTTTTTTTCTAATGGATTAATCATTGCGTTGCTCCTACACAATTATTACAAAAGACTTTCCCATTGTTTCCGTGAAATTCTCCATCACAATATAAAGGCTCTTTAACTTCGTAATATTGGTAATGGTTGCA
>Ga0209830_10003057_pt1 | contig 13033 bp, 9 predicted proteins | sample ArcticOcean_MG_C_12_FD_187439 | JGI IMG/M metagenome (GOLD analysis project Ga0209830, IMG submission 187439) | Marine microbial communities from western Arctic Ocean - ArcticOcean_MG_CB8_130 (SPAdes) (version 2) | ecosystem: Environmental > Aquatic > Marine > Oceanic | place: Arctic Ocean...
CTTCTATCGAGTCCGAGACCTCGGTTTTGATCTTTTTCGATTGCCCGCCGTGTTTGTTCTGCTGATTGCGCTTTTGTTTCAGAGGTCGAGATCTCTTGTTCCCAGTGAGCTGCGCTAAGTTTTGTTTCTTCTGTTTATGCTCCGAGAGCTCGAACTCGTCCTCGAGGTCTGCGAACGACGATCGATCGATCAGTTTCTTTGAAGTCGGCTTAGGCGTTCTCGAAGACGTTCGTTTTGACATTATTATTATTTAGTAGCACTGTTATTATTATTATTATTATTATTATTATTTATCTTCGTTCATGCAGGGGCGTTGCTGGTCGTTTTTGTGAACTCATCAAAGAGTGAAAATGTTTTCGATTCGAGGCCAAGACGAAAAATGATAACGCTCATACTCATGCGACTATTAGGACTAGGACTACGACTACGCACGCGCGCGTGCAAAATATGCGAACGCACGCAGTGTGTTTTAAGTGGGAGTAGGGCACCCTCGGTCGTCCACGACCGTGGTCACGCTCGGGAGACAAGTATCGTCGGGCATTTTACGAGTCAAATCGAGACCGAGATCGGAGACGCTGCCGTATAATCCGCTAATGATGACTACGAAAGCGAGCGCGATTGTTGCATAGCAAGCTGATTTCCCTAGCGATGGATACGAAAACGGCTTATCGACGAGCGTTAATCGCATGAGCGAAGGGAGGAGAAACGTCATTAAAGCCATACCGAAACTACCGGCGATGCCTTGTAAATCGAGTAAGACGTCGCCTCCGCTCGCTAAGAATATTGCCGCGACTAACGTTTGCGTGCCTAAGAATAACGTTCGAAAGAATAAACGAAACGTGAACGAATTTACTTTCAAGTATTGGTGCTTGTTCGTGAACCAATCTGTCGGGTCAAAGCCGAGGAGAATTTCGATTCGCGAACATAACGCGACGTTGCAGAAGAATACGGCGTAATAGCACTGGCCGAACTGGAATGCGATTGAGAGCGCGTTTCCAATGTCGTTCGGGAAGTTTAAATTAATATCCGCTTTCGTGTTGTCGCCATACGCAGCATATCCAAGCGCACCGACGAACAAATAAACGGGAGCGCTTATGAAATAGGACCAGTTCATAACTTCTGGCCATCGTTCTGGTTCAACCATTTCACTCATTTCCTCTGGAAATAATCCATGCCCTCCATAGGCATAGGCAAAATTTGCTACTGAAACAAACTTACTCGCCGTGGATACTCTCGGGAACTGCGGTTTTATTTCGCAAGATTCCCAAGGCGTCTTCGAAAGCACTTCATAAGTAAACACGGCTATGCTGAGCGTTAAAGTTGCAATTGCAAAATAGACGAAATTCGCGCTATCATGAAAGGTTGGCAATTGCGTGACTGGTAACAGTAATAAAGAGACGACGCATAATGACAAAGATTGACACCATCCGACGGTACCAAAGAACCCTTTGATTTTCATCGACGAAGTCAATATCGACAGATATTGCGCCATATAAATGAACTGACACACGGCGTCTAAATAAAAGGTCAAAAATTGCACGATCGCAACCGTTCTCTTTGCAGTCGCTTTTACTCGAACTCGCTTTCTTTCTTTATTCGCTCCTAAGACGCCTCCGCTCGCGTGAAAAACATCTTCGTCCGGCTCGTTCTCTAACGAACTAGCTCCACGAAACTCATCCGCCTCGTTATTATTACTACCGCCGCTACCGTCGATCTCCCTCTTCTTCTCTGTACCATCGCACAAATATATCGCAATCGCCTCGGCGCTCATCTCCGGAAACGTGTTCAACTCTGGATTAGCCACGAACGCCTCGCCGATCACTAACCCGCTCCAATACGACCACACCGTGCTCAAAACGAACAACAGCACGCCCCACACCCACCCAGCAGCGGCTAACGTCGCCGGCATGCTCAATGGAACTAACATATAATTCATCGTATTCATCGTTATGTTCTTCACTGACGCTCGCTTGATGTTTTCGTGGACTATTTCTTGTTCGTGTTCTTCCTCAAGCAGTCTTCGTAGGCGCACTCGAGCTCGTTCGTTCGACGTTAACAGTCCTGTTCTTCCAATTCGTTTTAGTTCGTTTAAATCTGTATCGCTCATGAACAAGTTCGATGCGATCGAATCGTTCCCGTTGTCGAACATCTCTTCGCCTAACGGGACGTACGCGTGATGAGATGGCATCTGTTTATCGCGCGAGTGTGAACCGTGCGAGTCTCGCTGTGTCGATCGGGATATCGCGCTATGCTTTCTATGGTTTTGCGGATTTGTATCTAGAATTTGTATCTGTTGTTTGTGAGGCGACTTTGAGGGCGAATTCTTCGGTCGTACGGTCGAGGAATGTAGAATTGTAGATTTTTTTGTTCTTCGTGTGGCCATGCGAGCAAGCGCGTGCAAGCGTGTGTACTACATCGATCTTCTGATTGAATAATAGATTACGAAAGGATTGAATCAATCGTCTTCTTCGGAGTCGTCTTCTTCGTTCGTTATGCCTATTTCCTCGTCTTCCGAGTCGTCTTCTTCTACAAAGTCTTCTTCTTCATCATCATCTTCTACTACTACTACTTCGTCGATCGTCGATCGCTTCTCTTCGAACCATTTTCTTCCACTCGTGACTACGGCGCCTTGCTGCGTCAATTGCGCTAATCCTTCGGCGCGTAAAGCGCTTTCGTTCATTTTGGAATCTTTTAACTTCATTTCTAAATCAAACGCTATCGCCCATTGCTCGAAGTTTTCCTTGGTAACGGGCGTTCCAGTCTCTCGCATCGCTTTCAAGCGTTCCTCGGCTTCGACCTCTAAACGTTTTTGCACGTCCTCTATCGATTCCTCTACGGTCTCTATTACTTTCGTTCTTTTCCTTAACCACTCCTTCGCGACTTCGACTAAATCGTAAATCATCGGCGCTCCTAATAACTCCTTCTCTGCGAGCAATAATAACTTCTTCGTCAGTTTATCGCACTCGTGCTCGTAGATCCCAGTCACGCTCCTACATCTCACGTACGGTAATTTGTTCGGATATTCCCTCGAATGCGCGAATACGACCCCTAACTTTGCCGAAAAATCGCCGTCGACTGCCAAATCTTCACCCCGCAATTCGCACTCGCTCAATGGGCTTAACACGATCTCGTAACACACCGCGCTCTGCGGTGCCTCTTTTATTCTGTTCCCGTCTTGCGCTATCGTCATATCGTCCATGAATATCGATTTCAGGGCCTCGATTTCCATCCCTTGCTCTTCTTCGTTGTTCTCCATCATGAAGTGCAGATTATCACTCGATCCAATTACTCCTCTTTATTCTCTCTCTAATTCTTCTTAATCTCTCTAAATCTCTCTCTCTATATATATAGTGATGAGAGATTCGCTAAAATATACTTCTAGCCTTTATTGGCCAGACCGTCGTTCGTAACTAATAACGCTTCTTTCTCTCTCTGTAATTAACTCTTCTCAATCTCAATCTCTAAATCTCAATCTCTAAATCTCAATCTCTAAATCTCAATCTCTAATCTCTTAATCTCTAAATCTCAATCTCTTAATCTCTTAATCTCTCTCTCTCAATCTCTTCTTTCCTCCGAGCGCTCGTGCGTGCGCGCTGTTTATCGATAGCAATAAAGCGATTAAGAGAGTAATTAAAAATGCTGCCGATGTTGAAAAAACATAAAAACTTCAAATCTTTCTCGCGAGCATATCTGTGACATGAATAAGTGTACTGTTTAAGGTCGTTGTAATACAGACGTACGATACAGGCAACACTCGTATTATTTAGATTTAGATATACTGATGATGATGGGCACATTATTATATTAGTACATCAGTGGCACGCGTGAACACATCAGTAGAGAATAAAATAAAAATGAACAAAGCGAACGGTTTAAGAGGAAAAACGAGCGAGTCTCGAAAACTGTTCGGCGGCTTCATGCGCGAGTTTCGTAAAACGATTTCGAGCGCGAAAGTATGTTTCCACGATGTTCGAAAAAGTCCAACCGCGACGACGATAGAGCCTAGGACGACATCGAGCGTAGTGGATGAGTATTACTCGAACAGAGTAGATGTGATGATAGAGCGAGAGATGGATGTTTTAAGGCCGAATTTGATGCGCGGTTTCGCAGGAGCGTGGGAGAGGACGAAGTACTTCCAAGGCGAAATCAAAACAGTAAAAGTGTACGAGAATAATCCGTTGATAAGAGAAATCGTGACGAAGGAAAATGGGAGAGGCAAGGTGTTAGTGATCGATGGTCGAGCTAGTATTCGCTGCGCTTTGCTAGGTGGCGAAATAGCGCAGATAGCAGAGTATAATCAATGGGAAGGGATCATCGTCAACGGGATGATTAGAGACACGAACGAGATGAAAATATTAGGACTCACGATTCCGATATTGGCGTTGGGAACTAATCCGATACCGAGTTCAAAGCGTGATCCCGGTGTAAGAGATGTAGAAGTGACGTTTGGGGATGTTACGTTTAAGAGTGGGAATTACATATATGCCGATCAAGACGGTGTTTTAGTCACGAGGGACGGGAAATTACATAAACATTAAATTATCTTATTAATCTATTATTCTTCTTATGTAATCTACTGTAAAAAGCATGCCTGCGTTCGCCGGTGATGCTCTTAGTAAGCATGGAAATAAACCTCTATAAAATCTTCCAATGCCGCCTTCTTTATACATCGCCCCTAACGCGTCGCCGTATCCTTTATACTTTCGCTCGGCTGGATTTAATTTATCGGTCATAATCGCAGATTTAACCACATCGATTGGGTAGAAGAACGTCCAATAGAAAATACCGCCAAGACCACCGGAAAAGCAAATTTCTGCATTCGATGCTTTCCCAGTTTCGCTTCTCGACGCAAAATAGTTCTTTGTGTTTTCAAAAACACCAAAATAAACCGACCCGGCTGGCAAATTTCTCGCCAAAGTCGCGCTCACACCATACCAAGGTCCTCTCGGTCCCATATGTTTAATGGCATCTTTCACGGATTGCCCCATCGAAATTGGCTTATAGCTCGGATCCGCCTTCGCTCGTAAGATTTGCTGCTGCGCTTGCGATTTGAACAAATCGATAGGCGATTCGAAGAACGAACCGGCTAACCATGCCAAAGCGCCAGCTTTACAATAGGACAACGGGTCATCGGGCGAAACCCCAACGAACTCTTTCGCTCTCGCGTACGAAAAGAACAACGTCGCTCTAAAAAACATTTGCCCAGCGAGTGGAGACATCACGCCCTTATACAAGCCGGCGATACCTTCAGACTTCAACACCTTCGTCGCCGCGTCGACGGCGCCAGTATACGCCGGATTCGTCGATGATTGCGTCTGCAACAACACCTTAACTGTATCAAATGGATGTCCAAGTAACGTGACAGTGATCCCACCACAAGTACCGGCGATCACGTCCTTCGCGAACGATAACGCTTTCGATTGCTCTTGCGCTGAATAGGCTACGATATTATTTTTCTTTTTTGTCCCTCTGGCTTCTTCGATACCATTAAAATCACGACGACGACGTTGTTGATGTTGTTGATGACTACCACCATATCTATTATCCGAAGAAGACCGCGCAGAAGACGATGACGATGTCGTACTACATTGCCTATGATTCCCATCGCACTCAAACGAAGAACGAGAGGAAGAAGAAGAAGAAGATTTCGATATAATCCGTTCGTTATCCGAAACATTTAATCCAAAACCGTAATCTAAAATCCCAACCTTCGCTCGTCGCGGTCGATACGGTGCCTCGATTGCTCCCTTGAACTGTTGCTCAAACATCTCTCTCTCTCGCTCTCGCTCTCGTTTCGATCCGATGATATCGCGCGATATGTTCCTTGCAATCGATTTATCCGTTCTCTCTCACGAATCAATCACGCCTTCTTTCCTCCTCTAATGGATATAACGAATAGGAGTAGCGATGCCCTGATTTTGCCTGCTGATGGCTGCAAAAGCGACTCTGATGATACACAGAGCGACAGCGAGGCATACAGCACAGGGCGCAGTTTTTCAAAAATAGAACACATGCGCAAAGCACGATGGTACTCTGTTTGGTCTTCCAGTCACACTTTATATCCGCGAGGGTTTAAGGTATGGACAAACTGATGTAGACAGAAGTATATCGCTCTGCAAAGCCATGGAAACTGTGCGTGGTTTATTAATGCATAAATATACTGAGTAATTAACCAATAGATCGCGCGTGTTAGGATAACGCTTCTTGGAAGCGACTGCGCGTTCAGCTTTGCAAGCGATAGGACGGATATAAACAAAAGCGTCTGCTTAGGTCAAGAAACAAGTCGCAGAACATTCCAAAACGAAAGAAAACGGTTTTGCACGGTCGATCTTTAAACGAGTTGATCACAGTAGTACGGTAATTAGTACGCGCATATTTTCGATCGATAAACAATCGAGAGAGTTTGCCCGAGCGCTCTGTGCAGGCGCAGGCGTCGGTCATCTTTCCAGAGAAAACGAGTTTCGCTAATTAGGAGAGAGAGTATCAAGAGAGGAATAAGAACGAAACAGACATGTCCAGCAAAACTGGACGAGATGATTCAAAAATAGAGCTCGCGCCCGCACTGTTAGACTTAATAGACGAACAGTGGCTCGAAGATTCGTTAGAGTTTGATGAATGCGAACTGCCTTTGCAGATGCGATTGATCTCGAGCGATGAGAGTTCGCAGGCGAACGCGCAGGACGACGCAGAGGATGCGCTAACGAACTCTGGTGAAGAGAGGTGGGGCGAGCTCGGTCAACATAGCGGACGTTAGTTTTGTCTTTAAATGTGTACTTTAAATAGATAGTAAATGATTGAGGGCTGAAGACGTAGAAGCGAGCGCGGCGCAATCGTTCGAATTCGCTTCGTTGAGCAGTTTTTGACCTTCTCGTGATGCTCGCTGCATTTCGCATTTGAATCGTGGTCGATTACTTAAAACGACTCTCGCTTTTATTTGAAGTAACATCCAAAACTTAAACTCGTGCGTGTGCGTACGCGCGTGAAAGGTTGAACGATAAACGCGTCGTCGTCTTTGAACGAACGAAAGCGAAAGCGGCTCGCACATACCGTCAAATGTTTACAACCGAACGTTCTCCGTGTGCATCATTAACACTACGTACTCTCGAACGTGCTCTTCATGACATAACTACGCATGTGCTGCTTACAAAAAAATGTCGCGTCCCTCTCTTGCGCTCGCGGCTTACATCACAAAACACTTCTTCTTCCTCTTCTTCTTCATAAATGAAGAATAAAATAAACTAAACCAAAATGTATACGATCGCGGTCTTCGAACTCCCATCGGTGATCAAAGACCCACACACGCAACAAATGATCGATTTTACGCTCAAGCATTTCGAGGAGCACTGCGATAACTGGGGCGCAAATGCCGTGAGATTCGTTAAAGGGATGATTAATTACGCCGAAGTCGATTTTAAGATGGAGAGTCAACGAATGTTGATTTTGGAGAATTTTGGTGCAGGCACTGGGCTCGAGCATGAACGGTATTCTGGGAAGGCTTTAGTGTTACGGGTCAGTCGTTGTTTCTGCTTCGCGTTTCTTTGTGTTTCTGTTTCTGTTTTGATTGATTCTATGTTTTCGTAATATATATTTTAACTGACAATTTCAATTATGTAAAGAAAAAGGAAGATTTAGGTGAAGGCGAAAGTGATAAGACGAAAGCGAAGGTTGGAAAGACGACGACTGCGACGGCGGCGGCGACGGTTGCCGATGCGAATAAACCGAAAGCGAAGGCGCAACAAAGCGGTTTGGATAAAGCGACGAAGGGTACGATGAAACCGGAAGCAAAGCAGGTGGCGAGCAAATCGAAACCGAATTCGATGATAAACGCGATGGTACCGAATGTGACGGTACCGACTGCGACGACGGTGATGGCCAGGAAAGTAGAGAAGATCGAAAAAGCTTCTACGCACGAATTACTGGGTAGTTTACAGAAACGGAAGAACGCGGAGAGTTCGTCTTCTTCTGAACAGAATACTACGGAAACAGAGAGTACGGATAAGAAAATGAAGATGAACGAGACCTTACGAGATTTGGAAAAATTGAGCTACGAAGATTTGTTTCTATTATATAAAGCACAGTCTGGAAATGAAAAGTGTCCGTACGAAGAGAATGAAAAAGGACGCGCGGATCTTGCGAAATATATTTGGAAGTTGAGCAATAAAATGGAAATGGATTCGAGCGACGACGAAGCCGAAGATCATAGGTTGAATCAGCAACTGAAATTGAAAGCGATGAAAGAGAATAAGAATTTAGAGCAATTTTCCGAGCAAGAGAATAAGAAGAGGAAAACATCCAATACAGAGCAAAATACCGACCTCATCAGTGAAGTAAATAACAATAACAATAAATGGGATTGTGAGAAATGCGGCATGAAATTTGAAAAAAACGGTCCAGGAAGAGCATCGCACTGTCGCTCTTGTATCGGCAATAGTACAGAGACAAAAGAAAAGGAAAAGGGAACAAAATCAGGAGCCGAGCGAAGGAAAATTGCTCTCGTGCCGCCGATGACGATATCAGTGCCTGCAACGGTGACTATTCCGGTCATTCCTAAAATGACGCCTCAGCCACTGAAAATTCAACAAAAAGAAGAACCAAAACCAGTTAGTTTAGAGGCACCTCCGAAATATGCTGCTGCTGCAGCTCTAACCCAGCAAGAACAGGAACTGATGGTAATTCAAAATCAACCCGTTTCTGCTGCTCCTATCGAGCAAAACTCGGCGCTGCAGTTGTTTCAAATGCAACTTCTACAACAACAACAACAGGCGCAGAACAAAGTCAAACATCTGCAGGAGTTCAAGTTTGAAACTCCTGCGGATTTTAGCGCTCCGGAAGACGCAACTAGTACGTTAGTAGTCAAGCTGCGATATATAAACAACGTGACGGAAAGAGAAATGAGCATTATCTATCGTCAATTTGATGGATTTAAAAAAGTTAAAGTTACACTGATACCTATGGCGCCAGTCTACAAGCAATCCATTCATGTATACTTTAGAGATGAAAGATGTGCAGCGTTTGCAAAACAAAATACACACAGTTATTGCTTAGATTCTACCGATCTTGATTCTGATCTTAACGTAAGATATTTTCGTGAGCGCGAGTCGAGTCGTGACGTCAAGTTTGATATTATTTGCCCGTTATGCAACACGTCTTTTTCAAAAGATATCAATAAATCAAACATTGAAAATAATTGGAAACAGCATTTGAGAACTCAGGAACACCGCAGACTCTTAGCTGCCGAGAATATTGTAGGTCCTGAGTACTTATCATATCGCGAGCCTTGGTATTGCAGCTGCTGTTCAAGTCCCAGTACAAGTGGTAGAATTTTGTGGTTTTCACACGCGACAGGAAGGAGCCATAATTTAATGGTCCATAACATTCAGCAGGAATCCGTAGTTAAAAAATCCAACACTGTTGATGATCCAAGGCTGAGACCTGTGAAATTTGAAGGTGTGAAAGTAGAAGAGGTCGGCGTAGCCGAAAGCCCGAAGCTGCCATTTTCGCCCTCAGAAGGTGGAATTCATGAAGAATATAAAGAAACGCCGACTATGGAACAAAAAGTTGAAACGCAACTGTCAGTCGATGAAAATGGATTATATAATTTTGGAGAGCATGTCGAGGGTTGTGCCGAATACATCAAGGAAAATGTCCAAAAATATCAAGAATGGGTAGATTTAGCTGGACCCGAAGTAACTATAAAAATTCTCGATAATAAAGACGAAATTTGGTTTTACGGACCAGAGCTTGCTGCTAATAAATCCTGGTCAGTAATTCAAAAGGACGAATATATCGTTAAGAAAAAGAGAGAAAAAGAAATAGAGAGAAAAAGAGAACATGAAGTATCATTGGAATCTAGTAGAATACCGACTATTGACCGACTAGAAGATTTGAGAACAGATGCCGTCAAGTTTGGAATTAAACCGTTTAATCGAGAGAGATGTTTGACCAAAGAAATGGGAATGAAGTTGGCAAAATAGAAATCTTTAGAATTGTTGATTCTATCGTGGATTCTTGGAAATCTGGGAACGCCCAACCACATTCTGTTTTCGAAGTGTTGATGGAAAATGAGACGTTTCATCAGATCAAAGACGTGTTAATGAAGAAATATAAAGTCGTATTCTCTGTTACCAGTAAAGAAGAAACACAAGTGATGTATTATGGAAAGCCAGACGATGTCGCAGAAGCTTACTATCTCGTTGAAGAGTTCATTTATCTCGAAAAGAGAAGAGGAAGAGTAAGAAACATTATAAAGAATTCAGAAAAATCAAATCCAATACCGCCGATGAAAAAGAGTCCTTCTCCACGACCCAAGCGAAATCGTTGCCCGCACTTTTTGAACGGAAAGTGCACTTGGTATATGAGTCCGAAAAATCATTATAAAGGGACAAACAAGGAAAATCCGTGTCGTTTTTGTGGGTCGTAAACATATTTGAATTTATTCTAAAAATTATATACGTCGGTTCCATTTATAACATATTCATCATCAATTTACTTCTTACCCAAACCCATATCGATGTTTTCAAGTTCACGCGCTTGGCCGACGCCAAATTGCACGGAAATATCAACAGAAGGTCTTAATTCGCAGCAATTTTTGATTGCAATGTGCGCCGTCGAGTTCAAAAATTTAGACTCCAATTCTTTGTCGATGCCTTTCTTATTATCCAAGTCAACGTACGCGCGTTGGTCAAGGTTGTAGTCAAATCGCGGTGCCCATTTTCTGCTTCCTAACCTCGCCGTGTACGAGCAGTTGTCAACCATGTATGCGATGCCTCTGGCGTGCATGTACGGGTTCAAGGAATCAACTGCTTCGATGACAGACTCGTTACAAACCTCAGAAAAGGAGTGACCCTTTTCGCGCAAAGTGTCGATTTGAGACATCATGCACGCGCAATATACACCAGCAGTTGTAGCGTTGATTGGAATCTTGGATTCGACTCTTTCGGCGCGCACCTTCTCGCCAACCTTCCACATTTCCGTGCCATCGATCTTACCCATTGGGAACTTGTCAAATCTCTCGACTGCCATGCAGACCGATTTAATTTCGTTCGTCGATTGGACTTCTTCGTAGCACTCGTAGTGGATGTCCTTTGTTGGCGCGTACGCGGCAGAGTACGCTTCCATGAATTCTTTCTTCATCGCCGGTGTCGACATCAACTCGTCGTATACGGCCTTGATACCTTTCGTGGAGATTGTCTTCGTGACTGGACCAGTGATGCATTCTACGGTCTCCTTAAAAGCTTGCTCTTTGGACATGCCATTTCTGACATATCTTCTGTATAATGACTCGACGATACCGTGAACGCCGCCCAACAAAATCCCACGTTCGCCAAAGATATCCGAGCGGTATTCCATCTCCAAAGTAGTCGCAAACGTAAATGGCGAACCGAGCGCAATGGACCATCCGAGCGCAATATCCGTCGCATCTCCAGTCGCATCTTGGTGCACCGCAAACGAAGCGTTAATACCAGAACCGTTCACTTCCTTACCTTGTTCGTATAATCTTCTCACTGATGGTCCCATACCTTTTGGCGCGACTAAAACGACGTTGATATCTTTTCTGAACTCGGCAGCTTCAGATTTCATAACACCGAGCAAAAAGCCGTGCGATAAACCAAGCGTAGCCCCTGGTTTCATCGCAGCTAAGATTCTCGGATACATCTTCGCCTGCGCCGCGTCCGAAATCAACAACATGACCAAATCGCTTCTCGCAATCACGTCAAACGTCTCCCCGAGCGTCCCTAAGTCTTCCGTAAATCCAATTTTTCTCGCCTCTTCGTTCGACTTCGAATCCGGTCTTAACCCAATAGACACCGAGATCTCCTTCGCTAACCCAGCGGCTTCTAAAGAATCGCGAAAGTTCTGCGCCTGCGCCGGCGCTTGACTCCCCCATCCAATCACACCAATCTTCTTCACCTTCTTCAAAGCCTTCGGTAACAAAGGGAACTTATCGCGTCCACCACGAACGATATATTCTTGCTCCCCAGCAACGTCCACGATTTCTTTCTCGAACACTTTCGTGTTTATATCGAGCACTGGCTGTGCAACCGCTTGCGCTCTGATTCCTTTCGCACTCCTTCGCAGTGACGACGATGATGAAGACGATGACGACCAAGACCTCTTCGCAGTGGCGGCAGAATTAAATCGCATCCTGTTCTTGGACGATAACACTTTCGTAATCATCGTTTGCGATGCGAACGCCGTGGACATTTTTGTTTATTTCTTTCAGTTTCGTTCGTTTTATTCCCGTTTTGAAATTCGCGTCGATGTGCTATTTTATTTTGTTTCGATTAAAGCGCGTATTATTATCGCGCTTTCCTCGTGCGCTTATTTTTTATATCTCTTTCTGTTTTAAGCTTGGAACTGTTGAGCGAGTGAAATGTACATCAGAGAAGGTCTAAAAAAGATGCTAGCAAAAAAGAATCACACACACAGACCATCAGGAAGCGCGGCCCTTTGTCCTCCATAAATAAAAACTCGCATTCGTCGTGCGAAATCGCGATCGATCGATCGTTAGAACGATAAGGAGAGAAGGGAAAGGAGAAGAATTGTGTTATGAGCGTCGTGACTTCTTCAGTAGCAGTGAACTTGGCTTCTTCTGAATGTAGGAATTATAGTAGTACGATTCAGATTAGTAGCGATGATGATTACGACGAGAAGAAGAAGAATGATATAAACGATAATAATAATAATAATAATAATAAGAGATTTATGAAGATGACGATTTTATCGGCAACGATGGCAATAGTGTTCTTCGTTGGAATAATTGGCAAACGGGAGAGGCAAAGTATAATGAACAATAAGAAGTTAGGTGATGGTCCTCGCGTCCCGTTCTTGGGCGATAACTTACCGTTCTGTGGGAAGTTCGTGGACGATGATTTGAGGACGAAGTTGTTACATAACGGCGAAGAAGTGCAAGATGCTGCTGTTGGATATAAGGAGTGCCAATTCTTTGACGATTTAGCTGTGAAAGCGAAATATCTCGCGTCGCAGCCGAGCTCGTGCGTGGCAATTAATACAATACATTTGACGTATACGT
>Ga0209830_10003059_pt1 | contig 13032 bp, 11 predicted proteins | sample ArcticOcean_MG_C_12_FD_187439 | JGI IMG/M metagenome (GOLD analysis project Ga0209830, IMG submission 187439) | Marine microbial communities from western Arctic Ocean - ArcticOcean_MG_CB8_130 (SPAdes) (version 2) | ecosystem: Environmental > Aquatic > Marine > Oceanic | place: Arctic Ocean...
GAAAAGAAATTGAAGGGCCAATGGCAATAATTATTATAGGGGGTCTTTTCACGTCAACAATATTAAACCTATTAATTCTCCCAACGATTCTACTAAATTTTGGTGATTTTAAAAAATCTAAGCAATAGGGAGTCAATTTTCTTAGCCATTTCAATATCTTTTGAGGTGATTCCCGGTTCATCATGAGTAATTAATGAAATTTTAATCTCGTTATATTGAAGTAAAATACTAGGGTGATGATCAGCCTCCTCTGCCAAAGTCCAAACACTCTGAACAACTTCACCAAAATATCTGCCCTGAATTTGATTTCTTGAAACAGTCCTCACAATTTCACCTTCACTTGTTAAGCTCCAACTAAGTAGATCTAGATTGAGTTTTTTCTTTAACTCCGATGCATTAAGTTTCACTAATCATCCCCTAAAAAATTTTATTGCCCGCTTAATATTTTGACTTTTATCCTCAATCTCCTGATACTCATCATCAACATCTGAGGCAAAAGTTAAGCCCCCGCCTGAATAAAAGTGAAGCTTATTATCAATGTGTATCATACTTCTTATAGCAATATTACTATCCATTGACCCATTGAAACTAAAGTAACAAACAGACCCGCAATAAAAGTCCCTTGTATGCTTCTCAAGTTCATTAATAATTTCAATGGCTCTAATTTTAGGTGCCCCAGTAATAGAACCGCCTGGAAAAGAGTCTTTAAATAATTTAAAGTTATCCGAATCTTTTTTTAACTTCCCAGATATGGTGCTAACTAAATGATGAACATTTGGGTAAGATTCTATGGAAAACAACTCATCAACTTTTATACTTCCTGGCTCACAGTTAATACTTAAATCATTCCTTAACAGATCAACTATCATAAGATTTTCAGACCTATCTTTTAGACTATTAAGTAACTCATTTGCATTTTTTTTATCTTGCTTTCTATTCTTACCCCTTGCCCTAGTACCCTTAATTGGCCTTGTTGAAACAATATCCCCCGATGACTTAATGAATCTTTCCGGTGAGCCTGATAATATTTGAAAATCAGGATAGGAAAGATAAGCCATAAATGGTGACTTATTAATGCTTCGAAATTTTTTATACAAAACCCAGCTATCTCCATCAACATCAACATCAAACTTTTTGGACAAATTAATTTGGTAGCAATCCCCGGAACTAATATAATTTTTAACAACTTCAAATTGCTTTTTATATTCAGAATAAGTTAAGTTGTCCCTGATATCAGATTTTATGATAAATTTATTAGTATTTTTTTCTTGTTTATTTTTTAACAGGACCAATAGGTCAGGCCATACTTTTTTAGTTTCCTCGCAAGAAAAAGTTGAAACCAAATAACTTCTTTCATTAAAGTGATCAGTAACAATGGCCCAATCATACACACCTATCATCATCGAATTAACGAGTTCAGACTTACTATCTTCCAAATTAAGACCGTAAGAACAATAGCCAATAGCTCCACCCACAAAAGGTAATTCACCTGAAGTGCCTTGATATTTTTTCATAACTTCACTTAAAATATCTAACGCTGGCTCTTTAGTTTTTCTTTTTCCTTCTGAATTAGTTATCTCAGTAACGCCTTTTAAGGTACTTAGCTTAATAAATGGATTTGCTGCAATGATATCAAACCTAGCAAAGCTACTTTTAGGCTTATCTTTTTGATAGCAGCTATCCAGGAAGACTGGCCACTCATAGTGACTAATTTTTTCATAAAATAAAGAAGAATCAACCTGATAACCTAGTTCTTCAATTCTCATAATGATTTATTACTTCTCTAAACATTCAAATCTCATAGGTAAATCAAACCAATTAATATTAATTGTAAAGGAAAGGTTACTCAAGATTTGCATGAATACTTCTCATACCTTCTTCAGTTAAATCCTTATCAAAGACAATCTCTCCAATTAATGCCTCGAGAAATACTAGAGTTGATAACTCAAAAGATGTACCCATTGGTAGCCCCTTAGTTAAAGCAAACACATCATCATTACCTATAGTGACTGTTAAGTCTGCTAAATTTGACATTGCAGACTCAGATTTCATTGAGACAACAACTATTTTCGCACCTTTAGATTTTGCAGTCTCAATGGTTGGAAGAAGGGTTTTTGTTCCCCCAGAACCAGAAATAACAATGTATAAATCGCCCTCTTTGAGAGCAGGTGTTACAATTTCACCAACCATACTTACCTTGTATCCGCAATGTACCAGTCTCATAGCAAGAAAACTAGAAACTAATTTTGACCGACCTGCCCCGGCAATAAAAATATGGCCTGCCGCCTCGATATGCTTTTTAAGGTCTGCACCCTGTCCGCTATCGGTTGCTTTTAAAACGCTAGCGACTTTATCCATTATTAATTTTTGTGTGTCCATTATTTAATCTCCAAATAAATAGTAATCATAACAAAAAAAACCCGACATAAAGTCGGGTTTTTAAATTTTTACTTCAACTAATTAAACTATATTAGTGAGCAATAGCTGTTATTTCTGCAGCAGCAGCAGCTGGATCAGCAGCGCCGTAAATTGCAGCACCAGCTACAATAATAGAAGCACCAGCATCTTTAACTTGTTGAGCTGTGTTAGCTTTAACACCACCAGCAACAGATATTTTAGCACTATCACCAATAGCTTCTTTAATTGTAGCTAAATCAGCAAATGGTGTATCGCCAGCAGCTTGTGCGTCTAGGCCTGTATGAACGCCAATGATTTGTGCGCCAGCAGCAACACATTCTTTAGCTAAACTTACTTTATCATCAACATTAATCATGTCAACCTGAACTTCTTTACCATATTTCTTAGCAGCAGCAATAACACCCTTAATAGTAGCAATGCCTGATGCTCCAAGAACTGTACATATATCGCCACCAGCTTTATAGAAAGGCTCAGATTCATATTCACCAGCATCCATTGTTTTAAGATCTACAAGGATTAGGTTATCAGGAAACTTAGCACGAAGCGTTTCAAGTAACTTGATACCATTATGCTTAATGCATGGTGTACCAATTTCAAGAATGTCAACGTGAGGTGCAACTTGTTCAGCTAACGCAATTGTTGCGTCAAAATCTAATGAATCTAATGCCATTTGTGTATGTGCCATGATTTCTAATCTCCAACTTAATTTTAATTAAAATAATTTCTACGTATAAAAGTGATGTATATCACTTGTTATCGAGCAGACCGAAATAGTATAACTTCAAGCAATATATGTCAATCAATTGCTAATTTAAGCTTAAAGTTTTTCAGCTAAAGCAGCTTCTAGTTTATTTTGGTCAATAATGAAGTTACGAATACCCTCGGATAATTTTTCAGTAGCCATTGCATCCTCATTATGTTCGAATCTAAACTGATCTTCCTCCAACCTTGCAGGTTTTTCTTTCGAAGCCCCACCATCCTTTAAAAATTGAGTCAATTGACCTTCAGTTTTTCCTAGCTCTTCAATTAAAGATGGGCCAATTGTTAGTCGATCACACCCTGCTAAAGCTGTTATCTCACCAATATTTCTAAAAGAAGCACCCATCACAACTGTTTTAAAGTCATGCTCTTTATACCAAGAATAAATATTCCTTACAGACACCACTCCAGGGTCAGTTTCAGAAGTATAATTTTCACCTGTTTTCGCTTTATACCAATCCAGAATTCTTCCAACAAAAGGTGAGATCAAAAATACCCCAGCCTCTGCGCAAGCTCTTGCTTGAGCAAAACTAAATAATAAAGTTAGGTTGCAATTAATTCCTTCTTTTTCAAGAATCTCACCTGCTTTAATACCTTCCCATGTAGATGCTAGTTTTACTAATACCCGATCGTTTGTTACACCAGCCTCATTATATAAAGAAATAATTTTCTTACCTTTTGCTACCATCTTGTCTACATTGAATGAAAGGCTAGCATCAACTTCAGTAGATATTCTTCCTGGAATATGTTTTTGTATTTCCAGACCAACTAAAACTGCTAACTTATCTGCAGCATCTTCAATTTGTTGGTTTTTATCCGAACTTTGCTCTTTAGCGTAAGTAATTGCTTCAGCAATCATTGGCTCACATTGTGGTAATGTGCTTGCTTTAAGTAATAAAGAAGGATTTGTTGTTGCGTCAACAGGTTTTAAGGCCTTAATTGCTTCAACCTCTCCAGTATCCGCAACTATTGTAGTCATTGTAGCGAGTTGTTCTAATAATGTTGCCATTTAAAGTCTCCGTATATATTTGTATTAAAAGGTACTTCTGAATAAAGTATCATTCATTTTAACAACAATCGATATAACTCTGCAATTTATTTGGAGTTTCTTTCTCTAAACACATATATTCCCCTTAACAAATATAAATAATTTTTGATTATTATATTTAATGACATTAGTAACTTTATTTGGCAGAATTACGGTTTTAAGTACTTTTAATCAGTGATTATTACGATAATGCTCTATTATTACAAATCTATACCTGAAATTAAATAAGGATCCAGAATGCTCGAACAAGTTATCCCCTTTGAAAGCCTTCGAAATAAAGATGTAAGCCTGGTTGGCGGAAAAAATGCGTCTCTAGGTGAAATGATTTCCCAACTTCAAGCTAACGGGGTAAGAGTTCCAACTGGATTTGCTACTACAGCTAATGCCTTTAATGAATTTTTGAAATATGATGCGTTGGGTCAAAAAATTGAGCGGGAGTTAGATGGCTTAGACATAGATGACGTAACTTTGCTGGCAGTGGTTGGGAAAAAAATACGCCAATGGATTATCAAAACCCCATTCTCGGAGACTTTAAATAAAGATATTGAAAAAAGTTACGAAGCATTAATTAAAAAATCTGCTAAAGGCACAACGTTTGCGGTTAGGTCCTCCGCCACAGCTGAGGACCTTCCAGATGCTTCTTTTGCTGGACAACAAGAAAGTTTTCTTAATATACATGGTGTGGAAAATATAAAGCAAGCCATTAAAGAGGTCTTTGCATCTCTTTATAATGATCGGGCAATTTCTTATCGTGTTCATAAAGGATTTATTCATTCTGACGTAGCAATTTCTGCCGGTATTCAACAAATGGTTAGAAGCGATATTGGTTGCTCTGGAGTCATGTTCACCATTGACACTGAGTCTGGATTTAAGGATGTTGTTTTTATAACCGCCTCTTATGGGCTTGGTGAAACTGTTGTTCAAGGAGCGGTTAATCCTGATGAATTTTATGTGCACAAACCACTCTTAAAACAAGGTATGCCTGCAATAGTTAGGCGCACAATAGGCTCTAAGAAAGTCAAAATGATATTTAGTGAAGATACAAAAGCAGGGTTAAGCACAAAAATAGTTGATGTCAGTCCCAAAGAATCAGATGTATTTAGTATCTCTGATGAGGATATTATCGAATTATCTAAATATGCAGTGTTAATTGAATCGCATTATAAATGTCCCATGGACATAGAGTGGGGAAAGAATGGTCTTGATGGAAAGATTTATATTTTGCAGGCAAGACCAGAAACAGTAAAATCGCAAAATAAAAATATCATTGAAACATACGCCCTAAAAGAGAAAGGAAAAGCAATTGTTGCGGGAAGAGCGGTAACACAAAAGATTGGGGTGGGGCCAGTTAGAATTGTTCGTGATCCTTCAGAAATGCACACAGTTCAACCGGGAGATGTTTTAGTTGCAGATATGACTGACCCAAATTGGGAGCCTGTTATGAAAAGAGCTTCTGCCCTAGTCACAAATAGAGGTGGGAGAACTTGTCATGCTGCAATAATTGCTAGAGAGCTTGGTATCCCCGCCATTGTAGGTAGTGTAAATGCTACAAAGTTATTAAATGACGGTGATTTAGTTACAGTCTCTTGCTCGGAAGGCGAGACCGGAATCGTCTATCAAGGCGAATTAAAATACGAGATTACCACCCAAGATGACGGGAAACTCAATAAACCACCAGTTAAATTGATGATGAATGTTGGTAATCCAGATATGGCTTTCACATTTGCTCAAACTCCAAATCATGGTGTTGGTCTAGCAAGATTAGAGTTTGTGATAAACAATATGATAGGTATCCACCCCAAAGCGATCCTTAATTACAGTGCTATGCCAGCAGATATTCAAAAAGCAATAGATTACCGGTCTAAGGGCTACAAAAGCCCTAAAGACTTTTATATCAGTAAAATTACTGAGGGCGTAGCTACGATTGCATCAGCATTCTACCCAAACCCTGTAATAGTTAGAACTTCAGACTTTAAGTCAAACGAATATAAAAACCTCGTTGCTGGTGATATATATGAACCAGACGAAGAAAACCCAATGATTGGTTTTAGAGGGGCTGCTCGCTACATATCAAAAGAATTTCAAGAATGCTTCTCGCTTGAATGTGAGGCAATTCTAAAAGCAAGAAATGAAATGGGGCTTACTAATGTACAGGTCATGGTTCCATTTGTTAGAACCCTGTCGGAGGCCAAAAGCGTTATCGATATAATGGAAAAGTATGGCTTAAAAAGAGGTGAAAACGGGTTAAAAGTGATCATGATGTGTGAGGTTCCATCTAACGCCATTATGGCTTCAGAATTTTTGGAGTATTTTGATGGCTTTTCAATTGGTTCGAACGATCTTACTCAACTTACATTAGGTATTGATCGAGATTCCGGCATTCTTGCAGATGGTTTTGATGAAAGAGATCCAGCGGTTACCTCGCTTATTGAAATTGCAATTAAAGCCGCAAAAAAACAAAAAAAATATATCGGTATCTGTGGGCAAGGTCCATCTGATCACCCTGATTTTGCCAAATGGTTGGTGAAGCAAAAAATTAGTTCATTGTCATTAAACCCTGATACAGTTATCAGCACATGGAAAGAATTGAATAATACCTAGAATGGCTAATTCAAAAAGAACAGCTTTTTTTATATCTGATGGAACAGGGATAACTGCTGGCTCTCTTGGCGGTTTGTTAGCCCATTTTCCTGAAACAGAGTTTGAGCAGATAAGAGTTCCATTTACTGATTCCGCCTCAAAAGTTGAAGATGCGCAAAAAAGAATTGTTAATGCTAAGTTAGCAAACGGAGTCAGACCAATTGTCATTATGTCGATTGGAAATCAGCACCTCCGGGCAGAATTAAAAGCGGTAGACGCTTATTATATCGATTTATTTGACTCTTTTCTCCATCCATTGGGACAGGAACTTAATGCAGAGCCCCTAACAAGACCAGGTGTATCCCATAGTATGTCGGTAACAAATTACGGATCGAGAATGGAGGCAATTAATTTTGCATTAGGTCATGATGATGGTATGACTCACACAGGACTAAACCAAGCTCAAGTAATTTTAGTTGGTGTTTCTCGCTCGGGTAAAACACCAACCAGCATTATGCTTGCAATGCAATTTGGAATTAAAGCGGCTAACTATCCATTGATACCTGAAGATTTTGAAAGAGGAAATTTGCCCCCTATTCTAGATGGCTATATCGACAAGATATTCGGTCTAACCATAAAACCTGAGCGCCTTCATTCACTAAGAAATGAGCGGCGTCCTAATAGTAAGTATGCCTCACTCTCAAACTGTCGAGAAGAAATAGGTTTAGCAGAAGCATTAATGAGTAAAGTAGGAATTCCGATGGCAGACTCCACCTCAAAATCAGTGGAGGAGCTATCTGCAATCATTATACAAAATATCAAAAAATAATTTTACAGATATGGTTGTAAAATTTTATTAATTTCATCGGATTTTGGGTTAGTCATGCTTGAAAACACATGGACTGATTTAGCTTTAGGTAAGACAATAAATTTATAAAAATTCCACAACGGAACTTCGCCGGTTATTTTTTCCAAGTTTTTATAAACCTTATTAGCATTATCTCCAATGACGCTTGATTGACTCATCATTGGAAATTCAACGGCATAAGTTAATTTACAAAAATCTTGAATTTCTTTATCTGTTTTAAACTCTTGATTAAAATCATTAGACGGGAATCCAACAATAAGTAATTTATCCTTATTTTCTTTATATAAGTTCTCCATATCCTCGAATTGGTTAGTGAACCCACACTTACTTGCTGTGTTAACAAAAATAATTGGCTTATCTTGGTGCTTACAAAGATCAAATTTTTTACCTTGCAGTGTTACAAGATCTTGATTATAAAAATCCATACAAGCTCCTATAGAAATTACCGGAAATGTTATTAAAAAAAATAAGAATTTTCTCATAATGTTATTGACTCCTTGTTTAGTTAAATTGTTCATTTTATCTTTTACCTCTTCTCCAATCCCACGGAGCTATTGAATTATTACTTTTCCAAAGACCAACACTAAGGTCTTTAGAAATATTTTCATGGTAAGCATACTCTTCTTGATCTTTTTTTGATTGGGTTTTTTTATATTTTTTGTAATGCCATGCCATACCAAGCTTTATTAAGTTTAGGTTAATATCAACACCGTTACAAATGACTTTGCCAAGTGTTCTTTTGTACCTGTCCTCAGAGTTTGATTTAATATCAACCCATTTTTTATCTATTAGGCCTGCTAATTCTTGCTTAGATTTAAGTCCAAATTCTTGCTTTAATTCTGGAGCATCAATTCCTGTTAAACGAACTTTTCTTTTTTTAGAGCCGTCTAAAACAATAATTGTATCTCCATCAATAATCCTAACAACTAAGCCGGAAAAATCTGCAGAAACAGGTGCTAAAAAAATTAATAAAAAAATTAAAAATGGTAATTTAAGGTAAGTCAAATTTTTTCACTTTATAGTAGTATTGATTATAAATAATAATTAAATTAAATTAAATTAAATTAAATTCAATTCAATTCATTTAATTCATTTAATTCATTTAATTCATTTAATTCATTTAATTTGGCAGAAGGAGCGAACTACGAGTTCAATTCTTATAAAATTCAATAAACCCCCTATACCTATTACTACCAATTTTCATGTTAATCTTAATGTCTTGAAGAGCCTTATGATATTTAGTATAATTTGACTACTAGACTACTACCGTATATCAAATCGTATATCACTATGACTAAACAAAACTTATTAACCAATCTTAAAGTAAAGAATGCAACTTGTCCAAAGGGTAAGCTTCACCAAGACTATGCAGATGGTGGTAACCTATTCTTCAGAATCTATGCTGATGGTAGAAGGAATTGGCTAGTACGCTTATATAGAGACAATAAAGAACATGCTAGAGGTGTTGGTAGCTACCCTACTGTATCATTACTTCAAGCTAGACAGATTAGAGATGACTACAAGGTGATGTGGGCAAAGGGACTAGACCCAAAGACTGAAAAAGTAATAGCATCTTTGAGGGTTCTAAGGACGGTAAGCCATTATGTGATGCTACTTCCAGAAATAACCTTCAAAAGTTTACGAGTGATAAGACTCGTGTTCATGGGTTTAGATATTTATATATACAGATTATTTAAAAAAAAAGTTGATTCATTAATATATTTACTTTTTAGAAAAAAAATATTATGGCTAGGTTTGCCATTATCTATAATCGCTAGGAAGTTTTTTTTCCGTGAGTTTTTTCCAAATAAGAAGTCATATTCATCTCTAGGTGAGCTTAATAAGATGGTAGAGGATCGTTTAGAGAAGCATTCGGCTAATGCACCCCTGAATCATTTAAAAGATCAGGGTGAATTCAAGCCTAGTTCGGTTCTTAATAAAAAAGTTCTTTTTGTTTTCTCTCCAAACGTTAAAAATAGTAAAAAAAATATCGCTGGAAACGGAATGTATTGGTTTAACTCAGCCAAGCACGCAGGTTGTAAGGTTGATAAGTTCGATTCAAGTAAAATTTCTTACCATAAATCTGATTTTGAAGTATCTAAATCAGACAGAATAAAAATTCTTGAAGCTGAGACAGAGAAATTACTAATTAAAATTTCTAAATTTCAACCAGATTTAATATTTATTGATATAAATTACGTCTTTAGTGTTGGAACCATTAATAGTAAAACAATCCAAAAAATCAAGTCAATAACTTCTGCAAGAATCACAGGTCATGCAGATGACATGGTTTCAGAAGCTTCATTTGCGAGCATGGAATTATGGGCAAATTTTATGGATATTTGTATCTTTAGTAATCCTGGATGGGCAAATAGAGCTGTTAGAAATATTTTTTATGTGCCATACACGGTAGATCCTTATAGTTTTTATCCAGCAAAGAAAAAAGGGGGGAACTTGTTCTTTTCTGGTATAGGAAATATACCAAGATATGGATATTTATTTGTAGCTAAAAGATATTGTAAAAAAAATAATATTGCTCATTATGTTGAGACTCACAAAAGAGAGAAGAAGTTTAGTTTGAGTAGAGTTCGGTTTGAAAAATATATTCGTGAATCTAATGCAGTTTTAGAGTTAACTGCAAGGTCATCAAAAATCAGAGTAACTGGAGGAAGGACCTATAACTCACTTGCATGCAAAACATTACTCATTATAGAGAGAACAGATGAACTTCATCATCTTCTTGAACCTTTTACTCACTACATACCATTTAATACAAATAAAGAATTAGAGATTGCAATTCAATTCAGTAATGAGTCAACTAAACTAGTCAACAAAATTACCAATAATTCTTATAAAATTTACAATAGAGTTTGGCATGGAGACAAAGTTTGGCCTCAAATTTTTGAATTTTCTTTTAATAAAAAAATTATAAATAAAACCTTAATAGAAAGAATAAATTAATGCTTAAAATAAAAAAATTAATAATCCCTTTTATTAATCAGTTCAGTATAAGTAAAAATTGGTTGCATCCCAATGGAGCCAAGAAACTTAATTTAGATAATTCTTCAGCACCATTAGTTAGTGTCATAACAATTGTCCGTAATGAAGAGGAAACTATCGAGAAAACATTGTTATCTGTTGCTAATCAGTCTTATAAAAATTTTGAATTTATTGTGATTGACGGTCTTTCAACAGATGGTACCACTGCTTTACTTAATAAGCATAATAAATTAATTTCAAAATGGGTTTCGGAAAAAGATGAGAATTCTACACAAGCTGCAAACAAGGGTATTTGTTTAGCAAAGGGAGAAATTATATTTGTTCTTTCTGCCGATGATTGGATCAAAAAAGATACTTTAGCAGCTATTGTTGACGGTTTTAATAAAAATAAAAACTATTCATTTGTATATGGTGATATGACTATGGTCTTTGGTAGTAATTTGTCATTGATTTGTGGGGATTATGACTACAAAGAAAATATAAAAAAAGGTAACCCATCCTTCAATTATCCATCTGTTGCCTATAAAAAAAATATTTTTGATAAAGTTGGTTTATTTTCCTCAACTTTTCCTTGGAATAGTGATTATGAATTTCTTGTTAGGCTTTACGCTAATAATTTAAATGGAAAATACATACCAAAATTTAATGTCTATAGATTACCGGGTGGGCAGGGTGAATCAAATATGATGGAATCATTGATTCATATTTTAAACATAAATTATATTTATAAATTACCTCTTTTTAAACCCTTAGTAAAAAACCTTAAAAGTTTATGCGCAATGTATTTACTACAAATTCTTCCTAAAGGAATAAAAATATTACTTAAAATGATTTTAAGAAAGTAACAATGATTAGTGTATGGAAACTATATACAAGTTTATTAAAATTATAATCCCTCACTGCTAAAGGGATATATGGGATCAAATGGTGAGGAAGGAGCCTACTCCAAAGTCAATTCTTATAACATTTTATATGGCCTCTCAAACCCCTTACTAATAGTAGTTCTATCTATCTTAAATCTAATAACATCTCAAGTCGTCTAGTACAATCTAATATTAAACCGTACATATGACCGTACATATTGGAGCAAACCGTATATCAAACCGTACATATTTGGGATTTTGTGATTTATAAATACTACCTAATCCCTTACTGATAAAGGGATACATTGAACCATTTGTGGAGGAAGGAGCGGGATTCGAACCCGCGTTAGGGGGTTACCCTAAACACGCTTTCCAAGCGTGCGACTTAAACCACTCATCCACCCTTCCTGTAACGAAATTATATCATTTGCTCTAGTTAATTTTTAAGTCATCCCTAAACTATATATAAAATTAATAGCTTAATTAGTTACTTTTTATCTTGAAGTACCTATTGATTTATATCAAATTGGGGTTTAAGGTAACAGATAAAAGAGATATTTTAAAAATAGTTAGCGCACTAATTAATTGCAAATTATTACAATACCTTTAAATCATAATTACATATATAAAGATACACAAAAATCAATAAAAATTTTAAGGAAAATTATGGCATTTACTACACTTAAAGATTTAGGAATTAAAAGTCCTTACAAAGATAAATACGATAATTTTATCGGAGGAAAATGGGTAAAGCCTGTTGATGGTAAATATTTTGAAAATATTACTCCAATTTCAGGAAAACCATTTTGTGAGATAGCTCGGTCAAATGAAAAAGATGTTGAATTAGCTTTAGATGCTGCTCATGCGGCTAAAGATTCTTGGGGGAAAACAAGTACCACTGCTCGAGCTAATATATTATTAAAAATAGCCGATGTAATGGAACAAAACCTTGAAATAATTTCACTTGCTGAAACTATTGATAATGGTAAGTCCCTTAGAGAATGTATAAATGCTGATATCCCTCTTGCTATTGATCATTTTAGATACTTTGCAAGTGCAGTTAGGGCTCAAGAAGGCAGTATTGGAGAGATTGATAACGAAACTATGGCGTATCATTTTCACGAGCCATTAGGTGTTGTTGGTCAAATCATTCCATGGAATTTTCCTATCTTAATGGCTGTATGGAAGCTAGCACCGGCTCTTGCTGCAGGTAACTGTATTGTGTTGAAGCCAGCTGAACAAACACCCGCATCAATATTAATAGTAATGGAGTTAATTGCTGATTTACTACCTCCTGGGACACTCAATATTGTTAACGGCTTCGGCTTAGAAGCAGGAAAACCTCTTGCAAGTTCAAGTCGTATTGCAAAAATTGCTTTTACAGGTGAGACCACTACTGGTCGACTAATTATGCAATATGCATCACAAAATATTATTCCAGTAACACTTGAGTTAGGCGGAAAATCTCCTAATGTATTCTTTGAAGATATTATGGA
>Ga0209830_10003062_pt1 | contig 13021 bp, 7 predicted proteins | sample ArcticOcean_MG_C_12_FD_187439 | JGI IMG/M metagenome (GOLD analysis project Ga0209830, IMG submission 187439) | Marine microbial communities from western Arctic Ocean - ArcticOcean_MG_CB8_130 (SPAdes) (version 2) | ecosystem: Environmental > Aquatic > Marine > Oceanic | place: Arctic Ocean...
CGAAACCTCCGACCGCGTTCAACGCCGCAAGCCGCGGTAGAAATATCCTCAACACTAACCCTCCCACGGCTACGTTCACGGCACTGCCTAACAAAGGCGCGGCATCTTTCACCGCATCGCTCTCTCCAAACTCTTCAATCTTGCTCTTCCAATATTTCGCAATCGCTTTCCCGATCTTCTTCTTCGCCTCTCGTTCAATCTTTTTCTGTATCTCAGTTTTATCCCGACCATCGGAAGAGCTTCCCTTGGAGAGCTCTATTAAGGCCCTGAGTTCTTGCGCTGCTACACCATCATCCTCGGACAACCGCTTAGGCTTCAAAGCAACGAACAAGTTCTTCGCAATCTCTTGCAAAGGTTTCCTCTCTCGCCTCTCGCTCTTCTTCTTCTTTTTATTCATTGGCCAATCTGTCGCAGGCCTGTTCTTCGCCTCGAGCTTCACCACGATGGAACGAGTTGTAAAATTCGTATCTAAATTCGTTCGCGTACGATCACACTTCCTCGAGCCTTTGCTCTTGCTGAAAATCGTTCGCGACTTCGACGAAATCGTGACATAGGACGATCCAGTCGAGCACGACGAGCACGACTTCGTGCCAACGCTCATCATCGCTCTTACGCTCTCTCTCTCTCACTGTCTTACAATGAATACGTAAACGACACGTTTTTTTAAACGCGATAAAAAATCAATTTTTTTTTTCACATAAACCCTAAACCCTCTTTATATTTTTTTCACATTGACACCCTAAACCCTCTTTAGCATTTATTCTTTTTTACTTCGACCCATTTCGAATCCGCGATTTTTACGTATTTCGTGCATTCGATAGACGTCAACAAAAGAGACTATTACTGACGCGCACATAAAACAGAACGAGCTGCTCGAGAGCGAATCACTCGGATCACTCTGCTGCAAGTCGTGAATTTGTTCGCACTCGCACTCTGCGTAAAGAATACGCGCGCGAGCTTTTTAAAGCAAAACACATCAAGGGCAGGGTTAAGATCATCGCTTTGTGGAGGGCACAAAGGGTCGGGCAGCCGAATTCCAAACTGGCGAAGTTTCAAGAACACTTCCGAGACGTACGCGCCTGCGGAAGTATATCACCGAACACAGAGAGAGAGAGAGAGAAGAGAGAGAGAGAGAGTAGAGAGTGATAATAACAGAGTAGCAGCAGTAGTAATCGAAGCTGAATAACGACAGAGATCTTGCGACGATTAATACTGATTACGACTGAATAATGGGTAAGCGAGAGTTAGCACAGATCTTAGCGCAGGCGGAGTGGCACGATCCGACGAAGTGGCCGAGGAAAAGGGCGGATACCGAGACGACCGTGGATCTGCAGTCGGTCGAGGAAGACCGTGGTCGCGGTACTGCTAAGAAAACGAACGACGACGACGACGACGACGACGATAACGAGGATTGGCAACAACGACAACAACAACAACAACAACAACGAAAGAAGAAGAAGAAACAGAAGACTAATAACGACAAGAAAGACGAAGTTATTGACGCGGAGAATAAGAAGCAAAAGAATAGTAAGCAGAAGAAAACTAAACAATCTAAGGAAGAAGAAGAAGAAGAAGAAGAAGAAGAAGCGACGACGACGACAGAGGTGGTAAAAAAGACGATTGTGTCAGAACCGAAGAAGACGAAGAAGAGGCGGAATGCTACTCCTCCTCCTCCTCCTACTACTACTACTACTCCTACTGCTGTTGATGAAAATATTTCAAGAGATGATTCGGCAAAAGATCGTGAACAGTCACCAACGAGTATTCAAGATGAAGACCAACACAATAATGATGTAACTACTAATGCTACTAATGATGATGACGATCAGTTCGGTGCAGTTCGAGCAGGACAACAAGTGGTTTCTGCTGCTGCAAAGAAAGAACTGGTTAGCGCTGAGCAATTGATGAAGGAAGCGCTCGAATCACAAAATCGAGAAAAAGCAGCAAAAGAAGAACAAAAGAAGAAGAAAGACGAAGAAGATGAACAAGAACAAAAGAAGAAGTTGAAGAGAGAAGAAGAAGAAGGAGGAGAAGAAGAAAAAAAGAAGAGGAAAGAAGAACAACTTGCAAAGAAAGTGATTACGCTTAGGAACGTTCAAGATGTACACATGGTATCGAATAATAACAATAATAATAATAATGACGCAGCAATTTCTGATAAGAATGTTGTCGTTGAAGCGACGAATCAAAAACAATATGCAAAAAACGCCACCACCGACGACGTTTTCATCGTCCGAAAACAAGATAATGCGATGAAGTCGACGATCGCTAATAATAATGCTCAGATTCCCGCTTCCATGACTCTACCGACTCTGTCTTGTTTTCAGACTACTACTGTTCCTACTATTCCTCATCCTCCTAACATTATTACTACTGCTACGACGACGACGACGACAACTCCTCCTCCTTCTGCGCTGCCACTCGTTAATAAAAAGGGCACTATGATAAAAAAACAAAAGAAGACGATGATGAGCAATGTTACTTTCGCACCGAATAACAAGATGTGTTTTTACTGTGAAACTAGTCATCATTTTGTACCAGAGACGTTAGTTTTATGCGCAAACGTTTGTCCAGAGTTTTTGAACGACGTCGCTACAAAGCCTTTGCACGCGATTAAAGCAAAGTTTCCTGAAGGCTCAAGAGAAAGAGTCGCAGTCGAATCAGCTCTGTTGCAAGAAATTTCTGGAGACCACAATTGCGGAACGCAATCTTTATCGCTTGGTCAAAAAACAGTATCGAAATCATTAAATCAAATAAATGACGTCATGGATGCTCAATATCGACCCGGAGGTGAAATGCAAGATTTTCATTACAAACAAGAGGAAATGGACGAATTTAAAAAGACGTTAAAATCTTTGAAAGGATTTAGTAACGTTGACGATGCGTTGGGTATTTACGACGCAGCGGCTACGCTGAGTAATTTTTCAAAAGAGATTTCCAAAAGTACGAAAAACAGCAATGGTAAAACTTTTTCGCGAGATAAGTCAACGCTGCATGATAACTTTATTAATAGTAGCAAGCCGCCGCCTCGTGGCGAAGAAAGTGTACAATATCACAAGAATGGAAAAAAGAATGGCTTAAACCCATATACGCACTCAGCCGAGAAAGAGAGGAAGAAAAAATATAAAGAAGACGTTAAGAACGTTCCGAAGCTTGCGACGGCACAAACTTTGGAAACTGGAAAGACAAATTTACCGTTACAAGCGCAACAAGAGGCGTCTACGTTAATAACAAAAGTTGAGCCAAACGCGGCGTTGACTTTATTTAGTGGCGGCAAGTGGCGCTTAGTCGAAGCCGAGGAAGTAGACGATGTTCAAAAAGCTTTGGACGAAAAACGCGCTCGTCAAGTTGGAGAAAAAGTTTTGTTTCCCAGAGATTTGCATTACGAAGACGAAGAAGAAGATGAGCCTAACAAGCTTAGCGATTCTAAGAAGAGGCAACTTCCCGTTAGCGTTAAAGACGCCACTACGTTAAATCACGAAATTTCAAATAACCCGGCGAAAAAAACAAAGAAAAAAACAAATTCAAAGCAGTCTTGGGGATCAAAACATAGCATCGAAGGTATGAAATTAGAGCGCGTCGATCCGCCGGTAGATGGCGATAATCCAATACTACAACCGAAGCGCGCAAGATTTGCGAGCAATCCCTCTTTTGGTATCACTCGCGCCATGATCGAGGCGAGGTTTCACATGCCTCTGAGAGAAGCGGCAGCGGAACTCAACGTTGGGCGAACGACGTTCAAACGAGTTTTACGTCTGCACGGTATCGAACGCTGGCCTTCACAAAGTTTGAACGCAAAACAATTAACGTTGAAAACGATTACTTCGTTAATGTCCTTACCCATGGCTAAAGAAGGCTTGCAAGCTGCGAGCACGGGCGAGAAGCGGGATAAATCAGAACCAGTGGAAAAAGAGGGCGAGAAAAAAACAAAATCAATATCTGTCTTGTTTAATGGACCGTACCCGACTTTTTCGAATCCATATTCTCTTAGTGACTTCCAAATGAATGAAGGTGCAAACGGCTCGAAACGATTCGGAGGTTTGAGCGGATTACTCGGACTTACTGACAAACAGATTATGGGGAGATCAAAATCAAACGCCGGTTCGTATTCGCTCGGCTTGGGACGTTCTGAAGACTTCCAAAACAACTCCAATTTACCGAATGTTATTAACATCGCCTCCTTACAAGATAACATCTCTCTGGGTTCTCTCGGTTTATCGGCGAACACGTTGGATACGATCGTTCGAAGCGCCCAGTTTGGTTTCGGCCAACAAACGAAATCGAAATCGAATAATAATAATAAGAAGAAGAATAGTAATAATAAGAATCCAAACGATTTCTCTCGCAATCCAACTCAAATTGCTACGACTCCATCTGTCCGAGCAGGAGAGCAGCAAGCGTTAGGTCATAAACTATCTGGTGGCAAAAAGTCCGACTCTCCTTTATCGCAAACGCCGACGAAAGAAAAGCAGCAGCAGCAGCAGCAGCAAATTCCTCGAAAAATAAAGATTGCATCAAACGCAGAACAACGAAAACAAAAACAAACTGAAAGCGAGATCGTCTTATTATCGAACACGCTCGATATGGCCAAACTTGCCGAAGCCGGCGCTCTGCTCGAAAAAGAAGCCCCAACGCTCTCGTCGCCTTCGCAGGTCGCTACGAAAGATTTAGCGGCCAGCGCTTCGGGTGCTACGTGAGAACCGAACGCGCGGTTGCTTCTGCGAAATACGAGCAAATTTACCTAGCAGCAGCAGTAGCAGCAGCATCAGCAGCGGCGTAATCAACAGCATCAAAAGAAAGCCATTCAAAGCCGCCGTGGCCGGCCGAACTCAAACGCAGAGAACAAAGAAGATCGTAGTAGCCTCATCGCAGTGAAGAGTTCAGAAGGTTATTCATAACGGTAAATGCGGACTTGTTATTTATTATATACACACACACATACGCGCGCGACCAAAAGCGCATCGATTGCAATAAAAAAAAACACGACTAACAAGAAATACGCTCCTGAATCGATATAGATCTCATCAATAACGCCGCGCGAGAGAGAATGGCATCGGAGAACTTTTTCAACACCGTTTTCCTCTTCGTCTCGTTGTTACTCTCGAGCTCGATTTTCTTGCCCAATTCGGTGCTAGCGAGTAAGAACTATTTCCCAACTCGTAAATCTGAATCAACAAAGGCCACGAACGAGCGTTCGTTCGAGATGTTTTCGATCGATTTCGACTTATCTTCGTTCTCAGTCGCGAACGTTGACGTTGACGATGAGAGCGTCGGAGTACGTCCGATGAGGACTGAGAAAATGTCAAAACGGTGCAAAGACGATTTCGGGAAGATAATGCGAGCGGATTCAGTGAAAGCAATTAACGAAGAAATCATGAACGGCACGGACGCAGTGTTCGCAGGAGCGTTCGAGACCTGTGTTAGTTCGTTATGGGATTGCTTTACCGTTGTTGGACAGGGAAAATGTTGCAACGCGGACGTCGGCGTCGAATGGGTAAGACGAGCGTATTTAAAGACCATCGAGAGATTACACGGCGAAGGGAATAAGATCGCGAAAGGTGGAGTGACCATGACTACTATTTCGATGACTTTTAAGGAGATCAACGGCGAGAGAGTGGCGTTAAGCGCCAGGTGGAGCAGCGCGACGCCGCAGTACGTTCCCGAAAGCTGTACGACGAGCGACTGGCTCGTCGTCGACCGGTACATGTCAGAGACGTGCATGGCAGACGCGCGAAATAAGCGCACGCACGAGCTCGAGAACTGCCTGGTCACTATGTAAATTATTCTCTTCGTACATATCTGGTCGTAGTACTATTTTTTATCATACCCTACTCGTCAGAAAACTTTCTCGTTCAGTCGTTCTTGTTCTAAGCTGTCTAGAAGGCACCCTCTAAATAACGTCGCACCATCATCTTACTAATAATATAAGTAAATAAATAAAGTAAATAGGAAGGAACGCAAAAGGTAAAGCTTGGTGAAGAAAAAGAAACGCGAGTGGATTCTGTGTACGCGCACTTAAAGCCTATACGATCTTGTATATATCATCGCAAGCAGTGAAACTGAATCGATCGAGCTCTATGCAGCGTGATGTAGATCTCGCGCAATGCCCTGCAGTCGCGACAGAGCAGTTGAAGAAAAACATAAAACAGGCGTTGTTGCTCGCTACTGATGAGGATAAGGAAGTAGTCGCGAAGGCTTTGATTGCGAAGCAGCAGAGCTTTAGGGCCACGATCGATTTGTTAGACCATTTGAGGAGCGAAGAGTTACCTTTGCATACGCAAAAGACCGCTGAGTTCATCAGTGACTTGTTAGGCCCTGCTGGAAGCTATGAACGAGGAGGAGAAGACGATCGAAACGATAATGGTGGATGCGAGGATAAAGAAGACGGCGACGAGTTGGGAGGAGAGAAGATCGAGGAGAGGGATGTACCGTTGCAAGAGCAGTTATTGATCGCGAAGAGACGATTGAACGAGACTTTGGAGACTTTAGAGAGTTTGAATTCGCAACAACAGGAAAAGGAGGGTATGACGCGACACAGCGACAGGAAGAGGAAACGCGATGATGGTGACGTAGAAGATGATGGATCTGGCGGTAGTGGTAATGGTCGCCAGAATTTGAAAAGAGGCGCTTCGATGAAAAAGGAGGAAACGAAACAACAACAACAACAACAACAACAACAACAACAACAACAACAAGCAATCGCGGCAGCTCAGGAAAAGAAAACATCAACGAGGAAAGGTGTTTTCGGCGCAGTTAAAGCACCTGCTGGTGATAAAGATCTAGCCGTAATTAAACCTAAGCGTGCCGATCGAAGACGTACGATTGCGAGATTTACGACGGCAATTTTGCGCGCAGAAGGATCGCACGTTTTCATAAGCAGAGACGGGCTCGGGTATCGCAAAGCGTTTGATAAGTTTCTCGCGCAAACGTATGGGAAAACGTTTGATGTGAACGGGTATTGGTGGACTAACGCCCGCGTTGAACCATTCGTTCGTTTACTCATTCATGTCGCATCGGAAGGCGCGATTAACATTTCAGAGCGAGAAGCGAACGAGTTGTTCAAGAAGAAGGACGAAAGACAAGCCGCTGAATGGGTTCTCGACGAAGCGAAGCTCGCTAAATTTGCGAATGGAATGACAGCAAAAGAGCTCGCGGCTATTTTTGAAGGAAAATCAAGTAAAACAAAGAGCGGTTTCCCGAGAGGAACGCCTTTGTTAGTTCCATCCGAGGAGATTTTACCAGTCGACATAGACGCAGTCGCGAAGGCGGACGAGGCGAAAAGAGTGGCAAAAGAAAGCAGAACGCGCGCTCAAAGCGAAAGAAAGACATCGAAAGAAATAATCAAAAGTAACAGCGAGGAGAAAAAAAATAACAAGAACAAAAATAAAAAGAACAGTTCTCTCTTTGGCGATGCGCGAGCGTCTGTTCCAACTGATGGTGTGAAGGAAGATTCGCAGGTCACGTTAAATCCGCCACCCGCGAAGAAAGCAAAAGCAACTCGGGCGTCTTCGAATACTGGAAGCGAAAAATTGAGTTTATTCACGGATGCTTTACCTGGGCGATCGACGATAACGCCAAACTTTTTCCCAACCGCGAAACAAAATAAAAAAAACAACAACAACATCGCACAAATAGCACCACCACAAATGATGCTCCCACCATCACCGAAAACGACGCAACCGCAAGGGTTTCGATTAACGTCGTTAACGCCCCCTCCGGACGTTGCACGATTATTTCAAAATGTGCAGAGCTTCGGAGGCATAACGAATAACAACAGCAATACCAACAACAATAACGCGATAGGAAGCTCGAACAGCTTATTGATGTTAGGCCGAACTGGATCGAGACAAGCCGGTGCGACGAATTTCACGGCCGCCGGCGTCGCTCGCCAATATTCAAGCGACTTATCCCGAATGATGAGCGAATTCAATAACGACCCGGATACTTCGGATCTATACCTATCGTCATATCAAGCGTTATCGGCTTCGGAGTTAGACGCCGTCGCGGCCACTAGAGAGACGAACCCGGCTTTAAAACGCGGAATGTCAAGAGCGCATCCAACGCAACCGAAATTCCCCAAAAAAAAGAAATAGATTAAACATTAAACTTTAAACGTGTATGGTTTTCATCATCATACTTTACAGTTCATTCAATTGCGTGTGTGTGTCAGTGTGTCAGTGTGTGCGTACCTTGTAACTTGTACCTAGAAAAGAGTTGAAATTTGAAAAACGTCAGAGGCAGATTACGCAGCTTAACGGCAACACAATATTACATTTAATACGCACGCGGCATAGAATTAAGAAAATGGCTTCATCAACGGCTTTACCGAATCAACTACCACGAACGACATCGCCATCGACGAGAACTAGTACTACCAAAAAACGACCACTAGTACTCTTTATCGTAGCCGCTAAAGGTCGAAACGCTTCTAGAAATGGAAGAAACCCTACGCAACCGGTTTCTCCAATCATCCCTACTACTGATACTGATCCTACAACGACTGCTACTCCTACTGCTGCGAAAAAAAGAGTACCGAACGTGAAATATAGCGACAGGACAGGGAAACCGATTCAATCGAGCGGTGGACAGATCTCCAAAGCGCGCATGAAAAAAATAAGGGAAGCGAAAGATACCGCCGCAGCTTTAGATGACGGGAAACGAGAGAGTGAGACAAAGGCGAGAGAGAAATTCCAAAACGCGAAATCGAAAGCGGTTCCGCAAATAGTCACGGATCGCATGCTTTCGAGAGTAGTGCGGTTTTCGGGTGTACCGATGGTGCTTGGATTTACGACTGGCCCTTTGTTCTATTACTTTAGCAAGATAAATCGACAGGATTGGCTGGAGCCTTGGATGTTTTTCGTTGCGTCGACGGCGACGTTTGGTTTAGCGTTTGTAGGTATAACGTATGGGGTGTTATCGGCGAGTTGGGATCCAAAGAGAACTGGCACGGCCTTAGGGGTAGAAGAGTTTAAGCAGAACGTACCGATTTTGTTTCAAACGATTTTGGGAAAGAGTAATCGAGAGTACGACGCCGCTGAGTTTGATAAAGGCGAAGGCGAAGGCGATTATGAATGAGAAGAAGAATTGTTTTATTGATTTGCTATACATTATTATCGCTTAAATTTTTCAAAGAGATCTAATCGTTCTTTTGACGCTTCACTGCTACTTCGTCAGCATGTCCGCCATCAGCATTTAAGTCAGAAAAAGAGCCTTTGTTATCGTCGTCGCCGCCGCCCCCTAATTTGTCGTCTCGATCGCGTTTCTTTTCAGCTCTCGCTTTCGCTTTTGCGACTTTATTAGCGGCTGCAATCGCCGCGCGCTCTAGTCTAGCCTCGGCAGTCGGCGCCGAACGCTCTTCGCGTTCTTTAAACGATTGCTCAATCGCTTGCGGAGCCGCTACCCAGCTACCGACGGCGCCACTTTTTCTAGCATCGGCGTACAGTTTTCTTTTCTTCGCAGCCGCTTTTCGCCTCGCTTTAAATCCATCGGATGTTTTTTGATTTCTGTAATAATATACAACGCAATCTGCAGTATCACGACCGGGCAAATGATTTGAAATTCTTCGGAAGTTTTTACCATAGGCAGAAAACTTTTCGTGGTATACGCGGACCTCTTCCTCTGTCCACGGTCGAATGAATTTCTCGCGATCGTGCTCGCCCTTTGGATCTTCGACGAGACCGTTTCTACTATCAAAAATTGCTATTCTTTTTTCGTGTTCGTCCAAAATCATATCTGGAACTTTGCATAGAGTTTTGAGCTCTTCTTTACGTTGCAACGCTTTAATCATTTGCATTTCTTCATACTCTGATCGAGCAACACCATCGTTTCTGCCTACTAAACCACCGTAAGAACTTCCACCTGGAGTACCAATTTGGTTTCTTGAAGATGGGCGATAATTAAAAGAACCTCCACCCTGACCAGTAATACCTCTTCGACCTTTGTTTTGCATGCGCTCGCGCTTTTCTCTTTCCGCCGCAGCGAGCATGAGAGAGACGCGCCATCGTTCTCTATGTTTCAAATAAGTCAAGGCAAGCGTATATTCCTTTTCGTTCAATTTTTTCTTTCGTTTGCGCAAGACGTTCATCACCATTTCACGAACCTTTCCTCTTTTTGATTCGTCTTTTTCTTCGTCGTAGACTCTCTTTGCGATATCAGCCGCGTTTGTTTGTTCTTCTCTTGGTATTGAATATAACCCAGGAAGAGAAATCTCATCTTTTGCGGTAATTTTATTTTCAGCGTCTTCGTGACGTTTACGATTCTCTAACGCGACTTGTTTCGGAAATTCTTCGTTTATTTTTTTCTTATCGCGTTCGAGTAATTCCTTGCACGATTTGTTCGCCAAAAACCTCGAAGCCATTTCGGTTTCTGAAGCTTTTGCTTTCCTATTTTCTTTCAACTCGCGCTCACGGTTTGCTAAATCTCTCGCCTCTTGGTTCCGTTCTTCAAGAAACAACTCTCGCTGTTCTCTATGCCTCTCTGCAGTCTGTAAGCGATTACGTAAACCTTCGGTCTCGCGTTTCGCAAATCGCAAATCAGCTGCATCACCATCTTTATCTTCCTTATCTTTTTGCTTTTCTAAACGCCTAGCATCGACGAGCGCTTCGAGTTCTTTCTCCAATTCGATGACTGTTTCATCCACGCGATCCATTTGTGCGACTAAAGCCGCCTTTGTCGTCTTCAAGCGGTTTTCGGCAGCTTTGAGCTTTTTCTGTTCCACGTCGTCGATTTGGTCTTCGTTACCTGCTTCGCCGTCTGCTTTTTGTGTCAACGGTACTTTCTTTTCGTTATCAATACTAGCTACTGTAGGTTGAGCCGATGGCGGTCTAGAAGGATGCTTGTCCTCCTCTTCATTATCTTCATCCTTTGTCTTTTCCTCTTCGTTTTCTTCTTCGTCTTCTTTCTTCGAAGTGACTGGTTTCAACGATCGTCCCCATCCGAATTTCGTCTTCCCAGTCGACGCGGGTGGTACGGCGTTGTTTTCTTTTTTCTTCGTAATAATTGGTGGTTCATCAGGTTTCAACTTTCCAGGAGGTGGTCCCAAACCAGTTTGCGGTGCAGCTTCTCCAGGCATTGGCGGCGCTACGTATTTCTTCGCTTGCGTCTGTGCTAAAAGCGACGGTCGAGAACTGGGCTGTTGCTGATTAGCCATCGACGGTTCGTCAAATCCAGGTCTTGGTTGACTCGTCCTCCCTGCAGTCGGAATCGGAGGAAACTCCGGCCTCTGTTGTTGTTGTTGATATTGTTGTTGTTGTTGATATTGTTGTTGTTGTTGATATTGTTGCATCATCCCGGGCGGACGTCTAGGCAACTCCCCAATCTCGCCTTGTTCGCTTTGTTCGAACCTATCGCGACTGTTAGATCTTTGCATGTTCAATTGCTGTGGTCTCGTACCACCTTGACCACTACCATACCCTCCTCTATTACCGCTTGCAAACCCTGGACCGCCTACGCCGCCCTGTTGTCTCCCGCCAGAATTCGGATTATGTTGTTGTTGTCTCTGATAATCAAACATGCTCACTCTAGCTCTCCCGTAATAATTATTATTATTATTGCCACTATTACTATTATTATAATGTTGATGTTGTTGTTGATTATTATACCCGCCAGGACCTCGCTGTTGCTGTCCACCCATCATCCCTGGCGGGAGCCCGTCTCTGTTATTAGGCGCGTTCAAGTCCTACTCGATATCGTAATAAACCGAAACCAAGGCATAAAAAGAAACAAGGAACGAACGAAAGAGGGAAGAGCACGTCATTAAAGTTGCAAAGCATTGATCGACACGTAAACATCTTAAACATTCGTTTATTAGATTAAAAAGAAAAGCACGACGCATCATCCAATCGACTTCCAAAAGCAATCGCACTTTTAAGAGAGAACGCGCACACAAACACAAATCAAAAAAAAAAAAACATGTATCTATTTCTTTGTAAGAACGCACTCGTTTCGGCCAGTTCCCACGATTCGCGGTATTCTCGTTATCTCCCATCCTATTTTACTTTATGATGGTCACTCTCTGTATTGAACGTTTTATGATAATTAAAAAGGAAAGGAAAAGGAAGAAAAAAAAACATGGAGAAAACCCTAAACCCTACACCCAACACAGAAAATCGTTTCCCTCGCCACATTCGTCGGCGTCATCGGCAGCGCGCGGTCTGGATATACTACATACGACGTTTCGTCGTTAATTCAGGGTCTCGTTCCTAAAACGGACCACTTCCCTGCTTGTATCGATATTTTCATTCGCACCATCAGTGTTTGCATCGGCAGTAGACCGTTTTCTTTCTCTAGTCAAATCGAGGCCGTAAAAAGCGTCGTCAAGAAATGTTTTTATTCCCTACGAGCAATGCAAATACCGCGATTGCGAGGAATGGGTCGCAATGCTCTACTTCAAAGTACTCGATCGACCAGAGAGTTCTAGCGAAGAAGAAGAAGACGAACGATGGGCACAGATTTCTGCAGAGCCGTGGTGCGCATGCCGCCACTGTCGCTACTACTACTGCTAAGCGTAGGCGAAGAACTGACTGGAGTTTTCATGGAGTGAGAGCTTCGGGTGATGACGAGAAATCGGAGGAAGATGGGCGAGCGATAGTGAACGCACGAACGACTGCGCAAAAGCAAGATATGGACGAATCTTTAATTGGGAGACCAATAAATGCAAAGATGAACCCGATCACGGCAGAGCCTTTAGTGAAAGGGCAGATAACCGCGATCGTTACTGGAGCGGTCTCGGTCGCTATCGCGGTGTTATACTTATGCCTAGTGCAAGTGATGGATTCGAGGGAGATGGTACCGCCGGTGGAGGAAGAGGCGTACGGAGACGGATCAGTCGTGCAAGCGGCGGCACGAGTTGAGAAGAAGAAGAGTAAGGCGATGGCGACGAACGAGAAGGCGTTCGAGCAGCAATTTGAAATGGTCGAGATTGAGTAATAGTAATAATTAGTATAGCGATGATATGTATGGTACCAATGGTATATGTATGTTATTTACGTGTGCTTTATGTATATATATATGTAAGAAACGG
>Ga0209830_10003068_pt1 | contig 13013 bp, 22 predicted proteins | sample ArcticOcean_MG_C_12_FD_187439 | JGI IMG/M metagenome (GOLD analysis project Ga0209830, IMG submission 187439) | Marine microbial communities from western Arctic Ocean - ArcticOcean_MG_CB8_130 (SPAdes) (version 2) | ecosystem: Environmental > Aquatic > Marine > Oceanic | place: Arctic Ocean...
ATACTCTATACGGAAAAACTTGCTTAAATATCTAAAGAATAATTTGTTGTTCTTAAAGATAATTGTTATATTTGCTTTGTAATCAAGAACGGGGAGTGAAACCCCAACTAAAACAAAGAAAAATGAAGAATCCAAGAACATTAAAACAATTAAAACAAGACCAGAGAGTTAGTGACATCGAAATAGATGAGGGTCAAGACCATAAGTATTGGTTATATTTAGAACCTCCATTTTATAGCGGTTACACAGACACAGTAACCATTACTGCAAATAGCGTGAGGGATTTATGCGATAGCTTTAATAGTGAAGTAACTAAAGGTACGTTTGTTCAAGGAAATAGAATACTTGAGATAGATGGATTAATCTAAAACTAACGGGGGTGTAAAAGCCCCCAACTAAAACAAGAAATAAAGATGGCTTTAAATTGGAACGCAACAGAAGTTAAGAGTTACAAGAAAGTAATTTACAGAACACTTACCGAAGGAGAACAAGGGTATCAAGAAGGTAAAGAGACTTACGGAATTAGAGATATTCCTAAATCAATCATACTCTACACTATGTCAGTAGGTTTGAGCGAGATAACAGAAAATAACTACGAACAGTTTTATAACAGAATACACTTATTGGAAATTAGCAACGGAACGCAATACGTTACACGAGCAACTCACAAGCCAATTTACACTAAATTAAAAGATGTAGAAAAGATGATAGGTCTTACAACCAACGCATCCACAAAAACTAGAAGTAGATTTTTAAACGACAATAAGATAAATCTATAAAACCAACGGGGGTGTAAAAGCCCCCAATTAAAACAAAACGATATGACATTAATACAAATACTTAAAGACAATAGAATTATTGGTTATGACGTAGAAACTTTTCACGGAGAAGACGATACTTACCTATTTTACATATCCTCTAAGTATATATCTACTTGGGAGAACGGAAACACCATAACAGACGAAAAGCCATTTACATATATTTCAGATATGTTAAAAACAAAAGGAGCAATAATAAACACAACTAAAACTATATAATAATAACGGGGGTGTAAAAGCCCCCAATTAAAACAAGAAACAAGATGGTATTATCAAAAAAAGAAGTATTCGTATTAAGTTGTTTATTCGATTATATAAATTTTAAACAAGAAAAATGTAGTTTGAATATTGACGGAATTAAATTATTAGCTAAAATCAATAGCAAAATAGGTGCTGAACTCTTAGGTGTAAATGCAAAAGATATATATAAGAATTGTGAGGAAAGTTTATTAAAAACAATTAATTATACTAAATAAAACCGAGATGGAAAACACAAAAGACTTCAAATGGTCTAACAGTTTAGTTAAAATGTTTACAAACATTGTAAATGAAAATTTTAACTCAAGTGTAATTGACCAAAGTATTTTTAAGACTTCTGATTACAGAGACAAATCAATAGATGAAAAATTAAAACAGTTTAGATTAGATTGTTATAAACTACCAATGTTTAAATCAGATGTATAAAAACAAAAATTTATAATGGACTATAAAAACAAAAAACATTTAGTCCGATGTTCCGCATTAGTTGAGCATCGGGTTAAAATTAACGACAAGTATGAATGGAAGTCAAATGGTTTTATAGACTTTGAAACCAAAGTTGATGTTACGTTTATGATGAGAGCAGAAGAAACTTGCTTAGATGAGGTCTTATCTCAATTAGTTAAAAAACACAATACAGACGATTTAAGGTACACTTACCAAGATTATGAGTTAGTGTTCCACTTCCCTATCAAACTCAAAGGAGATGTCATTAAATCGTACAAGAGCATAGTTAATCGGATTAGTGATAATATTAAAAAAGGAATTTACAATGAATAGTTCAGAAAAAAGATACAGAGTTCAAATTCAATTTGATGTTTATGCGGATTCAGACAAAGAAGCAATAAAAAAAGTAAGGGGTGGTATGGATTGTTTGATAGATGCTCATAACGAGACTATTGTTTATGTTTCAGAAAACTCTTTTGGTAGTTTAGAAAACAATAAGATAGACCACGAAAAAATTGAATCAGAGTTATTTGATGAGAAGTGGGTTCAAGTTAGGTATATAATGCAAAACCTACCCTTTTAAAAAATTAGATATGACAATAGAAGAAACTTTAGAAGAAGGTAAATCAGAATTTGATATGGTAATCCGAATGATGTTTTTATTTCTCAATTTAGGAGAAATAACAAATGAAAATAGGTCATTATCAACAAAAGTTAATTATAAAGAAAGAATAGTGTTTAGTGCTATGGATAAGTTAATGGGAGGACACTTCAATAAACCATCAGATTGGGAAGTTCTAACAGATATAGAAAAGGACTTTAGATTAAATAAAACAATTGAATCAGTATTACCAAAATAACGCATTATATAAGGTGTGTTTTAATGCACTTTATAGGTTGTTGTAAGTAGTTAAATTAAAAAAAATAGCGATGGAAATAAACAAGATATACAATAGAGATGCTTTTGAATTACTTAAAAGTGTAGATAATGAAAGTGCCGACCTTATAGTTCTTGACCCGAACTACCAAGATTGGGATAAGTTTTGTGAAAATGGGATTATTGATTTAGCATTAAGCAAATTAAAAGAAGAAGGCAATTTAATAATGTTCACTAAAAAACCTTATGATTTTAATCTTAGAAATATTATAAACCCATATTATAGGAATGAAATAATATGGAAATACATAAAAACGGGTAATTGGGTTTCTAACAAATTACCTACATATTCTTATCAAAAAATATTTTGGGCAAATAAAAGTAAAAACAATTTCTTTAATCCACGAACGGGTATGCCATATAGTCCAAACACGCAACAAGGTAATAAAGGATATTTAGTTTTTGATGGGTATAAAGAAAAAAGCAAACCATTTGAAAATAGTAAAGATGGTATATGGTTGAATGACTTTTTGCACATAGAAAGAAAACGAGAAGGAGAAGGCAAGATACCAACAAAACCGATAGAGTTATGTCAAATACTTATTAGATGCTTTTGCCCTAAAAACGGATTGGTTATAGACCCATTTTGTGGTGGCGGTAATATACCAAAAGTAGCAAAGTGCGAAGGTGTTAACTTTATAGGGGGTGACTTAGATGAATATTGTGTTAATTATACCAAGAATAAATTACAAGAGTGCGGTGGGCTTTTTTAATTTTATTACCTACAACACCTTATAACATCAACTAATAAATAAACTATGAAAAAGAAATTAATACAAAAACTACAACAAAAGATTGACACTTTACCTCAAGGAAGTAAAAGAAAAGCAATAGTGTCACAAATACTAAAACTAAAAATTAACAACAAAAAATAAATTTATTATGGATGCTAGAGAATACATTGAATCTATTAAAATAGACACGAAAGAAGAATACAACGAATACCAAAGTATAGTGTATGAAACAATAGAAAATGGTTTAGAAAACAACCTACCATCTGTTTCTTTTACTTGGAAAGGTCAAAAAACAGAAATAGAAATAAATCATATAAGTTTCTTAGTTGGTTACAACTATGCAGTTACCAAAACACTTATGGATTTAGAGAAAGAAGATAGGGCTAAAAATGACCCAAGTGCAACTCTTTAAAAAAAAAGTGCAACTCTTTAAAAAAATGGTGCAACTAAATAGGGGTTTAAAGTATTGATTTAAAACGCATTAAAAAAAAGAGGTGCAACTAAATAAAAAAATGGTGCAACTATTTAAAAAAAAAGTGCAACTAAATTGATAAAAAAACACTAAATAAACCTATCGAAATAATTTTTTATTCTTAAAGATAATTGTATATTTGCTTAAAGAAACTTTAATACTAGAAACTATGACACAAATAGCTATGGTTGATGTCCAACCTAAAAAGACAATGGATGAAGCAATATTGGATTTAATACAATTCAAAGATGTTACACCAAATGGAAACATCGGACTTGAAAGACTTTACGAATTAGTAAACTGCGAATCAAGAATGATTGAAAGAGTGTGGTTAGGTAATCTTAATGATAACCACGAGTTACATTTAATATGCGATGAAGAAGGAACTTTTGGTCAATGGACTAGAGGAATCCAAATAAATAACAATGATGGGAATACACATAATATTCTTGGTAATTGTGTTTTTGTCAAAGCAACTCCCGATGGAGATTGGATTGGTTGGGATAAAGAATCAGAAATGGCTGATGATATTAGAAAATTTACATCTTCAATAAAATTCTTTGAAGTTGCAAAAAAAGAGGATTAATAACAAACAACAAACTTTAGTGCGTTATGCTGAAACAATGCGTAACGCACTTTTATTTAATTTAAAATTTAGAAAAATGGCTAAGATTGAAATCGAAGTAACAAAAATTCAGAAAATCCTTATTGAAAGAGGATTAACACAAACAGACTTATATGAATTGATTAAGTCAAATGGTAGTGAGATTGGTAAAGATAGAATCAATAGAATAGTTAATGGAAAACTAACTAATTTTCATACCAATACCGCAAAGATATTATCCAATGCTTTAGGTGTTAAAATAGATGATATTGTAGAATAGGTTTATGCTAATTAAATTTCTTAACCACCTTTATAAAAAGCCGATAGAGTATCAGTTGTTTTGGATTTACATTTTAGGTCAAATTGATGATGGGAATACATCCGTTATTCAATTAAAAAAACTTAAAATTAAATACAATTACAATAAGCATACTTTTTATAGGATATTGCGATTTGGATTGGATTTTTTCAATAACGAAAACAATGGTGTTTACATTGAATTAACAAAGAGTAATTTAATTATAAAGGTTGTTAGAAATAACAAAGTAATTAAGAAAGTAAACAATAAAGAAAACAATGATAAAAAACAATTAAAATCAAACAATGATTTAATTAAAATAGTCATTGATTATCTTAATGAAAAAGCAAGTAAAAAGTTTACATTAAAAAATAAGCAAACAATAGCGTTTATTAATGCTAGAGTGAAAGATGGTTATAAAGAAAAAGACTTTATAAAAGTCATTGATATTAAAACGTCAAAATGGCTAAATAGTGATATGTCAGACTATTTAAGACCACAAACTTTATTTAGCCCAAAAATGGAAAGCTATCTTAATGAAATAAACAATAAAAAGAAATCCAATGAAAGGTTTACAAAAACACAATCAGCAGTTGACAAAGCAAAGCAAGTCGATTGGTTTAATAAAGAATGATTTTACCGACAATAAAATAAAAATATACGAAGCACATCGGGGTATAAAAAAGATTCGTGATTTTAAGTCTAATGACGATTTAAAACCATTGATTGACCTAGTGGGTAAGTGGAGATATTATATTGGAATTAAAGAGGAATTATCGCAAGAGGAATTGTTTATGAACTTAAACTTTATTCGTGAAAATTTTAGTGAACTAAATTTAGTAGACATAAACCAAGCAATCGACTTATCAATAAAAGGAGATTTAGATGTAGATGTTGAACACTATCAAAGTTTCACACCCCTTTACATATCTAGGATATTAAAATCATACAAAGATTACAAGAACAAAGTGATATTTGCAATAAGAGAGAAAGTTAATAAAATTGAGAACGTACCAAAAGAGTTGACCTTAAACGAAAAGGTAGAGATAACTAAAACAAGTTTAATATCTATGTTCTCTAATCGTGAGGATAAAAGATTCTATGATTATGGTGGTGTTACTTATGATTTTATAAAGCGAAATAGTTTGTTAGTATTTTCAAAATCTTTAGTTGCGGAAGCTATGGCTTTTGGAAAAAAGAATAGTATTAAAGAAATTAGAAAATCAACCTATGCTGATGTAATACAAAAAAGTAATAAGAATTATAATAATGCTAAAGAGAAAAGAGAATCCATTATTAGAAATTCTGCTAGAAACTATGTAGTACAGAAGTGGTTGAACTCTTTTACAGAAGAAACTTTTAATAAGTTTTTAGAAACCATTGACCATAAAATGATTTAATTTTATTATTTTAGCCAATAACAATTATTCTTTATGACAATAGATGCAAAAATATTCAATATAAACTATTCAAACCCGAAAGTGGTGGAATTAGTTATTAGAAAAAAGAAAGCAGAAAGGTTTTACGCAATATGCTTTATAGGATTTGCCCAAACAATAGAAGCACTAAAAACTATGGGTGCTGAAAAAACAGACAAAATTAGAATTGGATATACTTTGTCTAGTAAAAAATACACCAACAAAGATGGTGTGGCAAGATATTCCACATCTGCTATTATAGATAGGGTGGAAATGCTAGAGAAAAATATTGTAAAACAAACAGAGGTGGTTTTTGTAGACCACGAAACGGGAGAAATAATAGAAAATTAAGATATGAGTTATTTAGATATAGGAAATCCATTTACAGAAAGCGATTCAGAATACGAATGTAGTGTTTGCGGAGAGCCAACAGAAAAAGAAGGAGTATGTAGTAATACTTGCCATCAAGCCGATATGAGATAGTGTCGGTTTTTTTTTATAACTTTGTTTAATGCCTAGAAAACGCATAATTAAAATTATTTGCAAGAAAAATTGAGACAGACACAATGTTAAGGGGTTATAACTGAATAATAATTTTAAAACTTATTTCGTAATGGAAAAACTAAAAAACATTAAAGAGTTTAAAACAACTTTAATTGCAATCGTAAGCTATGTAGCTTCATTTTACTATCTTTTTGAAGTGGCTGACCACAAACTATGGATATTTGTAGTGCTACTTGTATTTGCTACTATGATGCTATTTTCAGCAGATAGCTTTTTAAAGTCTTTGACTAGATTTATTAAAAACAACGAGAAAAAAGATATTTAATGATTACAGATGTAATGCAGAAAAAATTGTATCGCATATTATTACTAATTACTTTATTGTGTTTGGTTGTGTCTATGCTTGATTCTTGTGAAAAGGAAGTTCAAAATAAAAATCTTTTAAGCAACATATCAAGTCTTGACATAAGCAATCAGATATTTAAAACAGAAATTAAAGACAACGGAGATAAGATAAACTCTCAAAACCAAATAATTCTCACACAAGAACAAGCTATTAATAATGGATTGATTGAAATAGAGGGTTTAAAGAGAGTTAAATCTAAAGTAAGTGTTGTGACAAGCACCGAAATAGATACGGTCTTTATACCCTACAACAGAGTGGTTATTGATACATCTTCTAATGACCAAATAGAGTATAGAAACTATTTTGATTACCAAGAGCCAAAAGGTTGGTATTCAATAGGTGGTTATTCTACTGAATTAGGAATAACAATAGATAGTTTAAGGATAAAAAATGACTTTTCAATATATATAGCTGATAAAAAAGTTAATCTATTCGGAAAGTCAAATCCCGAAGTTTTGTTGCTCAACAAGAACCCTTACACGGAAACTATAAAAATGCAGAATGTCGTTATTACTTTATATAAGCCTTTTTATAAGAAAAACTCTTTTTGGGCGGGAGTTGGTTTTGTTGGCGGGTACTTACTAGCCAAATAGCTTTAAGTTTAGACAAAAAAAATCTAACCACTCTTGTTTAATAAGGTGGTTAAATTTAAAAAAATAGAGTTGATGTTTCTCTAAATTACTTAACTGCTTTAAACACTAGGAAACTTAAAAGTCCGATAGTGATTAAATTATGCACATTGTTTCCTCCTAAAAATTGAGGGCTTTTAATATCTAAGATACCTTCCATAATTGTATATTTATATAATAATTAAAAAACAAAAATAACAAAAATATTAAGCCTTTTGTAAATATTGCTTAAATCGGCTAAAAGCAACAATATGAGAAATAAAATAAATCAAATTAAAAATATACAAAACAAAGAGGAAATTTTAAGTCAGCTATTTGATAGAAACCTTATTAGTTCTAATGAAACTATTGTAATAGCAAGTGGCTTTGAAAACGCAATTATTGGGGTTACTGATACAATACCCAAAAAGATAACTTACGACTATTGGATTTGCATAGACATTCTATTGAAAACAAAGGATATTGGCTTTGATGAAGCACAAGATTGGTTGGATGCTTTTTCATTATTAAACAATGATAAAAAAAACAATGAAAGCGTATTGTTTGTAAAGACATTAAACCCCGCATTGAATTACTAAATATTATTCCTAGAAATAAATTTTAATATACCAACTAAATGCCTATATTTGTGAATTGACTATACTCTCATTATGGCTACTTGGAAAGAAAAATTCAATAAGAAATATAATCATCCAAAAGGTACATCACATTCTTTAAGTGATGTATCTAAAGAAACGGGTGTTTCCAAGAAAGGAATACAACAAATATATAATAAAGGAATTGGTGCTTATAAAACCAATCCACAATCTGTACGACCAAACGTAACATCAAAAGAACAATGGGCTATGGCTCGTGTTTATTCTTCGGTTATGGGCGGTAAAGCAAGTAAAGTAGATGCTAAAGAACTAAAGATGGAAATGGGGGGTTATACTGATAAATCTGAAATTACAAAAGTAATCCTAACTGATTTTGATAAAAAAAGGTATTTTGGTCAGTACAAAAAGGTCTTTGATGCTTTTAATGAGGGTTCATTAGGGTTTAGTGATGGTGCTTACGAATTAGATTCAAGCGGTCAAATAGATAGTGATGGAAATTACATATTGCACGTTTCAGAAGTTCTTAGTGGAGATGTAGAGGAAAGACTATCTAAAATAAAAGGTATTTCATTCGAGGAATTTTATGTTGACAAAGAACTAAAGATGGAAAATGGTGGAATCTTAAACAACCCTAATTTCAAAGAGTGGTTTGGAGACAGTAAGGTGGTTGATGAAAACGGCAATCCATTGGTTGTTTATCACGGAACAGATGAAGATTTTGATGAATTTTTATATGGTAGTAAATTAGCAAAGCAACAAGAAAAATTAGGTCAATATTCGGGATATTCTAATCAATTTGGAACTCATTTTGGAACAAAAAGAGCATCAAACGTATTTTCTAAAGATGATGGTTCAATAATGCCCGTTTATTTGAAGATTGAAAATCCATTGAGATTACCCGATTTAGGAATGTGGGATTCTTATAATATTTTCTCACACCTAATTTTAGACTTGGGATGGGAAGATTTACGAGAATTAGACCAAAGCGATTATTATGAAATGGATGCCCTTAAAACCGCATTAGAATTGAAAGGATATGATGGCTTTGTCTATGTAAATACTTTAGAGGGTGGTGGAACTGATAGCTATGTTGTTTTTGAACCAACCCAAATAAAGTCAGCAATAGGGAATATTGGAGAATACGACAGAAACAATCCAAATATTACGATGGAAAATGGTGGGGGTTTGGAAGATTTCTATAAGGGATATTATGAACGATTAAGCCCATCAAATTTTGAGGTAAAACAAAATGGTGGTCAAATACAAATAAATATGAATAAAAACGGAGCAGTAGATATTCACGAAGAAGCAGAAGCACTATCGGGTGGTTTTTTTAAAAAAGGTGGGGAAACAGATTTCAACCCCGATGGTCAAATAAAAGACAAAATTGTTCACGCTTCGGGAGATGCGGGTGGTATGTTAGTAGGTAAAAGACATAGCAACGGAGGAATTAAAGCACTAAACAAATCTACGGGTCAACCACTTGAAATGGAGGGTGGCGAAGTTGTTATTACTAGAAACGCAGTTAGTGACAACAAAAAAAGAAGTTTCAACGGAAAAATGCTTACCAACCGACAAATACTTTCAGAAATTAATGAAAGCGGTGGTGGAGTATCTTTTGCAGATGGAGGTCAAGTTCCAAACGATGTTAAGTTTGATTGCAATGCCGAGTATGAGTATGGCGGTAAAACTATGTGTGGTAAAGATTTGGCTTATGCAATGGGTGGAGTTACAACTGCAATAGTAACAGACCCAAATGAAGCAATGGCTGATTTACAATCAACTTATGGGTTAGGAGATGTGTATGCTAAAGGTGGTATAGTGTGGAAAAAAAATATAGGAGATGAAGGTTGGAGTTCAACTATGGAATCAAACAATGCTTATGAAAATGAGGGTGGGTATATTTCAGAAAATGGTAATTGGAAGATTTACAGAAGTGGTAGATTCTATAAAAGAGGTTGGGGAGAAAACTTTGAAAGGAGAGGTCAGTGGGGTGTTTATCGAGAAGAAGAATTTTATGGCGATTTTGAATCTTTGTCAGATGCTAAAAACTATGTAAATACTTGGATAGCATACAACCCTAATGATTATGCTAAAGGTGGAGAGGTAAAAATACCAAGTGTATCATTTGAGGATAAAGATGGGAAAGAGTTTGTTTTTCAAGGTGGAAAGTTTGCAATTTTTGACTTACCAAATTATAGAGGTGCTTGGAAAAATGGTCAAGGTTACTCCACAAGAAAAAATGCAAAACACAACATAGTACTTATAAAATTAGACAATGTTAAAACAGACATTGATAGGGTTTTTTTAGACGAAGAAAGAATTAGTGATAATGGGTTTTGGTTTAATACTCTAAGAGAATATCCTTCGGTCTCTCAAAAATATGAAGGAAAACTATATACACACGATGAAGGAAACATAAATAAGTTTATAGAAAAACATTTTGGGCGGTTTTATGCTAAAGGTGGCACTATTGAATGTGGTTCTTGTAGTTGGTCTTGGGATGAAAAAGATGGTGGAGATGATATGTACGTTTGTCATAAATGCGGAACAGATAATACATCTAAATATGATGATTCAAAATCTTTTGACAAAGCAAGAGAGGAACTTGGAAAAGAATACCTTGAAAATTTAGATAAGTTTGCGGAAGGCGGTCAATTACAAACTGACGAATTTCCCGATAATTTAGATGAAGCAACATTTATAAAAGATTTAGGTGGTTCTACGGGCGCAAAACTATATGAATATAAAGGGAAAGAATTTGTATTAAAATTAGGAGCAACTTCGGGTCAATCTTACGATGAGTTTCTTGCCAATCAAATTTATTATTTACTTGATGTTCCCGTTCCACGCTCATCTTTTGTTGGAGGTTCAGTAGTTAAGGAATTTATCGGAAAAGAAAGAGATGTTGATTATAACGAGTATTCTGATTTAAAATTAATAGCAAAAGGTTATGTGGCAGATGCTCTTTTAGGTAATTGGGATATATATAAAAATGACAATATAATAATAAAAGAAGGAACAATATCTCCATTTAGAATAGATAGCGGAGGTTCTTTAAGATACCGAGCAAGAGGAGAGGAGAAGGAAAACTTTGGCAGAGAGGTTACTGAATTAGAAACTTTAAAAGAAAATAACCCAAAACTAAAACCATATATTACTGATAAAGTAATTAAAAACGGAATTGAAAAGGTTATAAAAGAAAAAGAAAACATTTTAGACCTTTTTAAAGACGATGGTCGTTTTAGAATTAAAATGGAGGGTAGAATAAGCTATCTTGAGGGAGTTTTGAATGAAATCGATGATAGAAGGGGAGTAAATTTTGTAGAAGAAGATTTAGAAGTAGAGCCTAAGAAAGAAGTTGTAGAAACCAAAGAACCATCTTTTGAAGAAAAATTTTTAGTAAATAAGATTTCTGAATTAAGGAAAAGATATGAAATTAAAAAAAGGTATTTATCTGAAATTCAAAAAGGAATTGCTTTAAGAGATATTAGAAAGTTTGAGATAGCTTTAGATGAAATACGACTAAACAATACATCATTTTTAAATCTTTTAGAAAACTTTATAAACTCTACAACAGTTGAATTTGGGGATGTTAATGAAAAAAGAACTCCACGAAAAGGAAAATCAATAAGTGGAGAAAAATCCGAATTAACTAAAAAGGAATATGATGCAGTTAGGTCTGAAAGTTTTATTAATTGGTTTGGAGATTGGGAAGTAGCAAACGAAACGGGTAATTACGAAGGGGTTTCTAAAATAATTAATTCTGAAACCAAAGAGCCTTTAGTTGTTTATCACGGAACTGATACTAAATTTATTAGTTGGGAAACATACGCTAAAAACAACTTACATTACTTTGCTAAAAAGAAAAGATTTGCTGATTTCTTTGCTACATCGTGGCAAGAACGTACAGATGATGCGGGTGTTAAAAGTGCTGAAATAAAATCAGATAATCCAATAAAGGGAACTTTTGTCTATTCTTGTTTTTTAGATATAAAAAATCCGATAGATTTTACACCATTTGGTATTGATAAAGTACCATTTAATGATTATTTAAAGTATCTTGAAATCAAATACGAATTGGATTTATCAAGAATAGAGGGTTATAATGACTTAAAAGACAGAACTGAAAAAGTTTATTCTTGGGTAGTAATTAGAAAATGGCAACAATTTAATTTGTTTATAAAAAACAATACTCCTTATGATGGCTTTTCTTTTTATGAATTTATACCCGATTCGCAAAGAAGGGGTTTTGAAGATGCTTCTTTGTCATTTACTGCATTTAATTCTAATCAAATAAAATTTACAAATAACACATCTTTCAGTAAGTTTACCGATGATAGTAGGCTTGAAGTTGGAGGAATAATTTTTTAAAAAAATGGGAAGAATATTAAATACTTTAGAACGAATAACAAGTCAAAGTGGATTGTCTGCGGGAATTAACGATGTTTCAGATGTCGAACTTTTAGTTTCAACATTGCCAAATGTATCAAAAGAAACATTAAAGAGAGATTTGGGGTTAGATAATGCAACAACAGATTCTCAATTAGTTTCCTTGATAGCAAGTGATGAGTTCGATGGTGGAGAGCCATTTACACCCGTTATCGACCCTATTGACATTGAAGGTATGCAACCTTTTGAATCGGCAGTAGGTCGAGAAGATGACCCTAATGGGTCAATAATTGATTTTTTGGACAACCCTAACTTACAAGATAGCGAAGGTCAAGGTCAAGGAGAAGGAGAAGGAGAAGGAGAAGGCGAAGGAGAAGGTCAAGGTCAAGGAGAAGGAGAAGGAGAAGGTCAAGGAGAAGGTCAAGGAGAAGGAGAAGGTCAAGGAGAAGGTCAAGGAGAAGGGGAAGGTCAAGGAGAAGGGGAAGGTCAAGGAGAAGGAG
>Ga0209830_10003069_pt1 | contig 13011 bp, 5 predicted proteins | sample ArcticOcean_MG_C_12_FD_187439 | JGI IMG/M metagenome (GOLD analysis project Ga0209830, IMG submission 187439) | Marine microbial communities from western Arctic Ocean - ArcticOcean_MG_CB8_130 (SPAdes) (version 2) | ecosystem: Environmental > Aquatic > Marine > Oceanic | place: Arctic Ocean...
ACAGCGTGCTTTGAATTTCACGCGAGACTTTGACGTATCCGGAAATTGGTGGTCCGATACTGCGAGAAGACGTTCGATTGGTATTTCGTGCGGATATTATCACACGGATGTGACTAGGATGCTTACCGTATTGCAAATAGAAGGGCGTGAAACTTTCTCGTTGTTTATGTTGTTCGCACCATTTCAGAGTTATATATGGATAGTATTGTTGGGCGTATTTCTCTTAGTTTCAACTGCGTTTGTGATGATCGATCACGACTTTGATTTGAGCACTATTAGTGACTTCTGGGGTAACCTCGTACAATCAATGTGGAACAATTGGACTCGTTTTGCTTGTGGGGGTGATAGTCGTGATCAAAGATCAAATACTGGGAAAATTGTTCAAGTTTCTTTTGGTTTCGTTCGTCTAGTAATTGTCGCGCTGTACGGAGCGAGTTTAACATCAATTTTAATCGAAGAAGCAAATACTTCTGGGACAATAAAAACGATGAGTGATTTACAGAATGCAGGAGGCAAAGTAATCATGTTTAATGGAGATCCACTGAAGCCTCGAATATTATCGCAAAACCCTTGGTTGATTGTGACAGATGTTCCTCGTGGTGAAATTTTGAGTAGCACAAACTTTGGTAGCTTGCTGGATAAATATGATTCAGATGCTGTGATTTTAGCCGCACCAGATGCCGCTACTGTTGCACAGCAATCAGATGTATGCGATGTTCTAGTCACCGGCGTAGTGATTCAAGCTGGAGGAGGATTTATCACCAGTTTTGATAACTGTCTTTCGGATGTAAATTTCATTCTCGACTCAATTTTAATGAGCATGGAATCTGATGGGACGCTCGATTACATCACGGCTTCATATGCAAACAAGAAATGTACTTCTGTAATACCAACTACAACTGCGGTATCAAAATATCAAATTGGATTATTTCGTGTCTCTGGTATTTTCATACTTGGCGGTTGTGCTCTTGTCGGCGTAACAATTTTGCGAGCTGCATACTTCACTGCGTTACATCGCGATTAAAGAAAATGTGGAAACAAGACGGAGAGAAAAGGAATTTGATCTTCAATGAATGAATATGGTCAGAAAATAAACAGAGAAGAGAGATAAGATAGGATGGCTGCTAATAGGTTGTTTCCGCCCGAGAGAGAGTTGTTGTCATGCGTGCATGTTTATTTCAAAAAGTATTTTATCGATATATATAACTTATAAATGTAGTACCGTTACCGTAATCAGTACTCTCGCGTTTGTTTCATTAATTTACGTACGCCCTCACTAAAGAAGAGCAGAGCGATTTTGATTTTTTAAGTTTACAATGACCATGCTGCGGTTTCTGGGGTCGAAAGCGTGATCTTTGAACTGTCCTGAACAACGAGCATTCGGTCTTTGGCATCCAAATTCGGTCGCAACGTTCGCTCAAAACCAGACCAGACAATAGTTCTTTGGGTGTGTCTAACCTTTTTCATTAAAGCGCAAGCTTTTGAATCATCAATATTAGGTATTGAGAAATCTAAATACAAACGAAGAACTTTGATGATTTGTGCAACCTCAACTGGAGACATAGCATCACCGACTTCATCAAGAACGAGAAGTTCAGGAAGAGCTAGCAATGCGCGCACTAGCCTAATCTTGATGATATCGTTATCATCCAACAAGCTTTGAATATCATCAAGACAAGTTTCAGTCCATTTCGAGTCGAACGAATCTCCGGTGACGCTCGAGCTCAAGCCAACGAAATTACAAATCTCCCAAAGTTTGCGAGAGTCGTAACTTCTTAGGAGCTCTATATATGCGAAAGATTCTTCAGAATGTTCCGCGAAATCTCTCAACCTTGCTTCGGCTTTACACATTAAATTAGAGCGCAAGCTTGCATTTGAAATTAAAGTATTGCGCTCTGCGTTCACCCGAGCAACAAAAACCATTGGCACGGTACCAAATTTTCCACTTAACGAGATGTCTTCTTTACATATGAGATTTAAGAGACCTTTAGATGAACCGGTAGAGTTTCGAAGAACTCCAATTATCCCTCCTTTCGAAATTTGACTGATTTTCTTGTTTGATCGATCGATTATATTGCACTCATTGAAGATGGTTTTTGTATTATATTCGAGCGACACGGTTTCAAACTCCATAACAAAGTCAACTTCGGAGCTAACAACCAAAGCTCGTTCATGATCGCGCGCTCCATCTTTTGTCATAGGTATGTTTTCAATTCGCTTCTCTTCTGAAGATTTAAAGTTCAAGAGATCTGCAATATGCTCAACTTTAGATATAACTTCAAGAACGGATGAACTGCAAACAAAAATCTGGACGCAACCTGTTAAAAGTTGAATCATCGCGGTGAACGAAACCAAATATTCCCCTACGGTCACTTTTCCTTCATCACCAGCGTAATCTTTCAAAAACTTTGTGGGCAAAGCATAAAAGACCGCGGTAATGATAACTAAACACGACTTCATCATCCAAGTGTTGTAATACAAATGGTACCATCGTTCAAAAATACCACCATTTAACTGGAACCAAAGCCTATCGTACTGAAGTGAGCAAAAATCAACGACAGATTTCAATTCGCGAAGGAGAAGAGAATTATGCAATATTACGTGTGCACCAGAGAACACAATTACTTCGAGTTTATCTTCATCGAGGCCAATCTTCAAACCGCGAGTGCACCTGAATAATAGGAAAATTGTCGAGAGTCCCAAGAAACCAAACGGAATCGCATAAATGAGCTTCATGAAAAGCATATCTAGATTTGCTCTAAATAGAAAGCCGAGAAACGCAGAAGCACCGATCATTCTGAAAATTTGCTCACATATTTCATTTATGGGCCTCCAAAATTCGACTCGTAATGCTTCGCAGTCAGTAAAAACGGTCACTCGGAAATATGGCTCAGAATCTTTGATTCGCGTCAAATCGCTGGTGGACAAAAGGTTATATTTAAGCAACAACAATTGTTCAAAGTGCGTCTTTATCATATAACTTCCCGGAAAGTAATGCAAACCAACGTGAAATTTGTAAACTTCAATGAACGCGTAGGCCATTCCAATAAAAATGCAATAATCTGACTTTTTGAGGATCAAACCTTCATCGAGTAAAAGTTGAAAGAGCAAGCCCCACATAAACGTGTCCAAGAAGGCGATAGTGGCCTGCACGAACTGATATTTTAATTGCATAGATAAGATGTAATCAAGAGAAAGGCAATTCTTGATCAATACGAAAAGAGATTGATACACCCAGAAAATTCCTTTTCCTGGCTTATCGAGGCCGGTTGAAAACGAGCCATCCATGAACGGTCTACTGGGATAAATGCAAACCTCCAAGACTCCAATAGAGGATGAAAACACGGCAGCATCCGCATCATATATAATATCTGATTTTTTCTTTTCAAATTTCGAAGAGGTTGTGGATAAAGATCTTGAGAGAGATTTCGAAGATTGAAGCTCACTTGCGTCGTTTGGAGTTTCGTGAACGCCTCCGGGCTGGAGGATCAAGTGAAACGTCTTGATCGGACTATATACTTTACTTATTTCCAAAAGCGGTATTCTCATTTTTGTAGTACCAGCACTTAGAGGAAACTTAACAGTACTCTCATTAACTATCGCGATTGTAGCTTTTAGACCGTCCATGAAATAAGGAAGCGCAAAATCTTTACCAACCTTTGCGTGTGGAACGGTCCCCCACGTGCCTGGAACATCGGATCGATGCGGACCGGATTTGACTTGCATGTACACTTTCGAAAGAGCACATTTGGAAGTGATCGAGAACTCGACGTATTTTTCATCCGAACGACAGCTAATTTCCTTCACATCAAAATCTACAGAGTTTAAGGTAGTCGCAGCCACTGGTTTCATGCTCATATTAATTGATTCGAGAATCTTTGGTTTCCCAGCAGTATATGCTTCCATTTCATGCGCTTCGATAACCTCAAGCGATCTTTTCACTTCGACATCGTAATATTGACCACGACGGTAAATCAAGCACATTTGAAAGATTACATATGCTAAGAAGACAAACAAAGCAATCATAATTTTTTCAATACTATCGAAGATGTAAGTATTCGGTTCGATATAGTTGATCCAAATATGTTCGTTTTGTTTCAACCATTCACAGGCACCCAATGAATAGAGTAAAGATAAATCCGTATCAATTCGCGCATCCTCTCCAACATCTACCCACTCGTTTTTTATCGCATCTCGCTTGGCAATTAACGAAGAATTTTGAGTTTGATTGACCAAGCTCCAGACCTCTGTAAAAGATACATGAAATTTTGAAAATAAGTAAAATGCATCTTGAAAATACAGACGATCCGGCAAATATGAAGCTTTCTCAAGAACATCCTTTGCAAAATCACACGGAGAACTTGTATGATTCTGAGAAAACGCCGTGGAATACGACGAGCGATATGAAGACTCAACAAACTGATTATTGGCACAATACATCTCGTCAAGCATATTCACGCGCGCAAATTGATAATTATCAACAACACCAGAAGCATTAGTGATGGGCTTGATGAATAGTTCCGGTTCCCACCAATAGAAAAGTACTGGCTTATTAGCGTCTTCGGCAATTTTCACAACTTTTTTTGTTCCAAGCGGACCAGCATAAACGATTTCGAGCGGAGCTGCAGAAGCAATAACTCTGAGTTCGTTTTTTTCTGTTGCCGTTAACCATCCCGGACTTTCAACTACAAGAGCAAAGCATTCTTCCAAACCTTCGCACTTGCTTTCATTCATCATGCGTCGAGTACAGCAATTTGCGGTTGGAGACTCCCAAGTCCAGAAGACGCAGTCTAAAGTGCCACCTTGAAAGCTCGTACGGTTTTCACCTTTGCAAAAATTAGTTTTCCATGGTCCGGGATCTACCTCTTTCGGAAAGTCTGACGATAACTTTAACTCTGACGATCGCATGAGAGAAACAGGACTTGATATATTAAAACCACCGTTTGCCTTGATGAGCGATAAGGTATCGAAATACGTTCCATTCAAAGCATCGGCGTTGATAAACCAGCCGTTTCTTGCAGAAGGACCGAGGTTTCCATCAAAAGAAACCTTGGCTGGATTCGATAAAGTCACCGCATCGGTAATTTCGTCTCTTGCAGATTTACCCGATTGAGTCCACAATTCGACGTCGAAAGATTTCTTCCCGAGCAGAAGATTTATATACTGCAGCGCCGTGGTTGGATACGGGCCTTTCAAGAGTCCATTATCCTCTGCGTACGTAGCAAACTCAATACAGCCTAGCCAGTCGGTATATTCGGTGATTTCAACATCGTATCCGAGCTTTTCTCTGAGTAAAATCTCGAGCGCAAACGTCTGCATCGCTTGCGTTTCCCACCATACGGCTTCCAAAGTGATTTTATTACGCAAACCGAGTAATGATTGAATGGCCATCGGGACTGAATTTCGACTTGATTCAAAAACTTCATCAAAGCATTGAGGGCGTTTTGATACCAAGTGTTGGCAAATCGCCGGTTGTGCGGCATCGACAAAGGCGAGATACGTACTACTCGACGACGACGGATTCGTTGAAGGCAACCATTCAAACCTATCTATGACGAAGAAAATCATCACGCAACAAAGGTAAACAAGCATCCGCGCTGATTTCTTCATACCAGAACTACTAGAAGGAGAAAGCATCATCACCATCATATATCTAGCTACGTACGTATCGTCGCGATTTCTTGATTAAAGATCGTGCGTGGTTGAGATAAGAGAGAATTGAAAGTACAGAATAACAAAATAACCTAAAACTGTTGTTTTTATATCTCTTTATTTCCGTATAATAATCCGGCAAGATGAGAAAATAGCAACACGAACGATGATATTATCAGAAATTTGGAATATAAATATAGAAAACGTATAAACGAATTGCTTATCGATTGCTTGTTATAAATATAATGTCAATAACTAATTCGCGTTTTTATGCGCGTCGAGGATATCGCGATCTGTACGGATGCCTTCGAGTTCCGACTCGATTCGGGTCTTAAAGAAGCGGGGGGAGGAGAGAATTTTTTTGATTAGACCCCAAAAAGCAAAGGGTCTAAGTAAATCAAGACGGAATACGGAAATTCACCTCTTTTCTTTCGGCAGTTCTCCCGCGGCTACGTATAGCTATAGCAAACAAACGAAAAATAAATAAATAAATAAAATAAACGCGAGCACTATTTTCTAATTGCTCGAATACACATATCTATAAATGAATGTTACCATCTATAAAGACTTGGATCATTTAAAGAATGCAAATGAGCAACAGAACGAAGAATTCTTTTTCGTTGAAATGATCGGAAGTGCTCGGGAGTGCCTGCTGGAAGAGGTACCACCTTCCGCAAATAACAATAATAATAATAATAATAATAATAACTTTGATAGCGACGACGACGACGACGACGAGGGGAAAAAGAAGAAGCCAAGGATGGCTAATGCACTAATAAATGGCGCAAGAATCGTCGAGATTAATGATTTAATCGTTTCATATAGTGGTAAGAAAAAGACGTCGTCGTTTCAGGAGACATTTTATTCCTCATCGGAAGACTATGCAAAATTCGCAGAAACAAAAATGAAACATATTGTTTTGTACATCAATGGCACTGAAGCGATCGAAGAGGAGTCTATGGATATGACATTTTCACTCTTCTTCGTCGCGCATATGTTGAGAAAAGAAGGACATAAAGGTAAAATATCCGTCTTACTTCTCGCGCGCGATACTTCGTCTTTCGAAGCGCAACCGAACGAGACAATCAACGAAGATTATGAAAAAAAAGATAAAAAGCAAGAACAAATGGTGAAAGATTACGAAAGTAAATTAATAACTGTTTATGATTTACTGCAAAATTTGACGACTCAACGACTTCAAGTTATCGATACAAGAGCGGAAGAATATTTTCACGGTGATAATGTTGAGTCGGGTGGCGAAACCGACGATAATAGAGCTGGTCATATTCCAAGCGCGTTGAATATTCCACATTTTAAATTAAAACCCGACGATAATGATTTTAATGCAGAAGTATTTAAAAACTGTGGAGTCGATGTAAATGCGCCAATAGCTGTTATTGGCGGAGGAGGTAAAACAAATTGTTCGAGCGCGCCTTTTGTCATAGCGATGCTCGAGAAACTTGGCGCAGAGGAAGTTTTCTACGCAGAAGGCGGGATGTATGCTTGGAAAACAGAAGATAATTGTTCCTATCCTTTATATTATGATTCAAGCTTAGAAATTAAATCACGAGGTCGACTAATTGTTTGGAGTGTTACGCGAGGACGGTCTACAGCTTTAGAACGCTCGTTCACGCAACATTCAGAAATCATGGTGATGCACGAGCTCTTGACCGAGCCATATTTAAAGGAAAATAAAAAAGATAACTATGAAAAAATCAAAAATGGTCAAATGACTTTAGATTTAGCGTCGAGCGGTTGTTCTTATCAATCCGTTTTGGAACTCATGCGTACTGATTATTCTGGACAAGAAAAGCTATATTTTTTCTCGAAAGAGTTATCGTGCTATTTCGATGAAGGTAAATGTTCGGACGATTGGTTACATAGTTTCCACCATGTCATACTCGTGCGCGACCCGTCGGATGCTCTGAAATCTTTCTACAGAGTAGGCCTTTCGGGCGCAAAAGAAACGGTTGACTCCTTATATTTTGACGCCTCCGAGTCTGGATTTAAAGAGTGCAAGAAGATCATCGAAAAGATTGAGTCTATACAAGCGAAATATATGGTCATTGACGCAGATTTAGATTTGATGAAAAATCCAGAACAGACGCTTAAGCAAATATGTGCGTTTGCCTCGATTCCGTTTCACAAAAATATGCTCTCCTGGAATCCGCAGGAACTCGAGTCGTGGAAAAAGTTTCGTGGCTGGCACGACGATGCGATTAACTCTTCAAGCTTTAAAGCTCCAGATAGAACTGAATCGAATGCGGAAGAATATCCAAAAGAAGTCTACGAAGCCATAGCGGATTCGATGGAGTATTATGACTTCTGTGTTAACAGAAGATAAAAAATTTAACAACGTACGCGCTTTAGTAAATAATAACTCGCGCTTGAAAAGATACCTTGTATATACGTATGTAATATGAAAGTAATACGACCAATAAATAGTCATCGTCAATATCAGAACACCGGCGTTGCAAAAACATTTAATTAAATTTATGCACACATCATTTGTATACACTGTAATACCTTCTCGTTCTGTTTTTTGAGAACAGAGAGTCTTGATTTATCGCCAAAAATATTCAAATCTCACGAAAGACACAGACATCATGGTTTCCGCAGACGAACACTTTGAACAAGCGATGGACGTGCCCCGGGCGCTCGCGCACACGCAACCTTCGGGTGACGACGACCATCAATCGATAGACGATTCGGACGCAGACTTGATAGGCTATTCGGGCGCAGAGAAAACGTACGTCCGTTTGTTCGTTTTTTCTCTCTTCTCTCTTCTCTTTTTCTTTGCAGCGCTTCGCAAACAATAACGCGCGCAAAGAGTAAACTCTTCTTTCTCGTTCGTCTATCGCTGACGTGTTTCTATTCGTTTCTCCCTCGCTCCTGGCGCGCAGATATATCGAGGAGAAGTGTCCAGACTCTTTCACTGTGTCGAACAAGGAGAAGAAAGCTATCACGGTTACGCTTTTCGTACTTACCACTTTGTTTAGAGTCAACGGAAGTGGTAAAGATCGAACACGCGACATGGCAAAGAAATTAAATGTACCAAGAAAAGTATTTTCAGAGATGGTCGAAAAGCTTTGGGGCGAGAAGTCGATGCCGAATCTCTCGCTCATTGAGAACATTCAAGACGGCTCAGTGGGCTTTATAGATGAAACGCTGAACACGTACGGCTGGGCCGACGCCAAGAAGTCTGGCGTTGGGTTGCTCGCGTTTTTCGCGACGCGTTCTCCGGAACAGCGCAAAGTTCTACAAGCCGAGAATAAGAAGTGGCGCCGGAGTTTGAATGAGAAAACCGGGGAGACGGAGCTGGTAGTGAGATCGACAGCGGATTCGAGAAAACGCGTCAAGTGGGAGGATCCGAACACGGGCGTGACGCACACGGTAACGAGGACTACGGCGTCCAAGAGACAACTCGTCGAGTGGGAGGATCCGAACACGGGCTTGACGCACACGGTATCGAGGGGTACGGCGAGTAGGAGACAACTCGTCGAGTGGCAGGATCCGGTCACGGGCTTGACGCACACGGTAACGAGGGGTACGGCGTCCAAGAGACAACTCGTCGAGTGGGAGGATCCGAACACGGGCGTGACGTACATGGTACCGAGGAGTACGGCGAGTAGGAGACAACTCGTCCCGTTCAATGGCGAATTGATGAGGCGAAGTGCTAAATGTAGTATCATCAACAGCGAAAAGGAGGGTAAATGGTGTCCTTGGGGTGACAAATGCCCTTCGTGCGATATTCAAACTTCGAAGTTGTGGATAACGCTTCGGAAGGCGAAGGAACATTTCGTACGCACCGGCGACGAATGCGGTTACGAACTCGCCGACAAGGACGCGTGGATTACTGGTGTCAACTTGCACCGAAGCTCTCTGAAGAGATGTTTCAAGCGAACGGCGCGAACGAACGAGCGGTGTGCAGAACTTGCTTCTCGTTCGCCATGAAACGCTTCGCGGAACAGCTCGGCGCGACGACTATTTTTGTCCCGCACATATAACGTCGTCGGTGCGATGCACCTGCTGAATTACTATACTATACGATACGATACTATATAAAATACGATTGTTATAAAATACGATACGCATCGCCGCCTTTTGCAGCTGTTTTGCCCTTTCAAAGTTTTTTTCGTTTTTTCGTTTTGGCTTTTGGAACAGTCATCAGCATCAGTCATCAGCCGTCATTAAATCATTCCCTGCTGGTACGGACCTCTTTGAAAAGTCCCGCACTGTTTATATCCAAAACATACATGTCAAACAATATGAACATAACGAGACCATTTCTAAATGATAAGAACCAAGCATGCGTCGGGTGCAGAACGACGTGCGCGAACATATGGTTCGATTCAAAGCTCGTTAAAAATGCTACTCTGTAAGTTTTTTGTTTTAATCCGTATATTTCTTCGCTCGATCCGTTGTTGAATTGTTCTGTGTCGCGTCCGGGAAAAAAATAAAATATTCTCTTTTATTTATATTGTCGCGCGCGCTTTGTGTTTTTAAAACTTTTTCGAATATTGCGCGCAAGGCGCAACTTTAATAGTAATTGTTCATGTTTATCCAGAGCGATCGATCTCTGTGTTTACTTCTTTTGATTGAGTGCGAGTTGTTTTCACTTACTCCTCACTCACCTTTTCATCTTTTTTTTGTTTCTTTTTTTCGAAATCAAAAACAGGTGCTTGGCGTGTTTTGAGACCGAAATAGAAATCACGAGCGTTCCAAAAGAAACGATTCAGAAAATTCATGCGGTGATGGGCGATAATGAAGAGAAGAGGAATAATCCATCGTATTACAAAAAAAAATCAGACATCGCTATCGGGATGAAGAAGGAAATCGTTTGTAAAGTCGTGGGTTGTCCGTTGTTGTGTACCAAGGATTACGAGTCAAGAGTGAGAGTGTGCGGGGATCATTTGAGGGCAGAACGTGTTGATATTGATAATCAGCTTTGTCGATTTTGTCAAAAATGTACGAAATTTGAAGATTTGGAGTGTTTTAAAGGCAAGAGGAGGGCGTGTAGAGCTTCGTTGGCGAAGTTGTCCTCGAGGAGGAAAGACAGGCTTTCTCTCATTTCTGCGACTGCTAATACTTCCTTAACGAGTACGACGAGTAGGGATAATAAAGAGCCACGGAAAACGAAGACGAGTGATAGAGAATATGATATGATGATAGCATCAAAAGAGGAAGTTATATCAGATGAAGAAGAAAGGATCAAGCTCGAAGTCGCAGAGCAGCTCGTTAACATTGTCGCCACGGATAAAATGAGGAAGGAAAAGGCAAAAGAAAATGAGCATACCACAAAGAGCCACCTGAGAAGATGATAGAACGCGCGAGATCTTTTCTTTGCGCTAGCGATACAGTGTATGTATGTATATGTGTAGTTATTTTCGCTAGTTTTAGCATTTTTAACTTGTAAAAAAGTGTAATTACACGAATAGAAATAATAACTTTGTTTTAGTACGAGCGCAGTCGAGTCATCTCTAAAAAACGTCCTCCCTATTATTTCAAAGTGTCTTTCTTTTTTTAATTCAACGCTCATTTATACTCTTCTCTTTCTTTTGCCGTCGGCTCTGGACAGCGGTTTGCTCGCGCATATGTCAAGCAATCGAAATACTCAAAATTCTTCTCAGCTGCGCAGATAGTATTGTAGTCCCACGGCGCACGATAGATTTCGCGCAGGAATTTGAGACACTCGAGATGGCCTTCTCTTGCTGCCCATTCACATGATAATTCGTTCACCGGGCATTTCTTTTCAAAGCAATACTTTAGAATATCTAAATTTCCTCGTTTTGCCGCTTGCTTAGGAGTCCACGCATCCCAAGGACACTCGTTCTCGTGTAAATACTTTAAGGAGTCAAGGCAACCATAATCGGCCGCAAACTCGCACGCGCGCGTACTAATTGGACATCCATTATCAACGCAATATTTCACCATCTGAAAGTTCCCTTGAATCACTGCCCAATTACTCGTCCATTCATCCCACTCACAATTCTTTTGTTCTCTCACCCAACGCAAGAACTCGAGTTTGTTCGTCCCAACTACTCGAAAGCAAAAATTTTTCTCATTCAAGTCGTACTCTTTTTCAGCATTTCTATATTTCGCTTTTTCGCCCCATCTATATTTATCCCAAGCAAGCTCTAGAGTATGAATTGAAGACAACTCTTCAATCTTAAACTTATCTTCTAAATTAATTGAAGCTCGTTTAATCGCATCACGCGCTGCCCGATTTGTATTGTTGAAAAACTTCAAATCGGCCGAGTTCAGTTTTGACTTCAAAACGTGGGTTTCGAAGACATCTGGAAAATCTGTGACTAATTTCCAGATCGGGAACGGTTCATCATCGATTAAATCATTAACAACAAGATCGATTGTAGCGTCGTCGTCGTCTTGATCGTGATCATGCTCATCATCGTCGTCGTCGTCGTTCTTTCTCTTCTTCATTTTTTATATTGTCTTATAATATCTTTATTCACAAAAATTGTTGGGGTTTTTCTGCGGATCTGACCATGACACGTACACGCCACATTGCACATATAATACTGAGTTACTGACACTGACAACTGACACTGCATGACGATGTGCAAAAAAATGAAAAAAGGGAATAATAATAATAAACAAAGAATCGACAAATATTTCTCACCGCATTTAAAAAGATACCAACGTGACACGTAAACATAGACATACACACATGAACACGACGTACTCAACGTGAGCGACGAAATTCAGCGCTCTCTATTCAACGAGGAAATATCGTCCATAGCAGCAAGGACTACTATGAATAACGTTCATGACGTCGTTGAGAAAAACGAAATGAGCACATCACTTCCTCAACCCGCGGGAGGATGTGGAGGGAAAGAAGAAGAAGAAGAAAAAGAACATAGTAATAGTAACAAAACCGGACTGCTCGTTTGGAGTGTTCCGCGCGGCAGATCAACTGCGCTTGAAAGAGCGTTTTCACAGCATCCAGAGATCATGGTCAAGCACGAATTATTAACGGAGCCATATTTGAAGGAGAAGAATGCAATAAACTATGAAAAGATAAAGAACGGACAACAAAAATTAAGCGTAACCGAATCCTCTCAAGAAGATTTAGTCGGTTTGTTGTTAGCTGATGATGATGATGATGATTGTAAAGTCAAGTCTCAAGAAGTAGTTGTACAGTCGTATTCATACGCGGATATTCTTCAACAAATGAAGAAGACCGCAAAATATAGAGAACATCAAGAGAAGCCATATTTTTTCTCGAAAGAGTTATCGTGCTATTTCGATGAAGGTAAATGTTCGGACGATTGGTTACATAGTTTCCACCATGTCATACTCGTGCGCGACCCGTCGGATGCTCTGAAATCTTTCTACAGA
>Ga0209830_10003072_pt1 | contig 13006 bp, 17 predicted proteins | sample ArcticOcean_MG_C_12_FD_187439 | JGI IMG/M metagenome (GOLD analysis project Ga0209830, IMG submission 187439) | Marine microbial communities from western Arctic Ocean - ArcticOcean_MG_CB8_130 (SPAdes) (version 2) | ecosystem: Environmental > Aquatic > Marine > Oceanic | place: Arctic Ocean...
TATCGAAGTGACAAACTCTATGGCTGTATGCCCAGTATCTCTCGCGATTTCTTCGCACTCAGAAGCAAATTGAATAGCGGTTCCCTCGCAAGGATCAAAGGCCACCCATAGCAAGAGCTTGCTGACGCGCTCAATAGGACATCTTTGTGACTGCACAACCAGAAATCTTTCATTCCCAAGGCACATCTGGCCCGCTGTGTACAAAACACCTTGTCCGGACACGCAAGCTGCATAGATATCTTCGGGTATCCACGTCTGGCAGCTGCTCTTTTGGACGATCTCTAGACCCTGTTTAACAATAGGCCAGACATCTCTAATGTCAGCAGGCTTTAGATCCATCTTTACTCCGCGCAATAGAAAGCCGGTGCGGCTAAAAGCCACACGCAGTCCGTTGAATATAGGGAGGTTCCGATCTGCCCATCGGAGTTGGGATGGTACTTATATCATCATAGCGCTCTTATTTGATGTTGCAATAGCCTATGGTTTTGGTGCTTTTTCTTTTATTGCTTGGCGTACTTCTAGCATCGCAAGGCACTTAGGCCCAACGTCTATGCCTCCATCTGACAAATTCTCGATGCATTCCCAGATCGCAGAAAGGGCGTCTCTATCTACCTTAGAATACGACTTTTTGCGAGTGTCGTCTGGGTCCATTTGGACCGTTCTTTTAGCCATTGTAATCAACCTCAACTGTCTCGGTCATGTGTGAGGCATGCGTAAAGGTCAAGCTGAAAGAACCTATGACATTAGACTCCAGCTCAACCGTTCCGTCACTCTCTATCGTGGTGACCAGATCCGGCCACAGTACCGAAGTATTCGCAGGGACATTAGAAATAACCGGACCCTCAATCGTCAGGAAAAACGGTGTCTTATCGACAACAACCCCTTCCTCTACCCACTGAGTTAGCCCGTCCGGTGCTTGCTCTACAAACAAGTGACCGCGCTGCAACTCTAGAGGACGGACTATTAGGTCCAGTAAATAGCCTGTATCCTTAGAACCCTCTTCATGCCCTGATTCGCAAGAATGAATCGCGCCCGTATTTGCACAGTAAATTACTAAATAACTCATCCGCTTACCTCTTACAACTTATTACGGTGAAATTACAGGCAGTTAATTGGCTATTATTCCCAGAAACTTGCAATTCTATACTCACCCGATCGTTGGCAAAGGCCGCAGCCGGATATGTGAGCTTAGCGGCATTCGGAAATTCTTGGCGGGGAGAGCCGCGATAGACCATAAAGGTGTAACCGGCTCTGTTTGTGACCTGTACGTTTTCAAAGATGGCTGGATTTGAGGGATGTATTATCTTGCACTGATACATTTGAGAGTTTTGATAATTTGGGTCTCCAAAATAAGCCGAATTAGTGTAATTGCTGTATGTAGAAAACGAAGCTGCACTCAAACTCAATGCCCCATTAATCAAGAGTGTAGGGGTAGTTTCGTAATTTTCGTCAGCATCTGCGGTGCCATGATTACTGCTTGTTGTTACTGCCAGCGTAGCCGTCACGCGAATATTAACTTCGGTTGAACCGTTTTGTGGAACACTAACGTGAGTTTCTGAAGATCCCAAGTTAGCGTTATATTGCGTTGTTGAGTTCCCGACTTTTAACTTAGCGTAAAGGTTTGGCGTAACACTGTCCGAGGTGGTGTTGGTCTTCACCCCAAAAACACAGGTGACCAACAGTCGCCCCCCTGATGCGCGAACATACGTTCGTGCTGTCGCATTCCCGCTAGCGTCTACAGGGGTACTATAGTTGCTGGAATTTACAGAATACGCAGGGAATGTAAACGTAATAAAAGTTGGAACCGTCACTGCATTGCCCGCGATTTGCAGTGTGCGTACTTCTGCTCCGGCGGAAAGTATTAGAGCGGTTGCCTGAATGATTCCCTTGCAAACTATGTTTTGAAAAAAAGCATAGCCGTTAGCGCTATTAATATTCCATCCAACGCCTGAAGCAGCGCCTGAATTTCCGCTGGCAAACCAGTTAGCGCTATAGATAGAGTCAGCAATACTTGCAGACGTTATAGCGCCTTCAGTAATGTTGGCCGTGGTAATTGTTCCCACACCTATAGTCGCCGAAGTAATCTGGGCGTTATGAATAAAGGCGTCATTGATATACGTCCCCGCAGGGATGACCTCCCCGTTAATGGTTGTAGGGGTGGTAATAACCTTAAAAGGATAGCCTACCCCTACAGCAGTGTCAGTAGCGCTGTTGGCTGTGGTTGGCGCGGAAATACCAAAGGCATCAGACGCAACTACAAACGTAGAATATGGGGTAGCGTCATTGGCTGTCGATATCAAGCCAAAGCCAGACACATGATTGTTATTGTCTATCTTGACTGAATATTTTGCCTGTGTGCCATTAAGAGATTCAGCCGTTTGCTGAAGGGTTGCTGTGTTAGCTCCTATTGTTGTAGTGTAAGTATTTAGCGCGGTGCTAATCGCTGAATCAGCGTCAGCCTTAGCGTAAATAATAGTGGTTACACCAGCGTCTGTGTAGCCAGCAGGGGTAGTAACCGTTGAAGCAAAGCTGTTAATCTCAGCGGTAGTCGCTGAATCAGCGTCAGCCTTAGCGTAAATAATAGTGGTTACACCAGCGTCTGTGTAGCCAGCAGGGGTAGTAACCGCTGAAGCAAAGTCATTAATCTCAGAGGTGATCGCTGAATCAGCGTCAGCCTTAGTGTAAATAACAGTGTTTGCATTAGCGGCACTGGTGTAGCCACCAGTACCAGTAACCGCTGAAGTGTAAGCATCTATAGCAGCGGTAGTCGCTGAATCAGCGTCAGCCTTAGTGTAAATAATAGTGGTTACACCGGCGTCTGTGTAGCCAGCAGGGGTAGTAACCGCTGAAGCAAAGTCATTAATCTCAGAGGTGATCGCTGAATCAGCGTCAGCCTTAGTGTAAATAATAGTGGTTGCATTAGCGTCACTGGTGTAGCCACCAGTACCAGTAACCGCTGAAGTGTAAGCATCTATAGCAGCGGTAGTCGCTGAGTCAGCGTCAGCCTTAGTGTAAATAACAGTGTTTGCATTAGCGGCACTGGTGTAGCCACCAGTACCAGTAACCGCTGAAGTGTAAGCATCTATAGCAGCGGTAGTCGCTGAATCAGCGTCAGCCTTAGTGTAAATAATAGTGGTTGCATTAGCGTCACTGGTGTAGCCACCAGCACCAGTAACCGCTGAAGTGTAAGCATCTATAGAAGCGGTAATCGCTGAATTAGCATCAGTCTTGGTGTAGTAATCACTGGTCAGCGTTGCGCGGGTCGAGCTGTTCTGGCCTTGGGTCGCAGAAACAAAATCAACTAGGCGCGCGTAACTCCCTACTTGCGTCCAGTATGTGCTTCCTGCTGCCGGAGCTTGATTTGTGGAAGCTAGAGCCGCTTCCCAGATATAGTTTTGATAAGTCACTAAATCGGCGACCGCGTATGTCACAGCGGAATCCCAAGTATTAATAGCGTTGAGTGCGGTTATGTCGGATTCGATGTTGCCGATGTCAGTGTTGATACCGGTGATGTCGGCGTTGATGCTGCTGATGTCGCCGTTGATGACGATGATGCTGGCGGTGATGCCGGCGATGTCGGCGTTGATGCTGCTGATGTCGCCGGTTACCCCAGAGATTACCGTATTTAATCCGAGTGCATTGACGGCATCGGCCAGAATGTCATCGATTAAACCCGACACATAAATATAGTTTAAAGGAGTTGTTCCGCTAGTGCCTGCTGAAAGATTGAAAGGACCAGCAACTTCGTTTATGTTTACGCCTCGCGCCCAGTAGTAATAGGTCGTACCCTCCCCCACAGTTCTGTCATCGTAGAAGCCACTACCTGATCCTGAATACCGGACAATAGGCCCAGCTGAAACTGCGGTGGAAAGAAGGTCGGTCTGCGATCTGTATATTTCCAGATATGCCGCCCCTCTGTAGACAGGCATGACCCATGTGATACGAACAAAGCCGAAGCCACCAATGATCTGTATGCTAGGCGCAGGGGGAATCTCAACACCCCCGCCAACACTCGTAGTCGGGTCCAAAGGGTTTACTAGATTTACACCCCCAGCATTCGACAAGGGCTGCCCCGCCGCAAGCGACAGAACATTCGCATCTAATAAATCCCTAAAAGTCACAGCCCTATCTATTGGTTCGCCACGCCGACCCGCCAAAGAATCAATGCTCTCCACCAAAGAATCTGCAAAAATCCTCTCCTGCCCCGTAAACTCGCGTGGGACAGTGGCTGTGCTTTTTCTGCGGGAACCCTTGAGGCTAATCATCTCAGTTCCGCCGGACTTTCAGCCATAGTAATAGAGTGAACTTCCTCCTTTGTTGATATCTGAAAAGAAGAGACATGGCTTTTATACCCGCTTGGAAGGCGGAAAGTATGTATCCCGTCACCCCCCGCCGCTCTATATTCGATATGCCTGACGTCTGCCAAGGCAAATACGTCCGTGTTTTCACTGGCGGAAAATAATATTACGGTGTCGTTTAAGTGTGCGCCTGCGCCATCTGTAACAACTGATACTTGGCCTAAATTCTCGCCAAAAGCAATCTGTGCGACACCCATGTTTATGGCACGATCAGAGAAGTAATGGCGGGACAACCATGTGCAGCGCAGATGAGACCCCTGTGCAAATTTTTTGACGGTTCCGTTAGTAATCACATACAGCTCATTATTTTGTGATGAAGAAAAAGCCGCCGTAACGGAATCATCCAGCTCAAGAGCAGTGAATGCCGATTTCCCCCCTCTCGGATCAAAAATAAATCCATTGATTGCTCCAGAGGTAGTATGAAATCCCACATACTTCCCTTCCCACTCAAATCCTTGGACGGTGGCAGGGGAATGTGCCGCCTGCCAGTCTGTGCGGGTAAATATAGTCTCCGTCACTAGAGCGGCTCCAGCAGAACTCACACTGACAAGCCCATCTTGGCTGCAATAGATAACGGAACCACCGACATTAACCGCCGATTCGGCATTAGCAATGGGGTAAGGTACATTTAGCTCTGTCATAACCATGCCCGCCGGATCTGAACCCTGCACAATATATGGTTGACCCTCTGTCATAACGAGCAAGCCCGTTTCTAAAGGTGTGAGCGCAATAATTTTGGCCTGCGTTGTTAGCTGATATCTTTTGGGCCAAGCATGCGGCAGAAAAGATTCCGAAAAACAAACAGTTTGCCCAGTAAATCCCGCAGTAATACCGTTGGGCAAAGAGCATATTCCGGAAAGACCGTAATCGGTGAGGGTCAATTGAGGAGGTTGGTCCCACTCTTGAGAGACAAGCTCTTCTCCCAAGGCAGATTCCAGTACAGTATCAGTGGTACTGGTAGCGGAAAGCGCGCTTACCTGAAAGGCATATCGAAAAACGCCATTTGCATCAGTTCGATAAACTCTGTAGTACACGATATTTCGATTGTTGATATTAGCCGGTAAGGCTGTGAGAGAAACTGTTACCGCTTGATCCGACCTAGTGTCAAGAATTGCAGAAGGAGGAGAGGGCGGACCCTCTTCACCCCATGCCGTTACACAGGTCACAACATAGGATCGAGAGACAGCTGTTTCAGTGTCTGTAGTGGCAGAGACAACTGGAATTTGTGCGGATGATGGAGCGGTAGGCAGCGCAGGCACACCAAGAAGATAATTAGTGAAAGCACTTCCGCTTACGGTACTAGCTACATATGCGCCAACAGAGTTACTGAAATATACTCGTTTATATGCATCCTCTGCCACTGGGCCATCTATTACGCTGGCGCTCGATCCAGAAAACGTAAACCATACGTTATCACGGCTCTGGAAGAAGGTCTTGGTACTACCACTATAACTAGCCGTGCCAACCCCTCCTTGCACACTTGGCAGAGTAACACTGGTGCTTAGCCCTTTTATAGGCCGCAGTGAGCCTGCGTCCAAATCAACATTGATGCAGCTAACCGCCATGTCTTCCGGAAGGAGGCGCGGTGATATTTTTTTTGACATCCCGCGAAATAAGCTGACATTAACCGCAGCCATCTTTAACTCCTTTACTCTGGCTCTTCTAGAAGCCGCGTTAACTGGGCAGTGAAAACCTGTCGAGCCACAGTAATCTGGTCTAGTTTAAACTTTTGGCTGTCCGACTGCTGAGACAGGTCAGTGATTTGTCGTATCAAGTAATGTTGCTCATCAGTCAAATTTTCTGTTTCGTATTCTTTGTCGTTTACCATAATTTTTTGATTATCCATTTTTTCCTCTTTATTTTTGAATTACATTAACGATTTTTTCTGAACTTCTACCGCCATTCCACTTGAATGCGCTCCAGCGGTTATTGTGGAGCGGCTCACTTTTTCGTCAGCAAAATGCATAAAATGCCAAAACACCAAATGCAACTATACTTACGACCATTGATGCCATTGTTACGTGGCCCCAGAAGTACGGTGCAGCCCTTGCCGATTCAACATGAAGGTTGGTCATTTCGTGAAATTTTTGCGAAATTCGAGCAGACTTAAAATCTCTCCAATGCTGCCGCATGACTGGCTTGTAAAGCTCTCGGTATTCATGGCGGAGTTTGGCAATGTCTCTCGCTAGCCCGTCCTTGCCTTCATATTCTTCGCTCATTTCTTTATCGCTCCTACTATTTTTTCTGCGCTTCTGCCAACTACATAGCCCCCCAGACCAATTTGAAGAAGCATAAAAGCATCATCTGACAAAGGGTTCGGCAGCCACATCATCGCATCGCCGACAACCAGCGTCAGCATTACCAGCATTGTAATTGGTCGCCATGTTGCTGTTAACCAATGGACGCTGCTGGCTTCTGAATTGACAATTTGAGACTGTAGCTCAATCGTTGACCTTTCGTAGTCAAACACCCGTTGCATGGCTGCTGCCTGAACATCTAACAAGTGTCCTTTAGCTGCAAGCCGTTCATCTTCACTGGTGTGCAGCTCATCAATTAACTCTGCCGCTGGCTTAAAGATTCCCGCTATTAAATCTACAACTCCAATCATTATTGGCTCCAGTTCTTAAACCACACCCCAGCGACTAAAGCACTTAACACCGCCATTGTTATAATTTTTATGACGGTGTGTGCTACTGACTTCCGAATCTCGCGCCAAGAATCTAACAGATCACGCAACTCTTTTACGTCATGGATTGCATTATCGTCTTGCAGCCCCACATCGCGCAGTGCTTCTTTAGCTGCTACCTTTGCAGATCGCAAAATGATTGCCTCGATTTCATCGGTAGACCTTCTTTCGTAGAGGGGAGTCTTCACCAAGGTACGCCACTATCAGTCGTTGGAAACCAATCAAACTGCGCTTGAATTTGAGCTTCAGTGTCCAGTTTATTCACTTGCGAATACCCATTCGCATCCTCGGCAAAACACCAGCCAAGCACTTGTTCTTCAGTTAAATCATCGTATTGCGTGTAATCAGCAGAAGAAGGGTCAGGCGTAAAAATTGCCGGTCCTCCTAACTCGCCTTCTTTTTCGCCTTGTACACCTGTGCATTGCCAAACCGCAACAATCACGCCGCCGCTCATGTCTTCTGGATAGGTGTTGCGCTGCAAGGATTGAATGCTCCAATTAAATTCTGCCATGTTTGTTACACCTTTGACCTTTCGATTATTCGATTTGAAAACTCAAGATCAAGAACCCAGCTTTTATAACAGTGATTTTCATCCCAAAAGAAAACAAAGTTGATAGCTCGCTCAACCAGTGACCACCCTTTAACATTGTTGCATGAGTATGCCCTTGAGCTGAGTGTCTGGTCTGGCTCGCCATTTAAAACCAAAGCATTGACTGCCTGACTAATAACAACAATCAGCTTAAAGCCCCAATTCTTTATCCATTGAATTAAGCTATTCACTTTCATCAACCTCTGCGACATCTCTGCGCTCTGCAAGAAACAAGTATAGCGAGTGAAGCAATACTTGAAAGTTTATAAAAGACCCCTCTGCCCCTGTATCTTCGCCTGTCTCTGGATTAATTATTGGAAAGGTAGTTTCCATGTTTTCTGCTGTTAGTTTTTCTGACAAGCTGCCAAGTACAGGTCTTGAAAGCATGTCGCCATTTTCAGCAATAAAAACTTCTTCCTCCATAAACTGGATTGATTTGTTTTCTAAACCGTTAGCAATGCTAATTGATGAAGCTCTCGTATAGACTGAGCCTGATTGCTGTGACTCTTTATAATTGCTCATCTTGGTTTCCTTATAGTGCTGCTATTCTAGTCTGAAAGTCTGCAAAGTCTGCGCTTGCTGCAACGAGTGTTTTTAAATCTGCTAAGTTTAACAGCCCTGTTAATGCCGACCCACTTCCTACAAAACTTGTGGCTGTGCATGTTCCAAGTAGGGCAAGATTTCCTGTGGTCGAGCCTAGCTGCATAGCGTATGACGCTGGCGTTGTGTTTGCTGCCCAGAAATAATCACCGTTCATACTGTAAATTCTAAGGCCGTAGTATCCAACTACACTTCCTGCCGCACCTCCTGCACCAGCAAGATAATATGCTGCCGCGGTAAACTTGTTTGCTGCCGTAACGGTAGAGGTCACACTAAACCCAGCCGCAGAGGTGTAATTGATAGAGGCTTCGTCACTTGCTATGTGTATATGGCTGTCTGTGGTATCTTCAAGGGCTACGCTATTTGCTGATATAATAACCCCTTTGTCTCCTTGGCTTGTTTTTCCTGCACTGTTTCCAATTGCAATGGAAAAATTCCCTTGGTCGGTTTTTCCTGCTTGCAAGCCGAGCGCAAAACTTTTTTGGCCTTGGTTAGAAAAACCAGCGTTATTGCCGATAGCCAACGCTCCAGTTTTTTGGCCTGACTTGCCAGACTCTTTCCCAATTGCTATTGATGTGTTCGCCTGACTTGTTAACCCTGCATCAGTGCCAATCCTTACAGAGTCAGTGCCAGCTCCTTCACTTCTCAGCCCAGCGGTAAACGTATTGAGTCCAGCCCATGTGTTGCCTAGCGGTAGTAAATCGGTGTATGTCACCTTAGCGGTGTTCGCTACAATGGCATCCGTCTGTCCTACAGTTATGCCCACCTTGGCTGTATTAAGCGCAACTGCCGCTGCATCGGTATAGCTGATTTTAGCGGTGTTCGCTACAATGGCATCCGTCTGTCCTACAGTTATGCCCACCTTGGCTGTATTGAGAGCAATAGCAGATGTGTTAATAGCTATTTGGGGGTCGACGTCTGGACGAAGATCAAACGCGCCAGTAGTGTCTGTGGCAGTCCATTTGCCATTTGCCGTGTCGTAGTCTAAAGAGGCTAAACTAGAAGCTATGTGGATGTGACCATTAGTGGCATCATCTAGTGCAACACCAGTGCCGTTGATGATGATGCCGTTGTTGCCTTGGCTGGTTTGTCCTGCTCGGTATCCCAGAGCAACAGAGCGTGAACCCTGATCCGTGGAACCTGCTTGGTATCCAACTGCGGTGGCTGTCCCTGCCTGATTAGACAGGCCAGTGTGTCTACCGATGGCTACAGCGTAGTTGCCTTGTGCAGTGCCTCCTGCTGACTCTCCTATAGCGACTGCGCCTGTTCCCTGCGTAGTCAGACCGGATTGGTTCCCTATAGCTACAGCGCTTGCGCCCTGCGTATTGTTACCAGCACTGACACCTATACCTACGGCGCTTGTTCCCTGTGTAGTCTGGCCTGAGCCGCTACCTATAGCCACTGCGTTGTTGAGCTGACCACTGTTACCTGAGAAGTTTCCGATAGCAACAGAGGCTATTCCCTGCGATGTAGTTCCAGCTTTCCTACCTAGAGCTAGAGCGTTAGATCCCTGTGCAGTTTGGCCTGCTGAGTCACCAACAGCTACAGCGGTTGCGCCCTGCGTAGTAGCTCCAGAATTAAATCCAGCTCGGAAGCTGTTAGCGCCTGCGCCTGTGCTCTCTAGGCCAGCAGTGAACGTGTTGAGTGCTGTCCATGTGTTGTCTAATGGAAGGAGGTTGGTGTATGTCACCTTTGCGGTATTTGCTGCGACAACTGGTCCAAGACCATAGAGCGCAGCGGCAACCGTGGTAATATCACCGGCCAAGTCATCTAATGAACCAGCAGTTAGACGCAGCTCAAACAGACTGCCGGCAACAAAATCGAGAGCTGTCGTGCCTTGCTGTCCCCTCTCAACTGTCGCTGTGCTGCCTGAGATTCCGGTAACCTTTACAATCTCCATGTCTGTTGGGCTGTCTAATTTTGCTAAGGTCGCATAGGTGTAATCATCAACCCCAAGTGTCGGAAAGGACGTTAGGCTTACACACTGTACAGTTAAATTTTCAGCCAAAAGACTCTGTGCTAAAACTGTAGTCGCGTTGTTGGAGAATTTTAAAGCCATCTTAGAAACCTTTAATTTAGCTGTACAACCCACTCAATAGTGAGCGAGTCTGTTGCCAATTTATTAACGACTGGAAACACTGTCCGGCACAACATGGCTCCACCCGTGGCGCTGTCTAACAATACGGACTCAGTTATTGCGCCGCCGAATGATGGCACCCCGACAGGAAAGTGGGCGGTGTACGTTACAGCGGTGCTTAATGCAGATGCAGAATTTAACGCTACCCTTGCCACCTCGGACTCAGCGGTTGTGTTCTCGGCAGCTGGTGCTGTTGTGCCTGTGCCTATTGCCATGTGACTCATAAGAGCGGCTGCGCTGCCCACCATGCGACTGGCAACAAATTCTTTTCCGGTTGTCACAACGAGGTTTGATGCGCTTTGCACGAATTCATTATTCAGATAAATTTTTAAATTACCCTTAAGCGTTATGCTGTCTTGGTGCATTTGCGTTTTTCCTACTCGTTAAACATGAAGTTGTTTATTAGCGGCCCGTTAAAAATTGACCCTGTAGTTTTTGGCGCAAGGAGTGTCACGCAAACGTCTAATACGGACAGGTTTTCATTAGGCCGCACAAACGGCGATGGAGGCACAAACAGAGCTATGGCGCGAACATCTGTATGCAGTAAAGTCGCTTGCAGATCTTCGTGTGTTAGAGTCGCTTGAAGATCTTCGTGTGTTACAGACGCCCGCAGCTTGCTTAGCGAAACTACTGTTTTAAGAAACGACCCGCTAAAGAATGATTTTGCCATTAATCAAAACCATCTCTAACTTTAAGCTTTATAAGCTCAGGGACCGTATGTTTACCTCCGTCATTGTAATTAATCTCAATCTCGGCTTCAAATAACCCTGACGCGCTAAGCGTTCCAGACGGAAATTGCGTTATTACTTTTCCTGCGACAGCGCTGGTTACGATCATCGTTAGAGTGGAAGATATTGTAAGTGAACCAAGCGGCCTGATTCTCATTAATACGGACGCCGCACTCAGGTCTATTGCCGCCCAAGTGTCTGCATTCTCTGCGTCAAGCACCATTCCAGCAGCGGGGGTGCTTGAGTCCTTTAAGGACACGGAAAGCTCTGGCAGAGTGTCTCCCGCTACCAAGTTGATTGTTTGAGAATATGCCATTAGATAAATCCTCTACTTCGCACGGTCAAGGCCGCGCCGGCATAGCCATATCGAACTTGCCGCATGATTTCTGATTTTCTTTTGTCGCACAAAACCTTGTTGTTCTGTGCCTGACCCATGCTTGACCAAGGCTGATTAGGCATCATTTGCAATCTATAGAGAGTGCCGTGAACTATTGCCTCTCGGTATTCTTTACCGACGGTGTCAGGGATCGCTGTTGAGGCTGCGCTGGGCTTGAGAGAATAAAGAACGCTAAGAGTTTCTGCGGAGGAAGGCATGGGGGCCAAATAAAAAACAGTATTGTCTCTTTGCGAGTATTTCGTGGGAAGCCCACTGCTAGTCCCATCCCCCGTAATCTCCAAAAGTCTGGCGTAAGAAACCGGCGTTAGCCGGTCTCGGTCTCTAAAGATGTCAATAATGTGGTTAAGCTCTGTTCCTGCCGGAATGCTCAGATCATACTCTGAAATTCCAGCGCTAACATTGACTTGTTCTGGCTCAGGACGATACACATCTGTTGTTACACAAAAGTCTATTGCCGCCTCACGAACAGAGCGTTCTAGTAAGTAATCGGGAACACCCTGCGCCTCAGAGCGAACATAAGGTCCAAGATCCAAATACTTCACATCTATGCCCTCTGAGCATTACGATCAGGGTTGTTTGGCATTGGATCAACTGCCGAATCAGCTCTGGTCTTAATGCCCAACGAATTGGCAAAGGCAGAATAATGCATCATAGATCTTTCACTATTGCCTGCGTATTCACTGTCCTTTTGATAACTTCGGTATAGCATAAAGTCCAGCAGGCAGTTGGCATACACATCGTCCACAGAGATGACGGTGGTGTCAGTTGAAAAGTTGGTAATGGCTATATCGACTGGAGCAGTGCTGTAAACCAGCTGTAGATACATAGCCGTTGTAGCCTTCGGGTACACATAAAAGTTCTTGGGGTCCGCCGAGTCATAAACAAAATGCTCAATTTTTTTGGTAGCATCAGCGACTTGGTTGTGCCAGTCAGGAAGTGTTTCATCTAGAATTTTGCGGTCTATCTGCGTAACTGCGCGACCACCAACATTTTGCACAACATCGATCAGTCTTAGCGCAGAAGCTGGCAGCACTTGTTTGCTTGAGGCACCGCATTGAAATGACGCATTTTCTGTTTTTGCGTCTGGGCGGTGCAGCACCACTTCCCGCTGTCCGTCATTAAAAAACTTTAGCAGTTCCTCATTAGGGTAGCGGACATTAGAGGTGTCCTGCAAAATAATGCTGGCTCGATTAATTATGTTTACAACTTTAGTTGTCGCCACTAGGTGTCTCCCACTCAATGATTAACAAGTCTGGATGTTTTGCCCATACAGGGTCGTAATCAAACTCGTTGCCAGTAATAATATTTCGGACCCGCTTCGGAACTTGCGCTGGAGTATCAGCGGTGTCTGTCTCAACTCCAGAGGTTCTTAATCTTTCAAGCTGGTCAGAAAGATCCGCACAAGTCATTCTGCGGTCCAGCTGAACGCCGAAGTCTTTCTTGGCTTCAGCAAATATTTGGTCTTTCTTTGTTGGAGCGTCAATCATAGTGCATCCAGTTATTCTGATGAG
>Ga0209830_10003075_pt1 | contig 12991 bp, 20 predicted proteins | sample ArcticOcean_MG_C_12_FD_187439 | JGI IMG/M metagenome (GOLD analysis project Ga0209830, IMG submission 187439) | Marine microbial communities from western Arctic Ocean - ArcticOcean_MG_CB8_130 (SPAdes) (version 2) | ecosystem: Environmental > Aquatic > Marine > Oceanic | place: Arctic Ocean...
TAAATAGATGAGCAGATATAAATTAATAATAAATACCCATAATAGAATAGATCCTTCATGACTCCCCCATGTAGAAGCAATTCTATAAAATAAAGGATCGTCAATAAATGAATTTGTGGCAACATTTAAAATTGAGAAATCTGAAATAATAAATCCAATCATTAAAACTATAAACGGCATACATCCTGTTATCCCAATTAAAAGTAAAATGATTTTACTCAATGAAGATGAGAATTTATGATGCAGAAATAAAAATAATAAAACTAAAAACAAATTTGAATAAATAAAAAATTGACCCGACAATAATAACAATTAATTTCCCCTCCATGTGTCTTCTGACTTCATTTTGTCAATAGCGCTTTGAGGCATATAATTTTCATCATGTTTTGCCAGTACAGTAATTGCAATTAGAACTTTATTTTTCAGCAAACCTTCAACAATAATGCCTTTATTTTCTTCAACCAGATTAGGGAGTGTTTTATCAAATATAACGGGAACAGAAATTCCATTTTCATCTGTTATCTCAAAATGCCAAATGGCATTTTCTAATCTCAAAGTATCTTTCTTTAATAAGCCTCCTATGCGCAGTAATTGATTTTCTCCAATTTCCAATTGATCAATTTCTGAAGGTGAATAGAAGAAAGAAATTTTGTCTTTTAAGGCATAACTAATTAAATATATGGAACTAGCAAAGCAGATAAAAATTATAACAAAAAAAATAAGTCTATTTTTTATCTGTTGGTTGATTTTTTGAAATTTCACTTATCTTATTTAATACACTTTTTTTACTGTTCATAATTATAATCGTTGTCACAGCAGCTAAAATTATGAAAAAACCATAGCATATTAAGACAAAATAGAGACTATTCATTAAATAGCTTCCTTCTCTCATATCTTCTTGTTTCAGTAATTGTCACAAAAATATTTATTATCCAATACAAACAAAGGATTAAAATGCAGAAAAAACTAATCATCAGAGTTGTTAAATAAATTCCAGAAAGACTAGGCCCACCAATTTTAAATACACTTGCTCCTTGATGCAATGTTGTCCACCAATTAACCGAAAATTTGACAACGGGAAGGTTAACTAGACCAATTACAGCTAATATTGATGCTGCAAAATCAGATTTTTGGAAATGTTCAAATGAGTTAAGTAATATCAAATGACCCAAATAAATAAAAGTTAATATTAGCATTGAAGTAAGTCTTGCATCCCATACCCAAAATGCTCCCCACGTTAAGTATCCCCATATAGAGCCAGTTACTAAAACAGTTATACTCATCAATAATCCAATCGGAGATATGGCTCTGGCAATAATAAAAGATGTAGGAGATTTAAAAACAAGTCCAATAATACTAACAGTTCCCATGATTCCAAAAAGCATTAAAGAAAGCCATGCCGCAGGGACATGAATAAACATAATTTTAAAAGAAACACCCTGATAATAATCATTTTCTATAAAAATAATCATTCCTAAAGAAATAATTGAAAAGGCTAAGAATAAAAAAAATAATAATTTTTTATATTTATCAAAAAAATTGCTAAGAGTTTTTGGATTAAGAACAATCATTTACATAGATAGTTTTTTTAAAGCAAAACTAGTTAATAACGGTGAAAAAGCAAGATTTAATAAAAAATATGCAAAGAAAAATAAGTAAGAATTCATATTCCCTAAATCAATATCTAGAGCCCCAATAGAAAATATTAAAATAGGTATAAACAGAGGGAGCGTAACTACACTAGTAATAGCAAGACGATTACTTTTGGAATTTGAAATCGAAGCCGTGATAGAAGATATAAACACAAGACTAAGAAGGGATAAGGCCGCTAATATGTTAATCTGCCAAAAAAATTTAAAATCAAGTGAAAGAGTAAGAAATATCAAAGGAGATGTTATCAAAAAGAATAAAACTAAATTTATATAAATCATAACATTTTTAACTAAGACGATTACTTCCAGAGCAAATATGGAATTTAAATATTGTTGAATTTTCGGATCGCTAAAATCTTCCAAGTAAACTTTTTCAACTTTTATAATAACTACTAGAAATAATAAAATCCATATTATGGTCATAGATATTTTACTATCAATTTGTATATAACGTAAAGACAAACCAAAGATAGACGAAGCCATTACAATAAAACAAAACAAGATCAACGTTTGAGTGCTTTTTAATAGCATTAGACGCCACTCTTTTAAGCAAAGTAAATAAAATTTTTTCATCATAATAAATTATACTCTTTCAACCCTGTAAGCATAGGCATGATGTGGGTTGCAATAATTATCATTCCTTGTTGATCTCTTTTCATAGAAATAATTTTTGTTAGTTTTTTAATTGATTCTTCGTCTAAGCCGTTAAATGGATCATCTAATATCCATATAGGCTTATCGATTAGCATTAATAATAACATTCTTAATTTTCTTTTTTGTCCAAAAGATAAATGTAGAAATTTTTTATTGATATTGAGTTCACTATATAAGTAATTAATACTTCTATCGATTGCTTTATCATTTGGAGTTACCCCATTTATAGTTAACCAATAATGAATGTTTTCTAAAACTGAGAGATCTTCATAGGCATAATTTTCCTCACTAATAAAAATAAAATTTTTTGATGAAATAGTCGGATTAATTAAATCTGAATAATAATGAACAGTACCTTCTAAGGGCTCTATAAAATTAGCCAAGCATGAAAGTAAAGTTGATTTACCACTTCCATTAGGGCCTTTAATTAATACGATTTCAGAATGGGATATTGATAAATTAATCTTTTTTAAAACTAATTTATTGCCACGGGCAAAAGAGAGGTTTGATATTTTTAACATAAAAAAAGCGGGTTATTATAACCCGCTTTTAAGTGAACTTCTAAAGAATTAAAAGTTAAAAAATTATCTTTTTCTTTTAGCTGCTGCTTTTTTCTTAGGTGCAGCCTTCTTCTTAGGTGCAGCTTTTCTCTTAGGTGCAGCCTTCTTCTTAGGTGCAGCTTTTCTCTTAGGTGCAGCTTTTTTCTTAGGTGCAGCCTTCTTCTTAGGTGCAGCTTTTTTCTTAGTAGCTTTTTTCTTCGGTGCTGCTTTCTTAGCAGCCGTTTTTTTCTTAGGTGCAGCTTTCTTCTTAGTTACAGCCTTTTTCTTTTTTGCAGCCATTATAGCCTCCTTATTTATCTTACTAACTAGTTAGTAACGTGCGAATATTAATTATTCGCTATCTAATTAAAAAGATTAAAAAAAGATTTTACTATGTCAACCTCTTATTTGTTATAGTATTTTTTTATAAATGAGTTTTATAGAAATAATCTTAGGTCCAACCAATACAGGAAAAACTTTTTATGCATTTGAACAAATGTTTTTGTATAAGAATGGGGCTTTTGGTTTCCCATTACGTCTTTTAGCTAGAGAAAATTATGATAAGGCATGTAAATTATATGCAGTTGATGAAATTGCATTAATTACGGGTGAAGAAAAAATAATTCCTAAAAATGCTAAATATTTTTTTTGCACAGTCGAATCAATGCCAGAAAAAAATTTTGAATTTATTTGTGTAGATGAGATTCAGTTAACTTCAGACTATGAACGTGGTCATATTTTTTCACAAAAACTTTTATATGTGAGGGGTGAACATAAAACAATTTTTTTAGGTTCAAGTGTTATGGAAAATTTAATTCGTGAATTAATACCTGATGCAGAAATTAAATTTAAAAATAGATTTTCAGAATTGAGTTTTATAGCACATAAAAAGATTCAAAATATAAAACCAAGATCAGCAATTATAGCTTTTAATTTAATTGATTTATATGAGGTGGCAGAACAGATAAGAATGCTGAAAGGTGGAGTGGCGCTTGTAGTAGGAGCCCTTAGTCCTAAGACTAGAAATGCCCAAGTTAAATTATATGAAGATGGCGATGTAGATTATATTGTAGCCACCGATGCTATAGGGATGGGATTAAATTTAGATATTACCCAGGTATATTTTACTAGTTTGGAAAAATTTGATGGAAAGTATGTCCGCCCGTTAAACGATCTAGAAATAGCTCAAATAGCAGGTAGAGCCGGAAGATATACCAAAGCTGGTTTTTTCGGGAGTACCCTGAATGCCAGATTTCAAAATAAAGAGACAGTGGATAATATTCAATTAAATAAGTTTGAACCAATAAAAAAAATTTTTTGGAGAAACCCACTTCTTTCTTTTAAGTCGCCTTATGATTTAATTAGGTCTCTAAGAGTAAGCCCTCCAAATCCAAAATTAGTTCTGAAAAAAGATGCAGCTGATCAAAAATTTTTAATGAAATTTCTTGGAGATTATAAAAAAAAGTATCCCATTAATACGCCTGAGGAATTAAAAAACTTATGGGATATTTGTAGAATTCCAGATTTTCAAAATATATCTGATGAAAAACATTTAATTTTATTAGCTAATGTCTATGGAGAATTATTTAATAACGAATGGAAATTATCAGAAGATTTTCTGAGATCAAATATTACAAAATTAGAAGATTACAAAGGCAATATTAATGACCTTATCTATAACTTAAATGAAACTAGAACATGGCTTTACATAACCAATCATAATAAGTGGCTTCATAATAATAATTGGATTAAAGTTGTTGAAGAGATTGAAAATAAACTCTCTGACGAAATTCATAATAGCTTATTGCAAAAATTTGTTGATAAAAATCAAAGTGCTATTGTTCAAAATTTGAATCTTAGCTCAAAGAACATAAACATGGACGATAGTGGATATATTTCAATAAAAACTGAAATAATTGGAAAATTAGAGGGGTTTAGATTAGTTTTTTATGATAAATTTAATGGCATATTAAATGAAAACTATAAAAAAATTATTATTGAAGAAATTTCATCTAAAATCTTAATGAACTTAGAAAACTTTATTAGTGCTCCTGACAACAGCTTAAAACTATCCTTTAAGCAAAGTGCTAATGGGAATCTTGAGGGGTTATTTATTACTTGGGGAGACGATGATATAGCGCAAATTACTAAAGGGGAGTCGTTATTAAGACCACATTTTAAACTATTGGTAGAAGAAAAAATCATTAACTCAGATGAAATATCTAAAATTCAAAATAAGATTAATGATTGGATTCAAACTAATATCGTAAGTAGGGTTGATCCTGGTATTGAACTCATGCATATCAATAATACAGTCGATGAAAGAGCGTTTATATTCTCCCTTATGGAGGGTAACTTCAATATATATAAAAAAGGTATTTTAGATGATTTTAAAAAAATTGATGAGAATATAAGAAAAAAAATACATGGATTAAACTTTAGATTAGGAAAAAATATTGTATTTAACTCAGAACTTTTAAGGCCAGAACTAATGAGTATAAAATTTTATTTATGGGGAATCTTTTATGACATAAAATATAAAGTATCCGATTACATACCTAGAGATGGTAATTCAACAATAGTTTTTAATAAAAATGATAAAGACCTATATACTTTTTTAGGTTTTCATAAGGAGTTAGATTTTTTAATAAGACTTGATGTATTTAATGAGTTTGAAAAAGGTTTATTTAAAAGAGAAAGCAGAGGTCCTTATGCCCTACCAATTGATTTATCAAACCTACTTGGAATTAAAAAAGATAAATTGATAGAAATATTATCTTCGAGAAATATGCAAGTTTTGCCTATGGGAGAAAATGATTATATGGTATTTAAAACAAATCCAATTATGAAAAATAATATTAAAGAAAAGCAAAAACCAAAAATAAAGTCTCCACCAAAGCAAGTAAAACAAAATAAAACCCTATTTAATAACCCCTTTAATGATTTAACAAAACTTAATGTTTAGTATATTCAATAAGTTTTTTTCTAAAAAGAATATTAATGAGCAGTCCAATAATCATAGTCTTAATAATTCTATCTATAGATTAATATTTGAAATTATTGCAGCAGACCACATCATTAAAGATGAAGAAATTAATATTACAGCAGAGCTTTTAAAGAAGTACTTTAATTATGACGAAAAACAAACAACTGTTGAGTTAATAAAACTTAAAGATGAGGATTTTTTTAATTCTGATTTAACTAAAATTACTCTTGAATTGAAAAGTACCTTATCTTATGTAGAAAGAGTTAATATTATTAAAATTTGTTGGAAAGTCCTGCTTATTGATAGTGATCAAGATGTCTTAGAGACAGCGACAGTCAGAAAAATATCTATCTTATTAGGTATTGAAGATCGAGATTTTATCAGTATAAGAAATAAGATAAAAGGCTCCCAATGACTTATTTAGTAAATGATAAATGTATCAAATGTAAGTATATGGATTGTGTTGAGGTATGTCCTGTTGATTGTTTTTATGAAGGGGAAAATATGTTAGTTATTAATCCAGATGAATGTATTGATTGTGGTGTTTGTGAACCTGAATGTCCTGTTGAAGCAATTGTTCCTGATACACTTGTAGATGCTAACCAATGGTTAGAAATGAATACAAAATATTCTGAAGTTTGGCCTAATATTAAGATAAAAAAAGAGCCTCCAGAAGACGCAAAGGATTGGGAAAATATTCCTAATAAGTATGATAATTATTTTAGTGAAAAAGGTGGAAATGAATGATTAATAAAGTAAAAAAAACAACTACTAAAAAAATGCCTGGAAAAAAAGTTACTCCAATCAATAAAGTTAAAGTAGCAAAAAAAAGTGTTATTAAGAAAGTAGCAAAAAAAAGTGTTATTAAGAAAGTAGTAAAAAAAGTAATTAAGAGAAAAATCATAAAAAAAATGGTTTTACCAAAACCCCCTAAAATTAAAAAAATTATATTTTCTCAAGAGTTCAAAGCTGGAGATAATATTGTTTACCCCACTCATGGAGTTGGAAGGATATTAACAGTAGAAAAGTTTCAATATGACTTTGTTGAAGAACAGCTATATGTAATTCAGTTTTTTCAAGATAAATTAACTATTCGTGTACCTTTTAGTAAAGTTAAACTTATTGGTTTAAGAGATATTACAAGTAAGCCTACAATGGCTCGTACTTTCACAAATCTTAAACAAAAACCAAAAATTAAAAAAGCAATGTGGAGTAGAAGAGCACAAGAATATGATCAAAAAATTAACTCTGGTGATATCAGGCTTTTATCTGATGTGGTAAGAGATTTATTTAGAAAAGACGATCAAACAGAACAGTCCTATAGTGAGAGACAGATGTTCCAAGTTGCATTCGAAAGATATACTAGAGAATATGCCATTTCTTACTCTATAAAATTTGAAGAGGCTTCAGCAAAGATATTAGAAGTATTGAATAGTAGATAAATTTATGAATTTTCTTCAGGGTCTTTGTTAGCAGCAATATCTATAGTGATATCTTCATTTAAGTCTTCTGCTTGAGTAGTTTCAGAGTCTTCTTCAGGAGTTTCTTCGATTAAGTCCTTCAAATCATCATTTTCTTTAACATTTTGTGTTGGGTTAGCAATAACACCTGCTCTTCTTCCTCTTTTAGGCTTATTGATATTAACTGCTAGTATTGTTTTACCACATGATGGACATTCAAGCTCATCTTGATGGAAGTCATAATACTTAGCTGCACATAAAGGGCATACTCTTTTGTGGCCTAAATCTATTTGTTCGTCTTTCATTGAGGAATTTTTATACATTATTATTGTAATTTAAACAAATTTTTAATAAGTTAACGCTTCATTATGGCAGTACCAAAACAGAAAGTATCCCCCTCAAGAAGGAACATGAGAAGATCTCATGATAGAGCTATTTCACAATCGTTTATTGAGGATAAAAAATCAGGGGAGTTACGTAGACCTCACCATATTGATTTAAGTACTGGTATGTATCGTGGTAAGCAAATTATTGCTAAAAAAGTAAAAAAAATCGACGCTGATTCAGCACAGACAGATAACGCTACAATCGAAGCGCCTGCTTCAAAATAATTAAGTTTTTAGAAATCTAAGTATATTTTCATTATTAAAACCAGCCTGAAATAATTTTTTTCTAAATGTTAGCTCGTCTTCAGTTTTAAGTTTCTTTTTTTTGACAAAATTTACCAATATATCAAATTCTAAATCTGGATTCTCAAAGATGGTATTGGTAATAAATTCATCAACATCATTTTTATCAAAGCCCTGAACATAAAATTTATTTTTCATTTTGTTGATTGAGAACATTGATCGACAGTAATAATTAAATAAAGACTCTAAGTAGTGCTTTTCATTCAAAATTTTAAGATCAACTAATTTTTCAAGTACTTGTTCTATAGCAAAACCTAAATCTTCAATACTAACCTTATATTTATAAGCATACCTTTTACTCTTGATTTTTTTTTCTAAATGTATGGCAAGTTTTTTTTTAGTAGCGGGATATCTACTTAAATAACTAATTGATTTATTAAATAAAAATTCATCTAATTCCATTTATGTATATTATCTTTTAAATTTTAAATCAGATAGTAAAATAAAATTTGTTATTAATGTTAATTAGGTTTAGTTAATAATTGTAGTGTTTTAGAATTAGTTTTTATTTTTACAATCCTTACAAAGGCCATAAACTTCTAAATTATGTTTACTATATTCTAAATTATATTTGTTACTAATCTTTGAGAAGTAAGCTGAGATTTTATCATCTTTGATTTCAGTTACCTTATCGCATTTTTCGCATATCAAAAATGAAGTAGACGTAAGCGCACTACAATTAGAATTTTTACAGGCAATAAAAGCATTTTTGCTTTCAATTTTATGAACTTTTCCAAGCTTCATAAGTTTGTCTAATGCACGATATACTTGCAGTGGAGACTTCATTCCTTTTTCTTGTATATTGAAAAGTATTGAATAAGCCTTCAAAGGCTCATTAGATAATTCAAGTAAGTCAAAAACGATTTGCTGATTTTTTGTTAATTTTTCCTGAATATTTTTCATTTCAATATATTAGTCATTTGGGATTATTTTTGCAACGCCCTCATTTTTTTTAAAGGTATCAAAGATAAAATAAAAAAAACTAAGGCTACAGTTATAATTGCAGGGCCAGACGCTATGTCAAATTCTAGAGATGCAAACAATCCAACAATAACAGATAATACTCCTCCTATAGCAGAAAAAAATATCATCTGGTAAGGTCCTTTACTAAAATTTCTAGACATGGCAGCGGGAATTAACAGTAGTCCTGTAATTAATAAAACCCCAACCATTTTTATTGATATTGCAATTACTCCCGCAAGTAAAATTGTAAAAATTAAATTTGAGCGGTCGGGATTCATACCTTCCGCTGCCGCTAATTCATAATTCACAGTTGCAGCAAATAAAGATTTCCAAATAAAAAATAAAATAATTAAAATCAAAAAACCACCAGCCCAAATTATTAATATTTCTTGTAAACTTACAGCAAGTATATCACCAAAAAGAAGACTCATTAGATCAATACGAATAAAAGATAAGAAGCCAATAATGACAAGTCCTATAGCAAGAGAGGCGTGTGATAAAATCCCAAGTAAAGCATCTCCAGGTAATTTTGTTCTTTTTTGTAAACTTAAAAGTAATAGTCCAATAACAGCTGAAATAATAAAAACTGAAAATGAAGCATTCAGCTCAAAAGAATAAGCAAAAGTAACTCCTAATAAAGCTGAGTGAGCTAAGGTATCGCCAAAATAAGATAAACGACGCCATATCACGAGACATCCTAATGGACCCGCAACTATTGCAACGCCTATACCGGCAATTAATGCTCTTATAAAAAAATCATCAAACATCTATTTGGAAATACTCCCATCAGAATCATGGGTATGATCGTGTTTGTGTTCATATAAACTTAAAGTAGATGAGGTGCGCTCACCAAATAATTCTAAATAAGCTGGATTTTTTGAAACAACACTTGGTGCCCCAGAACAGCATATATGACCATTTAAACAAATAACGTGATCAGTAGCAGACATAACAAAATGTAAATCGTGAGAGATTAGAAGTATTCCGCAGTTAAAATCTTTGGAGATTTTTTTAATCAAATTATAAAGAGCAATTTCACCCGAGTAATCAACACCTTGCACTGGCTCATCTAAAATTAACAATTCTGGTTTTTTTGCAATAGCTCTTGCGATAAGAACTCTCTGAAATTCACCTCCTGATAATTTACGAATATCGTTGTACAGATGACCAACAACGCCAGTTAATGATAAGGCATCTTTAATTTCTGATATTTTTAATTTACAAGTTAAAGTCATAAAATCAAAAACTCTCAGTGGTAATGTCCAATCAATAGCTATCTTTTGAGGAACATAAGCTAATTTATTAGTATTTTTTGTTAGTTCACCTTCATCAATTTTGAAAATATCTAAAACTATCTTAGCTGTAGTAGTTTTGCCTGAACCATTAGGCCCAATTAAAGTTACAATTTGTCCTTTATGTATCTCAAGGGAGACACCTTTTACTAGCCACTTATTATTTTTTTTTACACCAGCATTATTTAATTTCACTAATAAGTTATTTTGATTCAGCATTTTATTTCTGTAATAAAGATATGTTATATTATTACTTGTAATATTATTACATTCATTCTATAACATTGAAAATGAAAATAAAACAAATTAATAACCTATCTACTTTACTAAAAATTCTTCTTTCGTTTTCTTTTTTAATTTCTTATTCTTCTTTAAATGCTGAAGTAAAAGTTGTAGCAACAATCAAGCCTATTCATTCATTAGTAGCTGGCGTTATGGACGGATTAGGATCCCCAAGTTTAATTGTAGATGGCAGTAATTCACCACATAATTTCTCATTAAAGCCTTCCCATGCAAAAATGATAGAAGACGCAGAAATAATATTTTGGGTGGGAGAAGATCTTGAAACATTTATGATTAAGTCATTAGAGTCCATTGCCAATAATGCAACAAAAGTATCATTTATGGACCTTGATAATATTACCAAATTAAAATTTAAAGAAGAAAATATTCTTGAAGTAGAAGGATATGATGATGACCATGATGACCATGATGACCATGCAGATGGAGAATTTGATGCGCATATTTGGTTAGATCCTAAAAATGCAATAGAAATTGTTAATGAAATAGCCAAGACACTATCTCTAAAAGATCCAAATAATAAAAATGTATATTACTCTAATGCAGAAAAATTAAATCATTCACTTAATGAGCTAATTAAAAAAATTAATTTGTCTATTAACAAAGATGCGCGATTTATAGTTTTTCACGATGCATATCAATATTTTGAAAAAAGATTTGATGTTTCGTCTGCTGGAGCTTTAATTTTAAATGAAGAGGCATTGCCAAGCGCAAAGAAAGTTTCAGAAATTCATAAAATAATTAAAAAGCAAAATATTAATTGTATTATTTCTGAGCCTCAATTTAATCCAAATATAATTAAATCAATAGCACAAGATTCTAGCATACTTACTGGATCATTTGACCCGTTAGGATCAAGTTTTGACACAAATAAAAATTTATATTTTGAAATGATATTAAGCTTATCTAATTCTTTAAAAGACTGTTAAAAATTTACATCTAACTTTTAATTATAATCATTCGAAGTTAGACTCAGTGTTATATTATGAATCTTTTGCACTCGTAGCTCAGTAGGATAGAGCACCAGATTCCTAATCTGGGGGTCACAGGTTCGATTCCTGTCGAGTGCGCCAAACACGTCAGGTTCCGTTATTAATTACTTTAAGGATCCTTCCAATATATATTTCAATATACGAAAAGCTTGTTTTTGATTCAAAGCAACAGCAGCAGCAGAAGCGTCTACTTCTTTAAGGGCGTGCTGATGATCGTCACTATGAATAACAATCATAGATTTATTGAGCGCTGCAGCATAACCCGCATCAAAGGCCGCATTCCATTGCTTATATTTTTCCCCAAACTTAACAATAATGACATCACAATCTTTAATAGATTTCTTGGTTCGAATAGAATTAATACCAGCACCTTTCCTATCTTTCCAAAAATTTTTTTCTTCGGCTTCTAGGATTTCTACACCGCAATTATCAGAGGCCTCATGATCGGTAACAGGAGAAGTAAATTTAACATCCAACTTTTCATTTTCACAAAGTTGAATAATTTCATCTCGCCAACTACTATGAATCTCACCTGCCAAATATACTTTTAACATTTATATCTCCTAATTATTAATTATAGTAACGGGAATAGCCATAACATAAAGAACAGCTACTACGCCATAACAAGACAGTAATTGTTTCATCCTTTTTTCAGTGCTGATCGAATCCGAGCCTTTACTAATATCATTATAAGTTAAACCTATCCACAAAGGTAAACCAAAGAGATTAATAATAAAGTGCATCCATATCGGCATAGATAAGAGTATTTCAAGTAATGCCATTAAGCCCTCTCCTCCATAAATCAGTCAGTAATTAAATTAACTATTTTTTTTGAAAGAGGCGCAACAATACTAGAAACTAAAAGAGCAAGTGGTAGCGCAGCCATCCAAGCCTTACCCCAACGAGATAAAAATTCTATGTCCATGCCAGTATTAATATAAGTAATGGCAAAAGACATAATAATGCTCATTCCAAATCCCATAAAAAAAATAAATAAAGCTTGAGAATATTTTTTAGGAAATTTCATTTACTTTAAAATTATTGAAGTATCAAAGTAGTAGACAAAAAGCAGGTAGGCCACTAAAGACAAAATTAATCGAATTTTATTTTTAGGGTTTTTATATTTATCTGATTTATGTTGAATAACAAAAAACATTGCAATAGCAATTAGTGTCATAATGATCATAAACCAATTCATTGAATTTATATTATCATAAAAATAATAATTTTGTAAAATGAACCGACTAGTGCGGATATTTTTATATTATAGAAGTATTTATTTTAGTGCTTTTCTATAAACAAAAATAATAGCAAAAATAATTATTAGAGCGGCTATGCCCTGATCCCCTAAGTTATTCAGTAAACTGATTAAATTTTGTGTTACTGTTGAACCAAAAAAAGGAACATTTGGACCAAATAGTATTTCCGCTATAACTGATATCGCTAAAAGAAGAACTCCTAGTT
>Ga0209830_10003083_pt1 | contig 12960 bp, 7 predicted proteins | sample ArcticOcean_MG_C_12_FD_187439 | JGI IMG/M metagenome (GOLD analysis project Ga0209830, IMG submission 187439) | Marine microbial communities from western Arctic Ocean - ArcticOcean_MG_CB8_130 (SPAdes) (version 2) | ecosystem: Environmental > Aquatic > Marine > Oceanic | place: Arctic Ocean...
CGCCTCCTCCACAGAAAAATCCTTCTTTTCCACCCGCGCCTCCGCCTCCGCCTCCAAGAAAATCACCGCTGAAGGAGACTGAAAAAGCAGTGGTTTCAAATGATACAACAACTACAGATTCTTTGAAAACAAAGCTTGAATCTTCTGTATCGCCATTAGTAGCGTCATCATCAGCACCTCCTCCTCCTATTCCGCCACCGCCGCCACCGCCGCCACCGCCACCGGGTGGGGTTAGAAACAAGGTGGAAAAAAGCAGCAGTTCAGCTCCTCCTCCCCCTCCTCCTCCCCCACCTCCACAAAGTGGCGGTGAAAAAAAAACAGTAGCAGCAAATCAATCATCAAAAGCTTCTCCTCCTCCCCCACCTCCTCCAGCACCTCCAGGTTTTAAGAAGGCTGGAGAAAAAGGAGTGGCACCTCCCCCACCTCCCCCACCTCCGTTTGGCGGAGCCAAAGCAAAAGGACCGAAAGCTCCACCTCCTCCTCCTCCTCCAAAGGCACCAGATGGATTCGTGCAAGCAAATACGAAAGCGGCTCCACCTCCACCACCGGCTGGACGAAAAATACCAGTCCCTCCGATGATGCCTCCAGCAATGTCTATCGGTGCAATTGCCGCTGCCGCAAAATTCGCAAAAATTGCACGGAAAAAAGTTAAAATGCTTCATTGGGAAAAGTTGCAAGCAATTGAAGGCACGATTTGGGAAAATGCGAATTCAGACGATGCAATTTCTAAGCTAAACATAGAAGAGCTCGAGAAATTGTTCGCGTTACAAGAAGCGGTTCCGATGAAAAAGTCAAGTAGCGCAAAGCCAAAGTCAGTCTCGTTACTTGACGCGAAACGAACATTGAACATCTCAATTCAATTAGCTGGCGTTCGAATGCCATTCGCACAAATTAAACAGTGCTTCATCGATATGAACGTTTCGAAAAAGCTTACTTTGGAAAACTTGGTGACACTTGTACAGGCAGTTCCGGATCGAACAGAAATTGAAAAAATCACAAAATATGATGGAGCGTTGGAAGATCTCGGAACGTCTGAGCAATATTTTCTGCAAATAATGTGCATTAAGCGCCTCGAGCAAAGAATTCAGTCGTTGATCTTCAAAGAGCAAAGTTTGACCATGATTAAGTCAATTACGCAAGATATTAATCTCGTTCGACAAGCTGGCGACGATTTGAAAAATTCAAAAACGATTGTGAAATTATTAGAAGGTATTCTTGCAGTTGGTAATCACTTGAATGTTGGTTCGCATAGCGGATCAGCGGTTGGTTTTAGACTTGAAGTACTCTTGAAATTGGCAGATGTTAAAGCTATCGATAAGAAAACATCTCTTCTTCACTTTGTGTATCGGGAAATGCGAAAAACTGTACCGGAAATTGAAGATTTGAATAAGGAGTTGGAATCAGTCACAAAAGCAGCAACGCTTTATTTAGATGGTACATTTGATATGTTGAAACAAGTGAAAAATGGAATGAGTGCAATCGTTCAAGAGATTGATTATGCATCAAAACATCTTGATAGCGATGTTGATCAATATCAAAAATACTTGGACAGTATGCAACCGTTTGTTTCTCAAACCGAAAGTAAAGTTAGCGAGGTTGATAATCTCGTGAGTGAAGCGCAGGACTTGCTAAAAAGTACGAGTGAATTCTTTGGCGAACCATACAAACCAGAAAATTCTGCGAGATTATTTGGAATAGTCAAGAACTTTTTACAATCGTATGAGAAAATGCGAGCAGAAGTTAAAGCGAACGAAGACGAGGAGAAGAGAAAGTTGCGAATGGAAGAGTTGAATTTCAATAAAAAGCAAAAAGCTGGCGATGGCACTGTTCAGAAGAAGAAAAAGGAAGTTCCCGTTCGTCAATTGGATGCAAGAGATGCGATGTTACAAGAGCTCAGAAGTAAAACAAAGCTCGTCGCGCCTATTAATATAGTTTCAAATAAAGATGATGAAAGTCACTCCCAAGCTCATGTACCGAATCAACGCGCAAGTCTTGCTGACAGACTGGGTAGGCATAAAAAAAAGCAAGCGAGTAGCAAAAAATCTTCCTCTCCTCCTCCTCCCCCGGCTCCTACTTCTCCACCGCCGCAAAACGCAATAATTCGAATGAAGAAAAGTCTTCCTCCTCCTCCTCCTCCACCAAAACCACCACCCGGATACGTAACATCAAAAGGGGGAGGAACGATTCCACCACCTCCACCACCACCTCCACCACCACCTCCACCAGGTTTTTTTTAGAAAAACTATCACTAGCATTTAAGTTGTACAATATGTAATATATACACTGTAACAGTAAATTACGCTAAATTACGCGCCGCATGATGCAAATGAAAGTCTCATTTTTCATTGCCCATTATTCATCCATATCGGCTATTTCTAAAGCAAAATCATCGCGAACCACACTTTTTGCGTTCTTATCAGTAGCTAATTTTCCAAAAACGTCCCCAAACTGTTTCATATAAACCTCTTCTTCGTCTTGAGTAATACATTCGATGTCCGAAGTCGCGTGAGCGACGCACAGCAAAGCATAACCTTCATCTCGCATCTCTTTCGATACACCTAGCGCTTCGATTTGTTCTAAGTTTCCTTTCGTTACTTTAACCGCGCATTTCGTACAACATCCCATTCTACACGCGTTTGGCAATTCCCAACCTTGCTGTTCGGCCTCGAATAAAATATATCTTCCCTCTGGGACTTCTAATTCAAGGATTTCTCCAGTTTCATGGTCGGTAATTTTTATGTTTCTTATTGGTGCGTCTACTTCTTTAGTTGCCTTATTCGACCAAGCGATGTTTTCAACGTTTAACAACGTATCGAAATCGCCCGCTCCCGCTTTCCTCGAAGCGATGTTAAAATCGTCCTCCAAGAATAAATCTACAGTTCCATCGGTTTTGACGTATTTCTTTTGCCATTCCTTGGTAGATATAGTTGCAATTGATTTTCTATCGATCATAATATCTTTAATCGCTTTCCTAGAATCGAATACAAACCCTTCTTTGTCTTCATCTTCTTTTCCTCTCGAACCGTTCTTATTTTTGTTGTCATTAACTTTCATTTTCTCTGCATCTTCTTGTAATGAGAGCGCGATTGGTCCCATCGATAGTCCTCGTTTTTCTAGAAACTTCTCGGCTTTTGAGAAGAAGTTTTCTTCTCTATTACTATTATTCTTATCATTGTTCTTATTGTTATCATTATCATCTTCAGTAGTAGTAGCTTTCAGTACTACTACTAATTTATTATTACTTCTTCTTCTTCTTCTCATATCAGTGTTATTAGTATTAATTTTGTTCCCGTTCTTCTGATCACTACTCGTCTCAGTATTATTAGTTCGTCTCCTTATTAAAGAGGAAGATGAAGTTGACGCAGTAAAAGTGGTTTTGTTGTTGCCGTAATAATTATTATTTCTTATTCCTGATTGAACGGCTTCCATCGTCATCGGTATCGTTACACTATTACTATTACTATTACTAGTGTTATTGTTGTTGATGTTGTATTGTGATTAATTAATTAATTAATTAATTAATTAAGTAAGTACGTTCAAGATATGATATGAAATTAAGAATCTCACAGCAACACAAAAAAGTCATCAGCAAAACGACAGAAATCACCAGCATCAGAGTATATAGTTTAGCAGAATAAGAAGTAACGTGATGATGATGACGACGACGACGACGACGACGACGACGATGACGACTAAAAACAACAAGAAGACAATAAGCGATAGAAGAAGCGTAAGGACGAGACAAAGAGTTAACTCATCATCATCATCATCATCATCATCATTGTTACCAGGTCGTTCCTCCTGCTCTTCTCCTAATAATAATAATTATAACAATAATGATAACCACGTGTCAAACAACACGAACAAGAGAGATAGGTTTTTTAATAACAAACATTCAGAGAAGATATCATCACTAAAAGCAAGAGCGAAAATATCAAAGGATTCACAATTTACAGGAGCGGCAGTAGTCAACGGTGCATCATCCGCTTTGGATAAGATGGAAGAATTAATTGGTGCGATTTGGAAGTTCGTGCGCCCTCATACGATTCGAGGAACTATGCTCGGTACAACGGCGCTCGTCTCGAAAGTTTTAATTGAGAATCCAGAACTCATTCAGCTTTCGTTATTTCCGAGAGCCTTATTAGGCCTATTAGCTCTATTATGTGGGAACGGATTCATCGTTGGCATAAACCAAATTTATGACGTCGAGATTGACAAAGTGAATAAACCATATTTGCCCATAGCCGCCGGTGAACTGTCTTTACCAATGGCGTGGGCGTTCTGTTTAGCGACTGCTTTCGGCGGCGCTACAATCGTTGCTTTGAATTTTGGCCCTTTGATTACGTCTTTATATACGTTTGGTTTGTTCTTAGGAACGATTTACTCAGTACCGCCGCTTAGACTGAAGAGATTTGCGTTACCCGCGTTTATGATTATTGCAACGGTAAGAGGATTTTTGCTAAATTTCGGAGTATTTCACGCAACAAGAGCGGCTTTACGCTTGCCTTTTGTATGGTCACCGCCCGTTTTATTCATCACCATTTTTGTAACCGTATTTGCGACTGCAATTGCAGTTACGAAAGATTTAGCAGATATTGATGGCGATAAGAAGTTTGGCATAGAAACGTTCACGACGAAAATGGGTGTTAAAAATGTGAGTTATATTGGAAGCGGCTTATTATTGATGAATTATGTCTTCGCGATTGGCTTATCGCTGTTTAATCCAACGTGGTTTAACCAGAAAATCATGATTTCTGTGCATGCGCTTCTCGCGACGTACTTGATTGTAAAGACAAAAAAGTTAGTAAGCGCTGGGTTTACCAAAAAAGCCGTTCAAACGTATTATCAAGATGTTTGGAAATTGTTCTATTCGGAATATTTGTTGTTACCGTTCATTTAGCGGACATTTATTTTTCTTCTTTTAATATTTACGAGCTTTTGGTTCCTGTTCGTGTCAGAGAGGATTTTTGGGAAAAAGGAACTTTTCCAAAGCCAGAATAGCTAAAAGGGAAAAATCAGGGTTTAAAAAAAGAAAAGAGAAAAAAGAGCTTGCTGCAAGCGCGTCCGCACGTCTGGCAGTATTATGAATACAAAATAAAATAATACATAAACTTTTATAGTGTGGTGTGCAGGTTGCACACAATAAGAATTTGGTATGATTTGTTTTTATTTTTTGAATACTTGTTTATCGATTGGTATATTAGCTTGACTATATCTAACAAGAAAACGTTTGAATTAGTTTATTGAAGTTTATATATTTTATTTTATTTTCACAATCACGCACACACCATTAATAATATTAATTAGTTAAGGGGTATTCACTACTGTAGTCCATCCCGCTCTTTTGTTATTTTCTTCTGCCCAAAGCTCTAAGAACTTTCCAGGAGTCCCGGGCGCCTTTTTATTATACGCCGTCGGTAACAAAGTCTCGATGGAATTATAGACGTGCTCGGGAACTTTTCTTCTCCCACTTTCAGTCGTCTCTACGACGTCTAAGGTCACATCTGAGTTACGCTGATGTCTCAACTCAATCGCTTTAGATTCTGGAAACATTGCCGTCGATCGTCTGAAGATTAATAACGTTCTATGAGAGCGCGCCAAGTATCGAGACTCTGTTTTCACGACGCAGTTATTTGGTTGCATCTGCACCCAAGTCAAATTCTCGACGTAGTTAAAGTTTTTCTCTTGCATGACATCGCAAACTAACGATAAGTTTTCTTTTTCAACCCAAATGAAAATGAAACCGAGCGGAGATAACCTCTCCAATGGTAATTGAGCGATATCTTCCACAGTCACGTTCCCTTTGTCCGGCGCTTGTTCGATTTTCCAAGGCGGATTCATCAAAATGCCTAAATAATCTTCCGAAAGCTTTGATACGTCCATGGACTTGTCAATCTTCATCTTAAATTGTTTGAAATCTGGAACTTCCTTGTCCATTTTATCTCTAACCTCTTTTGGTATGTATGCTTTCACCATTCTCCCCCAAGTTATCGGTAAAGGATCGTTTGGTAAATCGTGTTTTGGTAACTTGAAAACGTTCAATTCGCGCGGGTCGAAATTCTTCTTCTTTCGAATCATGAAACCAGTATCACTGTTATACGCCGTAATCATGTGTGACTTTTGCGGTTTCGGCTCTCTCGGTGCCTTTGGTTCTCTCGGTTCTCTCGGTTCTCTCGGTTCCTTGGGTGCTTTTGGAACGCGTTCAGGTTTTTCTGCTCCGCCTTTTCGTTTGCGTCTGCGGCCTAACATCTCCCAAAAGTCTGCGTCTTCGTCGTCATAAATCTCCATCTCGTCGTCGTCATATTCGTTATAAAAGTCTCTATCAAACTCATCGAAACCGAACGCTTCGGCATCTTCTGCTTTCATCGCTTTACGCATCGTGAAACCTGACGTAGCCTTGAACACTTCCTTCATCATCTCTTCTGTCATTTCGAACGATTCGTCTTGATGAGCAGAAGCGACGTTTTGTTGTTGTTGTTGTTCATCATAAGCGACGATTTCGTCTCCTTCATTCATGATCACGTGTTGTTGTTGTTGCTGTTTCTCTTTATGCATTTGTTGAATTCTCTCGAGTTCAGCGAATTTCCTCATGATCATCTCTGGAGTTTCATCTTCTTCGACATATCCAACATACATCGACGAAGATGGTTTCACGTTAGTCGTTCGTTTCCTTTGTCCAATCGAGGTCAGGGTCGATTTTTGAGACGCTTTTCTTTTCGGTCTTTCATGTTCAATGTTTCGTACTACTACTGCCTTTGTTTTTGGTTTAGTAGTAACAGTTTCTTCGCTCTCCTTCTTCTTCGCTGCCATTATTGTTATTGTTAATAGTATGTATACTACAGAGCGCACTGTTCTGTTGATGATGAGAACTTCGTGGTCCCGATGTGAGTCGCGTGTTCGCTTTGATATTATTATTCATCAATAAAGGAAATTATGAAATTTAAATTTTCAAATTTCTGGAAACCCTAAACTATAATAAAGCGCGATATAAAAAAAAACAAACGAACAACAATTACGAATTACGAATTAGAACAACACAATAATAACAAAAATATTTATAGACGATGATGAGCACGACTACCATAAGTGACGACTGCGATGAAATGATTGAAAAGAGAACAACAACAACTGCTGCTGATAATGTATCAGAACAACAGGAACAAGAACAACAAAAGAGTGCCCATACTCAAACAAATAATAATCCAAATCAGACGAAGAAGATGAATAAGCCGAGACTGGTCATAAAATCAATGGTACTCGAGAACTTTAAATCATACGCAGGTGCACAACATGTTGGTCCATTCCATAAGGTAATTATATTAATATAAACGATATTACGTGTTATTTATTACGGGTAATTGCGTTTATTAATGTGCGAAGCGCGATACGATGCGATATTAATATTATTATTGTTTTGATATCGATATGGAAATCTAACCGTGTCTCTCTCTCTCTTTTTTCTTCTTATTCCCCCTCTCTCTCAAATACTAATACAAAAATGTTCAAAAACAAAATTAAAAACGATAAGTCATTTTCCTCAGTCGTTGGTCCGAATGGTTCAGGGAAATCAAACGTCATCGTGCCATGATGTTTGTGTTTGGTAAACGTGCGAAGCAGTTGAGATTGAATAAAGTATCTGAATTGATTCATAAATCGACCAATTTCAGAAACTTGGAATACGCTCGAGTTGAAGTACATTTCCACGAGATTTTAGATTCAGAGACGGACGCGGAAGGTTTTACTGCAGTTCCGAACTCCGATTTCACAATCTCGAGAGAAGCATACATTAACAATACTTCCAAATATTTCGTAAATAACAAAACTTCGAACTTTACGGAAGTTACGAATATGTTAAAAGGCAAAGGCGTCGATTTGAACAATAACCGCTTTTTGATTCTCCAAGGCGAAGTCGAACAAATTTCAATGATGAAACCAAAAGGTGTGAATCCAGGAGACGAAGGATTATTAGAATACATGGAAGATATTATTGGTACTAACCAATACGTAGAGCCAATCGAAGAGGCTGGTAAAAAGCTCGAAGAATTGAACGATAAGCGCGCTGGGATGGTTTCCAGATTAACGCTCGTCGAGAAAGAGAAGGACGCTTTAGAAATTGTAAAGAACGAAGCTGAATTGTTCTTGCAAAAAGAAAAAGATTTAATTAAAGCGAAATCGATTTCGTTACAAATGGAAATTGCTGAAAATCGAAAAGTGATGACTGAACTTTCCGATAATTGCGTTCGTTTAAGAGCACAGCTCGAGGAAGAAAAATCAAAACAAAGCGAACACAAATGTTCTTTGAAAGTTGTTGAAGAAAAATATAAAACTCAAACAACAGAGTTGAGTGAAATTCAGAGAAATCTCGACATATCCGTGAAAGAGTTTGCAGAGTTTGAAAGTAAAGACGTGAAATTCCGCGAAGATTTGAAGCACATGAAGCAGCAAGTGAAGAAACTCGATGAAAAGTTGATCAAGGAAACTGCACAAAAAGAAAAAATAGACGTCGAGTGCGAAAGTATCGAGAAAGACGTTCCTGCGTTGGAGGCTCGAAAAGCAGAGCTCGAGTCCAGAGTGCAAGGCGAGGAAAGCAAACTCGATGAAATGCTCAACGGTTTAAAAGGCGAAATGACTGATATCGGAGCGAAAATTGATAGCGTCGAGCGCGATTTGCAGCCTTGGGAAGGAAAAATTGCAGACGCAAGAGGCGAAGTCGACGTTGCTACGGCTGAACGAAAACTAATGCTCGAAAAGCATGCTGAAGTCGAAAAGAACTTAAAATCTGCCATCGATGGTAAAGCTTCTGCAGAGGCAAAAGTGAAATCGTTGACGAAGCAAATTGCAGACGACGAGGCGCAACTCGAAATCGAGCTTGCGAACGCCGAAAAAGCGAGAAACGCAGAAACAGCCGCTAAGACAAAAGAAGCAAATTTGCTCGAGCTTACGAGAGAAGCGAGAGGAAAGCTCGAGCAACGAAAAACAAGCGCTTCGCAGGAGACTCAAAAGGGTGCAATCGTACAAGCGTTGTTAGATGCCCAAAGTTCCGGTGGCGTCAAAGGCGTAATTGGCCGTCTCGGTGATTTGGGAGCGATTGATAAGAAATATGACATTGCAGTTTCGACTGCAGTTGGTGCTTTGGATTATGTCGTCGTTGAAACTACTTCTGATGCGCAAAACTGCGTGCAATATTTGCGACGAAACAATTTGGGCGTTGCAACGTTTTTGATTTTGGAAAAACAAGCGCACCTGGCCGAGAAATTGTATGAAAATCAAAATAACATCCCCGAAAACGCTCCGAGACTTATTGATTTAATCAAACCCGCGGAGGAAAGATTTTTACCAGCATTTTACTTTGCCGTTCGTGAAACTGCCGTAGCTGAAGATTTAGATCAAGCTGGGAGAATCGCATACGGTGCTAAACGGCACCGCGTCGTGACGTTGAAAGGCCAAGTCATTGAGACTTCAGGTACGATGTCCGGTGGTGGCTCGAAACCGATTTCTGGACGAATGCGAGTCGGCAAAGAGAAACCGGTTGTTATTGATGAAAAGGCAGCGGCAAAAGAAGTTGAGGAGTCCGAGAAAGAGTTACAGAAAGCTACTGGTGATTTGGAGAGAGCAAAAAAAGCCGCTTTCGAGGCGTTGAGAGAAGCGAGAGACGCAGAGGCAAAATGTGCACAATTTGAGCGGACTTTACCAAAGTTGAAAGCCGAACTTGAAGCGGCGGAAAGCAAGATTGCCGATTTAAATGGGCGATTGGATGAACTTAAAGCTGCGCACGAGGCATCAAAAAATGATGCTTCCCAATTGAAAGAGCTCGATGCAAAGGTTTCTGAAGCAGAAGATGCGTTGAAATCAGTCCTCGATGGTGCTTCGAGACTCAAAGCTGAGCTTAAAAAATGGCAAGTTGCTTTGGAAAATGTCGGAGGAGAAGAGTTGCGAAGACAAAAGTCCGTCGTTAGAGAAATTCACACCGGCATCGAGATGGCTTCGCAGAAAGTAACAGACAAGAGAGCCGCAGCAAAGTCGCACGTGAAAACTTTGGAGCGATTGACTAAATCTGTCTCTGAAGCAGAATCGGAAAAAGAGAAAATCAAAAACGAGATGGATACAATCAAAGAAGAATTCAAAGGTTTGGAAGAAGGTGCGATGAAGGTTCTTGAGTCTCAGAAAGAGCTGAAGGATCGCGGTGAAGCTAAATCCAAGGAATGCTCAGAATCGCAAGTCGAGCTCGATAGTATCATGAAAATTGTGAACGAATTGCGATCGATCGAAGTTGATATTCAGGGGAAAATTGATGACATTGATAACAAATTGAGAGATCACAGCAAAATGGAAAAAGGATGCTTGAAAGAGATGGAGAAACTTCAAAAGGAGAGAAATTCTCTCTCACCAGGAGTAGACGAGAGCGAAATCTTATTGAATGTTTCAGACGAAGAACTTGGTGAGATAGACGAAGAGAAGAATAACGCGTCAATTGTTGCAATTGAAACTGAATTGAAAGAAATGAAACCGGACATGAGTTCTATCGAACAATTTGCTCTCAAGTTGACCGAGTACGAAGAGAGAGTCGGAGATTTGAAAACCGTTACGGAGGAGAGAGACTCGTTCCGACAAACATTTGATGACTTGCGAAAGAAGCGATTAGAGGAGTTTATGGCTGGATTTTCTATAATCTCAATCAAATTGAAAGAAATGTACCAGATGATTACTCTAGGTGGTGATGCCGAGCTCGAGTTGGTAGATTCGCTCGATCCATTTTCTGAAGGCATCGTGTTTTCGGTTCGACCGCCAAAGAAGAGTTGGAAGAATATTGCAAACTTGTCGGGGGGAGAGAAGACGCTTTCTTCGCTCGCATTAGTATTTGCGTTGCATCATTACAAACCGACGCCTTTATATGTCATGGACGAAATCGATGCGGCTTTAGACTTTAAAAACGTCTCGATCGTTGGGCATTACATCAAGGAAAGAACAAAAGATGCGCAATTTATAATCATTTCTTTACGGAACAACATGTTTGAGCTTGCAGATCGTCTGGTTGGAGTTTACAAAACTGAGAACCATACGAAGACGGTTGCAATAAATCCTGGAGCGTTTACTGTGGGTTCAAAGCAAAAAGAATCAGCAGCACCGAAAGTTGAAGTTTTGGGATCAAACGCAGCCGTTGCAAAGTCTGCTTAATACCTACAAACAAAAACAACACAAACAATTTTTCTATTACACTCTGTAACTTTATTACATTTTATTAATTTAGCGTTTATGACTCTTTTACTTTTACTATATATACTGGTATGTCATCAAAGCTAATCATTTCTCTTCTTCTTCTTCTTCTTCTTCTTCTTATATTTGTATCAGAACTCTGTTTATGAGTGTACCGACTAGCGTTCCGACTGCATATCCAATCGAACCAGAAAGTAAAGAAGGTTGTAAAGCTCTATTCCAGCCTTTCTGCTGAGCCATAGCAAATGCAGTAGCAGGTCCTCCAGCCGAAGCATTTAATCCAATTAAAATTGCATAGCGTGGTATTCTAAAAATCTTACCTAATACTAAACTCGAAAGCAACTGAACGAACAAAAGCACTGCAACGAAAGCAAACAATGACAAACTTGTAGTTCCATCGAGAGATCTTACATTAGCACCTGCTCCTATGCATGCAAAAAACAGTAACATAATTTTGTTTGATATAGCTTTAGTCCCACTGAAATCAATCTGTGTTCTCTGATTCGCTAGCATCCCTATCAAAGGCGCTAATAAACAAGTCACCGCCAAATTAAAGTTTTGAATTGCAAAGACTTCACAAAGTACTGAGGATAACTTTAGAGTAATCAAAGCGACTGAAATTGCGATGAAGTTCGTTTTTAATGGAGATGTAGTTGATAATGATGGAGTACTTTTAATAGTAGTTTCTCCGGTTGAAGGATTAGAGCACGGAATAATCATCAATGCGCTGAGGAGCACAGCCATTAAAATATTATCTACCGTCATGGCAGCAGCAATTAGGCTGACCGATGATTGAGATAATAATTCCAAAGCTTTTGCCGTAGCAGCGAAGTTCAATGTTCCCCCAATGTAAGACGCACATAAACATGCGGCAATCTTACTTCCAAAAACACCGAGCGTTTTTTTAAACATCGCAAACGAGAACAAAGTGCCCAAAATGGAACCAATCGATGCGATTGAAAATCCAATTAATACATCTTTTGATTCAGCAAAATCGCTCAACTTTATTGTAAAAAGTGCTAAGATTACTCCAATTGGCATTAGATAGTCCCATATGAAATCGAACGCGATTGCACTATACTCTGTAGTCATTCCAGGTATGACTGAAAACATCAAAGAAGCTATTATCATCGTATTTATTGCTCCACCTATTTTTGAGCCAAGTTTCGTCTTACGTTCTAAATAATCGCCAAATAATGAAGATAATATCATCCCACTAATTGTCTTACTAACTTCAATAACAATAGTACTACTAACGGTCGATGAATATGAATAAAAACATTCACAACAACATAATCTCTGTCGTTGATAGATTCTGTCATTATTAGGTAATAATAATAATCGGTGCTGATGGTTGTTACTTTTTTGTCTTCTCCTCCTTGCACTTTTCGAACGCTTATTATTGTTTAACATCGACGACGACGATGAAGTAATTGTTGCAGGAATAGTGATGATAGTACTCGTCATTTATATGTGTCAGATTTCCGAAAGAATTAGCACATAATTAAGCGCGCGAGAACACCAAACTAAATAACAACGAAACTGTGTTGAGAGAAGAGAAACACTAAAATAATGAATTATATGTAAAGATGAACACTACAGTACCAGTATAACACACACAGTATTTTACAACTTAATGTTCAAGCGGATCTCCTATTGGAAGGTGAGCACAATATCACCACCTGTTTTGGGTTACACTCCTTTAATACTCTGGAGCGTGTATGTTTCTGAACCGTCAATTCTGTC
>Ga0209830_10003085_pt1 | contig 12955 bp, 13 predicted proteins | sample ArcticOcean_MG_C_12_FD_187439 | JGI IMG/M metagenome (GOLD analysis project Ga0209830, IMG submission 187439) | Marine microbial communities from western Arctic Ocean - ArcticOcean_MG_CB8_130 (SPAdes) (version 2) | ecosystem: Environmental > Aquatic > Marine > Oceanic | place: Arctic Ocean...
AAACTTACATTTATAGATGAATGTCCCATAGCTTTCTGTAGCTTCATTATAGAGCCTGTATAATTAAAGGGTTCTATAGCCCATTACTTTCAAAATAAAACCTATATTTAAGGAAACTAATTTATTATGAAAAAACTACTCTTACTATCCGCTTTATTAATCTTCGCTTGTCAAAAGCCAAAGAACATTTCAAAGGAAGAGGTTATGAAGTCATTTGAGGCTTTTTTTGAAATTCTGGATAATGACATAGATAGTTTTGATACTACGATTACAGACGACTTTTTTATCTTTGAAAATAGCAGACGCTATTCAAAAGATGAATTTATTGAATTCGTAAATAGCTTCGATATCATAAGTAGTAAAAGAAAATTTGAAGATATTACAATTGATAGTGACCACAATTCTGCACATATTTCTCTCAAACAATTTGGTGAGTTTATTGTCAATACACCCGAAGGTAGAACTAAACTTGAATTTGAGTGGCTTGAAAGTACCTACGCAGTTAAGGTAGATGATAAACTGAAATTTAAATTCTATTTTTCAGAGGCTATCAAAACCAACTCCACTAATTTAGACACAGAAGATCCTAAACCATAGCTATCTTCTTCAGATAGTTTAAGTAAAAACTAAACGTTGTATATTGGGGGTATGAAAAAGATATTATTTATAATTGGACTATTTATTTCATTCTTATCAAATGCTCAATCTATTAATGAGTTAGAACATAATAATGGTTTTAAATCCCTCAAATTAAATAGTCATATATCTAGTTTAAAAAATAATTTATCTCTTATTGAAAACATAGGTGGGTATTCAACCTATAAGTATGTTGAGGCTTATGAAATTGTATATGAATATATCACTCTAAGAAAAAAGGTTAGATTATCTAAATTAGCTTTTGACTATTCAATTTCAGAAAAAAATCTAATGTTGCTTAATCCTAATATGAAACTTAAAAGAGGATTTGTGAAAAAAAAACAAAAAATTAAAGTACCTATCAGAAAAAAATCAAGCAGATATCCTATAGATAAATTATTATTCAATTTATTTGATTATCGAGTGAGTTCGATAAATTTAACATTTGAAAACTCTAGCAAAAGGCTTAAAAAAATTTCATTATCCATAAATGAAAAACTACCAGTAAATTTTCTTAGTCTTTTAGGATTTAGATTAAAAAAATTATATAACAAATTTGAAGAAATTCTCGGTACAACTAACGATTATTTTAAACCCACTCCAGATTGTTATAAATTCCCTAATAAAAGTTGCCTTTATTTTGAAGATAGAGTATTTGATGGTGCAATTTTGTGGAAATCAACTAGTGTAGTGCTCAAAATACATCATAAATCTAAAATTGGAATTAATCAGGACGCAACTTCATATCTGAATGTAGATAAATTAGTTACTTTTGAGGACAAGTCTTACTACAAATTAATTAAAAATAGTGAATTCTGATTTATTTGAGGTCATTAAACCATAAGCATCTCCTCTTCCTTTAATTTAGATGTTTCAAGACCACTTAAATAGCTTAAACTAACATTTCTTATATTTGAAGTATAAATCAAATTAGTTATGAAAAAACTATTTCTTCTTTCCACTTTATTAATCTTTACTTCAAGCTTAATTAGCCAAACCAGTTCTCATATAGTTTTTGGTATTGACTTAAATAAAGACTGGTACACTTTAACAGAGCAAAGTGCTTTGGCATATTATTGGCAAGAAGATTTTAAAAAGAAAAATAATCAACCTGGTGTTGCAGTAGATATTGACGAAGAATATTTAAATAATAATGCAGATAAGGAATTTTTAGAAATAGGATTATTTGAAATTATTCTCCTTTTTGAACAAGGACAACAAAGTAATCTTAGAAATATTTCGCCACTTATAATGACTATTAATTTAAGGAAGTATGGTAAAAGTGAAAATTCTGCTGAGAAGAAAGCTTTTTCAAAGCTATCATCATTATTGATGAATCAATTTGGAGCACCCAGTTCAACAATGAAAAAGGATTGGGGCTCAAACTTTCAATGGAAGTTGACAAATGCATATATTATTCTCACTCTTAGGTATGGAGAAATCTCCGTTATTTATTCAAAAAACTAACTAAATGAAAAAACTACTTATTATACTTTTTGTTTCTCTAATTACAATGTCTTTCTTACCCGTAAGAGAAAATCAAAATATTAAGGAGGATTCTGTTGAGAATGTTGAATGTAAAATTAGACGTTGCAATGCAATAGCTAAATCTACAGAGAAGAGATGTAAGCGATGTGTTTCAAAAAAAGATGACTACCAATGTTATCAGCATAAACCAAAAAATTAGTATTAATGAAAAAGTTAGTGTTTATTTTATTATTTATTCCTTTAATATTGTCTGCATAGACAACAGCTGAGGAGTACTTTAAAAGAGCGTTCAAGAAGGTCGCAGCAAAAGACTATTATGGAGCTATAGCGGACTTTACTAAAGCCATTGAGATTAACCCTAATAATGGTGATATTTATAATGATAGAGCTACTTCGAAAAGCTATTTAAAAGACTATTACGGAGCTATTAGTGACTATACTAAAGCAATAGACCTCAACCCTAAATATGGTAATGCTTATTTCAACAGAGGTGTTTCAAAAGCCATTTTAAAAGACTATTACGGAGCTTGCGAAGATGCAAAGAAATCAAAAATTTTAGGTTATTCTGCTGAAAAATTGATTGAACTCGTTTGCAACTAAACTATAATAATATCCTCTTGCTTTAATTCAGCTATTTAACATACCCCCACATTCAGTACTACTACATTTGACAAGGTATGCGGTAAAAGTAACTAATCTTTATTAGCATCTGATTACTGCTTACCTATTAAACCATAGGCATATCCTCCCCCTTCAATTCAGCTACTTTAAGACCTCTTAAATAGGTTAAACTTACATTTATTATTTAAGTATTTGACGTAGAATGAATACAGTTGAGGTGTAGTAATAAAATTAATGATTATATTTGATAAAATTATATGAATGGATAATAAACAAGTAACTCAAAAAATAAAAAAAATTTAAGCACTTGTTTTATTAAAACTATTGAGTTTATTAGGTGCAAATAGTATTTAATTTACATATTTAATAAAAAACAATTATATTGTAGAAAAATAAAACATTATGAAGAAATTTAACTATTTATTTTTAGGCTTATTACTTATATCCCAACACATTATTGCTCAAGTTCCCTCTTATGTTCCAACAGACGCTTTAGTTGGTTATTGGCCATTCAATGGTAATGCTAATGATGAAACTGGAAATGGAAATAATGGAGTTGTTAGTGGGCCTACATTAACTACAGATAGATTTGGGAATAATAATAGCGCCTATAGTTTTACCGTGAATAGTTCTGCTAGTTGGGGTTCAGCTCAAGATAGAATTACAATAACAAATCCTACAATTCCAAACGATAATAGTTTTGCTATGTCAGGTTGGGTTAACCTTTCAGAAAAGCCTAGCCCTTACAATAATAGAGAGCACTCTTTGATGGGGCGTTGGGATGGTGATGGAACAATTGTTTTTAGAAATCAAATTAATTACTCAGGTCAAATCTCTACAAGAGTTGTAGATGATGGTTTAAATGAGTCTGTATATTCAAGCGGAAATGTGTCTTATGGTAATTGGGAACACGTTGTAATCACTTATGATGGGTCGGTTCTAAAACATTATAAAAATGGTCAACTAACTGGACAAGAAACTCTCAATATAAATATTAACACAAGTACTGCAAGCTTAACATTTGGTGAAATTCATATGGCTAACGGTCATTGGCTTTTATTTAGTGGTAAAATGGATGACTTAGGTTATTGGAGCCGAGCTTTAACAGACCAAGAAATAACCAATCTATATAATTCTAATTCTTCAAATGAATGTTCAACATTAGTTATCAATACAGGAGTTTTAAGTACGAGCCCTGTTACTTACAATAGTACCGTAAGTATATATCCTAATCCTGCTAATGATCAAATTACTATTGATTGTGGTAACCTTGAAAATGTAGAGGGCTGGAATATTAAAATCACAAATATGCTTGGTCAAGAAGTATTCAGTCAGCCAATGAATACCCAACAATATATTATTCCTTTAAATACTTGGACTGGTCAAGGTATGTATTTTGTTAAAATCATCAATGCGCAAAACGAGGTGGTAAATATTAAAAAGATTGTGTTGCAATAAAATAATTAGAAACGAACAAAGAGGAGTGGTTCAAAAGTTTATAAAAAATTAAAACATACTTAAAATAATTTAGGAAGCCCTTTCAGAAATGTGAGGGTTTTTTTTATACCATAGGCATATCCTCTTCTTTTAATTCGGCTATTTCTAAACCTCTTAAGTAGGTTAAACTTACATTTATAGAGGAATGATTAGGTTAGCTAATAATTGACCACCACATTAGATACTATTACATTTGCCTTGGTATGTGGTAAAAGGAACTAATCTTTATTAGCATCTGATTACTGCTTACCTATTAAACCATAGGCATATCTTCTTCCTTTAATTCAGGGAGTTCTAACCCTCTTAAGTATCTATGGTTATTGTGTAAGTGTTTGAAGTATAATGAAAATAGTTGAGGTTAGGGAATGGTGCTATATGAAATCAATTGAGTATCAAAAATAAAAAAACCTCCGTTTTATGGGAGGTTTTTACTTTTTTTATAAAACTTCGCTGATGTCTATATTTAAATCATAATTTAAATGGCGAAATTATTAATTATCAAATAGATTATAATGTATTCCAAAGCCAAAAGTAGTTGCCTTAAAATCATAATATGTTAAATCAATTTTTGAATACCCTAATTCTACTGTTGTTCTAAATTTATCTGAAATCCAACTTAATGCATTAAATTCAATACCAGCTCCAAATCCATAGCCAAAAATATTTTCTGAAATATCTAATGCATCAAAATCATATGACCAATTTCCCGCTTGCGCATAAATAAATGGTATAACATTTAGAGAATTTTCATTCTCACTAAAATTATATCTATAACGCCCAGAAAAATTGGTTACAACGCCTAATGCACCGTAAATCGCTTGTACGGTATGAGTTTCCGTTAAATCGACCTTAAGACTAATTCCATAGGAAGGAATAGATGCTTGAAATCCTAAATCTATTTTTTGAGAAAATGAATTAGTTGAACATAAAATGCTCAACGTGATAAATAAAAATAATTTTTTCATAATTTATAATTTAAGTAAATATATAAAAATAAAAATAAAACCTATTTAGCAGAAGAAACTCGGTGAGTTGCGAATGTTTTATATTGATTTTTAGCACCCATAGTATAGCTATTAGTTCTATGTTGTCTTACCTCACCCGTTAATTTATTTACAGAAAAAGCACGAGTAGAGTTTGATTCACTTGTCATATGAAATTCCCAGATATGAGATTCTGGAGTAGTAATTTGTTCTTCTTTAGTGAACCCAGTTACTATTGCATAAAAGCCAATAATTGCAAAAATTAAAATTGTAATGTCTTTAATATTTTTCACAATAATTATTTAAGATTAATTTGAGTAAATATAATTTATTTTATGCCTAAACCATAGGCATATCCTCCTCCTTCAATTCAGCTATTTCTAAACCACGTAAATAGGTTAAACTTACATTTCTTATATTTGAATTATAAGCCAATTGATTATGAAAAATTTACTTTATTTATTTTTAGCTGTAACAATCTTTGCTTGTTCAAGTGATGATGATAATAATAACAATGATGACTCTAATCCCGTAAGTTTATCAGAGTGGGTTCCTGGTAGTGATTTGGGCAACCCACAAAAGGAATATTCTGATTCTAATTCTAATCTAGTCAGTGCGACTATTTCAAAAATGATTGAATATAATGGAGAGTTGTATGTTGGTGGTGATTTTGAAGTGATTGGGGGGCAAATAATTAGGTACTTAGCTAGATGGGATGGTTCGAGTTGGTCATCTGTTGGAGAGCTTGGTGGTAAAGTTGAAGATATGATAGTTTTTCAGGGGAAACTTTACATACAAGTTAAAGAGAACGATTTAAGCTATCAAAATGAATATCAATGTCATGACTGCAATAGAATTTATACTTGGGATGGATCTTCTATAATTTGGGAACAATTAGACTATGCTGGTATAAATAAACCGCTATATTCAAAAAGTGCTTTTGGAGGTTCTAATAATAGTAATAAAAAATATGAGCAATGGACAATTCATGACAATAAGTTATTTGCATATATTAGTACAAGTGCAGCATCTAGTTGGGATGGTTACCGATTTGAGTTATTATGGTTCAATGGTGATTATTGGCAGACCTATAATGTCCAAAATAATTATCATGGAGTGCTTAAATCTTACAAAGGAAATCTTTATGCTACTCTTATTGGTTCTTACTCAACATTTGAAGCAGGTTTTTATAAATTAGGTATTGAAGAAGCTTGGGATAGTGGAATATTATATACTTTTTTTCAATGGATAAATGTTGCAGGTGAATCTTTAAGTGAACCAGAGATACTTACCATTGCAGAATACAATGAAAATCTAATTGTTGGTGGTAATTTTGAAACGATTGGAGGAATTGTTTCAGAAAATATTGCTTCATATGATGGTAATAACTGGTCTACATTTGGAAATTGGTCATACGAACCCTACGAACTTAAAGTTTTTAACAACCAACTATATGTTTCTTTTTATTTTGGTAATTGGAATGGTAATGATTTTGAAAGAGTGGCCATACTTAATGGTAATTCATGGAGTAGTTTACTTTATAACCTATCTGATTATGATATGGCTGGCAATGGTACTTTCAGAACTATTGAAATGTACCAAAACTATTTGTATTTGGGTGGCTCTAATACAGTCTCTGGAACAAATAACTTTTTAAAGTTAACCCAATAAATAATAAGATTTTATTTTTGGGAATATTCTTTTAGAAGTTCTAAATTCCACAATCCACAATCCATAATATAATTAATTTAACCGAAAAAGGCTGAACTATTGCAGTTTTGGGTTACTGCTATTAATAAGGAAGTTAGAGAAATCTAATTCCTTATTTATTGAACATATTAAAGTTTATTTTAAATTCTTTAGTCTACTTGCTAAACCATAGTCATATAGGCACCCGTTTTTGATTGCCACATAATGAAAGCAGAAATGCTTTTTTTTAAATGTAGTGTTTGTACTATAATTTATATTATAGAAAGGTAAAAATTTAATGGTTTTGGGGCTTTAGAAGAAAAAGATAAAAGCTGGCAGAAAAATAATTGACGTCAATTTCACCATTAGATAACTTTCATATTATATTGAGTACAGTAACAATTTACTGTGCGAAAAAAAATTAAATTACATATAAAAGACAAGCGAGAATCATTTGGTGGAAACATCAAACGACCTTATTTTTTGTTTCTTGAAATGGGAGAGAAGCAGTTTGTTTTTTCGAATAAAGTAAAAGCACAAAAATGGCTTGTTACATTTGAAAATAATCTAAATACCTTAATACAAGAGTTAATTTTAAATATACCTAAACTTTACAACTACAATACTTTACTTTCATTAAATATGGATTTTCCAAAACAGAGAAATATGAGAGAAAATCTAAATTACTCTATGGAATGTTATTGGAGAATTTATAATTCTAATTATGTTACTGCAATAGGAAAAGAAGTGAATACTATTTATTATGAGATTGAAGAACAGATGGAGTTTTATAAGAAATTGCTTGGTAAGAGTAGTAGAAATCAAGCTTTATTAACACAAATTAAAACTGAAACGAAACACTTAAAGTATTTAAAAAATGATATTGATGCCTTATTTGATGTGGATAAAGTATTACTATCTCTAGGTAGAATGGAGAAAACGAAAACAATAAATCAGTCTGAACATTATTTAAGAATTGCTTAGATAATTTTCTTTTTTGTTTAATTTTTAATCATTTTTTTACCAAAATTCCAACATCATAAAATTCTTACAGGTTCATATTTAATGCAATCATTTTAGGTTCATTAAAATAGCGTTTTGTATGCAAACCATCACTCTTTATGAATGCTACACCTAGCGCATTTAAAACAGTGTAATCTTCTTCTTTAGTCTCTATAAACTAATCTTTTAAGTTTTAAATTCAATTTGTTATTCTCATTCTTTTTCCCTTTCTAAAAAATATTAGTTTTAATTCTTAAAATAGACATTTTAAGCTTGTTCTTTATTTAATCACTCTTCTGTGTTCTTTTGTTCTGAAAATTGCTAAAACACCACTTTAAACCATCTTAATTGGTTCATTAGAGTTATGGTCATCTTTTTTTTATTTTCTTTTGATTTTTTTTTCGTTTGAAAGAGGTAGAAAAAATAGAAATTTTTAATTTCTTCTTTTTTCACTTCTTGAAGAGTACACGTAGTAGAAAATTTTTTTAATGCGAGTACAACGAACTATTTTTCAATTCTAGAAATTCTATAAAACAAAAAAAACTTTTTAGTTTTTTGTTCGTTTTGTCACATTTCGTTTTGAAAAGTCGGTCGTACTTTTGCTTTATAAAAACTTTCATACGATTATTACGTCATGCGTTTAGATTAATTATGAATTACAATTTCTCTGTAAAATAATAGTATTTTTTGAAGTGGTAATTTTGTGGTTAAATTTAGGCTGTTGTTTTGAGGTCCATAGTAACACCTCTTGCCAGACACCGTAATCGGAAGTTTATTTTGGATAGTTTATTGATTATCAGTATTTTAACCCCAAATGTTAAATTTCTGTTAACAAAACACTTAAATATCTGAAAAACAGACTATTACATATTTATCTGAAAATCAGCTATTTAACAAAATACAAGCATACTAATTAAAATAAATCGAATGTTTTATTAATTTATTTTAGAGCATTATTTTAATTGAATAACAGTAATTTAATTGGTTAGGCAATTTTAAAATAAAATAACATCGATAATTACTTATGCTGATGTTTCTTTATTATTTTTTTTAATATAATTTTCTACTTTTTGTATCTTAATTTATGCTAAAAGAGAAAGTTGTTACTACAGTTTTTCAAAATATAATTCAATACTCTTTATTCAAACCGACGATAGGAGCAAAGTGGGTATTTGTTTCGTAACGTCTTCGGGTCAAACAACAGATCTCTTATAAAATAGAAGCTGCATCATATAATTTTACGATATTAATTCTTAAATTGCTAAACTTTAATATATTTAATAAGTAGAAAGTCTATTATAGATTATGGATAAAATTGACGAAATAACTAAGGCTCTAATAGATTTTAGAGATGCTAGAGATTGGAAACAATTTCATGATTCAAAAAATTTAGCAACAGCTATAGGAATAGAAGCGGCTGAATTGAATGAACTATACCTTTGGAAGACAATTAAAGAATCAGAAGAAGTTGACAAAGCTCGTTTAAAAGAAGAATTAGCTGATGTTTTTTCTTTTGCTTTCCTATTAGCTGAAAAACATAATTTGGATGTAAAAGAAATTGTGCTTGATAAAATTGACCAGAATAATAAGAAATACCCTATTGAAAAATCAAAAGGGTCCGCTAAGAAATATAACGAGCTATGAAACTCCCTTTTGACCTGACAGAGGAAATTACTATCGATATTTCTGAAAAATATAATTTCAACAAAGAATCATTGGAAAAAATAGGACAAAATAAATGGGTCAAAGGTCAATGGCCTTTGGTTTATTTTATCCAAAATGAAGCTAATAAAGAAGCCTATGTCGGTGAATCCACAAATTTTTCAATTAGAGTGAAAAACCATCTAGCAAATCCTAAAAAGAGTAATGCTTTTAATCAAATATCAATTATTGGGTCAAATAAATTTAATAAGTCTGCAACTTTAGATATTGAGTCGAAACTGATACAGTATATTTCCTCGGAGGGTAATTACAACCTTCATAACAGGAATGACGGTTTAATCAATCATAATTACTATCAGCAAAATTTATATAAAGATATATTTATAGAAATATGGGAAAGATTAAAAGCAAAAAAAATTGTAACTAAATCTTTGGCAGAAATTGAAAATTCAGAACTTTTTAAGTATTCTCCTTATAAATCACTTAATGAAGATCAATACAATTCAGTAATACAAATTGTTAAGGGGTTTACTACTGGTAAATCCAATAGAATTTTTATTAAAGGAAGTGCTGGGACCGGTAAAACTATACTTGCTACTTATTTAATTAAATTACTAAGTTCTGATGCCTCTAATACTATTACAGATGATTATAGTGATAATGAAATTTATGAAATAAATTTGATTAGAAAATTTCAAGAGAAATATCCAAATGCTAAAATAGGTATTGTGATAGCCATGACATCGTTAAGAAAAACATTGAAAAATGTTTTTAAAAGTATACCTGATTTAAAAGCATCTATGGTGATTAATCCTTCAGAATCTTTTAAGCATAAATATGATCTTTTAATAGTGGATGAAGCCCATCGTTTGAGGCAGTATAAAAATATTGGTTGGATGGGAGCTTTTAAAAATAATAATAGAAAATTAGGTCTAGATGATTCTGGTAATGAGTTAGATTGGGTGATAGCAAACAGTAAGAATCAAATATTTTTTTATGATTCTGCTCAATCTATTAAACCTTCTGATATTGGAAGGAATCACTTTGATAACTTGTTGAATGGAGAGAACACGTTAAATATTGAATTGACTTCTCAAATGAGGGTTCAGGGTGATGATGCAAATGATTATATAACATTCGTTGATGAGCTATTAACAATTAGCCGTGACAACACTATTTTTCAACCTGACGCTTATGATTTACTCGTTTTTGATTCTTTTAGTGAAATGTATAAACAACTTACAATTAAAGAAGAAAGTTATGGCTTGGCAAGATTAATATCTGGCTACTCTTGGCCTTGGATTTCTGAAAGTAATGAAGATGTGTTTGATATTGAAATTGAGGGTTTGAAGTTTAAGTGGAACTCTAAATCAAAAGAAGATTGGATAAATTCACCAAATGCTTTTAAAGAAGTTGGGAGTATACATACCACTCAAGGGTATGATTTGAATTATGGAGGAATAATTTTTGGTAGAGAAATATCTTATAATATAAATACTAATGAAATTGAGATTGACCGAGAGATGTATTTTGATAAGTATGGGAAACAAGGAGTAGGTAATGATGATGATTTAAAAAATTATTTAATAAATATTTACAAAACGATAATGTATAGGGGCATTAAGGGGACTTTTGTGTACGCAGTTGATGAAAATTTAAGAAAATATTTTAAATGTCATATTCCAACTTTTAATAAATCTCATTTTATTTAGTTGCTGTTAAGATCAGCTTATTTAAATTCCCATTTATATTAAATTAATACTTCCTAATGTTTTAAAGGTTAAGGTAAGGTTTAGGGGTTTTTTAATTAAATATTTTATCTATTTCGTATTTCAACCACTAAATCAGGAACTCGATAATTACCCATTTTAATAAATTTCTCACAAGACCCCATCATACCACGAGTATCAGCCCCGGTAACTGAATAATTTTTCTTAGCAACAAGTTTACCGTCATAAAAAAATAAGGCTAAATGTTCATCAGACATTTGACCTGTTTTGCAGTAGAACCATTCGTCTACATTTTTATAAAAATCACTTTTTATGGGTGCACCCATTATTTCTTTGACTTCTGACTTCGTCATACCATCATTCAACCGATATGAAACTGTTAAGTTTTGCTGAACTCCACAACTTATCAGTGATAATAAAATTAACAAGCTAAATATATTTTTCATAATCATTTATTTTTTTTTTCAAATACCCAAAACATAAGAAAAAAACTCCATTTTAGAAACTTATTTGGAGTGCTGCTTAAGTCTTAATTTAAAAATTTGAATAAAATATGGGGATTTGCAAAGTAGAATTGCAGTTTTGTAGTTTAATGAAGATGGTTTCAAGAAATTTCACAACTTCTTAAAGCTATGTGGCTAAAGCAGGGTAGTACTGGTAATTAATTTTATAATGTGTTTGCACTTGTACTTTTTATCAGATCTATAATTTGCAATTGACAAATTAATTATGTTGATTTTTTTAAATAGAATATTACTAATATAACATTATACAAGTTTAATCTTTTAGTTATTCTTTTTTGCTAATAAGTTCTTTAGTTTATAAATAAGTATATTTGATAAAAGACTATTATGAGAAAATTACTTTTACTTTTAATTTTGTTTACAACGTTTATAGCTAATTCACAAAAAATTTATTCAGTAAACTCTCAATTTGACGCAGATATTAAGGTTTATGTAGTAGATTCTCAATTTGATGCAGACCTTTTGGTTTTTACAGTAAACTCGGAATTTGATGCTGGTAGTAATAATGGAAAATGGTTTTTTGTTGATTCTCAATTTGATGCAAAAAAGAAAATATTTTTTGTTGATTCTCAATTTGATGCAGATTTAAAAATCTATTTTGTGAGTTCGGAATTTGATGCTGGTTGGAGGGAATCATCTAAAAAGTATCTACTGTATTAACCTCTTCCTTTATCGATAAGTTCTGTAGTTAAAAATTAATTATATTTAAAAAAAGCTATAATGAAAAAGCTATTATTTATTTTATTATTTATTCCTTTAATATTATTTAGTCAAGAAACTAAAGTTAAAAATGTACTTAATTATGATACTATTAAAGATGAATTTTTAAAAGTTACAGATGGAATAACCTATTACAACGGAGAACCTTATAGTGGTGTATTTTACAAGAATTATGAAAACGGTCAGTTAGAAAAGAAAGAAGTTTATATAGATGGGAAACGCAATGGTTTAGCTGAAATATATAACGAAAACGGTCAGTTATTTAAGAAAGTAGTTTACAAAGATGATAAACGTAATGGTTTAGTTGAATCTTTTTACGAAAGCGGTCAGTTAAACACGAAATTAGTCTTCAAAGATGATATAGCTAATGGTTTACTTGAAGCATATCACGAAAACGGTCAGT
>Ga0209830_10003088_pt1 | contig 12950 bp, 5 predicted proteins | sample ArcticOcean_MG_C_12_FD_187439 | JGI IMG/M metagenome (GOLD analysis project Ga0209830, IMG submission 187439) | Marine microbial communities from western Arctic Ocean - ArcticOcean_MG_CB8_130 (SPAdes) (version 2) | ecosystem: Environmental > Aquatic > Marine > Oceanic | place: Arctic Ocean...
ATCGAAACCGGGGTGGCGATCGAACGATAAGTCGTTGACAGAGTTTGGTTTGGAAGATCCGAATAAGACGAGTAACCCGGATTTTCGAGAATAATAATAATAGTAAGAATAATAATAACGATAGCCATAATATACTAGGTAGTAGTTTGATTGGGGTATCTGCTTTTGGTACTTGTCGTGTACACACGTAGAGCAATAGATGCGCAGATGATCATTGAAAGAGCCAACGCGGAATTCGCATGTTCTTCGATTCGAGAAATGTTTTATATTTTTCAACAACCGCGGCGAGATTCGTAGATTCGCGACGATTTTGATAGTGGTACATTTCGTCGTTCTCGCCGTCGTCGCTCTCGTCGTCGCTCTCGTCGTCATCGCCGCGGTCCGCCGAGAAGACCACGGAAGAAGAGGAAGATGATTTAGACGCGGCAGTCGTTCGTCTCTTCCGACGTCGTTTACCTCGTCGTCGCGAAGCGGCTTCGGCGGCGGCTTTTGCGTCTCCTCTCTCTTCGTTCTCCTCCGACCGACCGACGCATAAAAGTCCTCGAAACCGCCTCGTCGGCGTTCTGTACGCCAGAGGCACCACCACTTTTGCGCTTTCAGGAGCAGCAGCCCCAAAACCATCATCCTTTTCATCGGAAGAAGAAGAAGAAGAGTGCAGCAAAATTTTACCATCGCTCTTCTCCTCGAGGATGAATTCCCATTTTCGAGAGCAACAACGCATCAGCTTCTGTTCACGCGAAGAAGAAGAACGAGAAGAAAAACGCATTTATGATGATTCGTCCTTCGTTTCGTCGGAAGAGGAGACCGTGTTTTGCGGAGGATCGCAAAGTGCCCCCCGCATGAGAATGTTTTCTGTTCCTCAGAGGAGTAAAAATAGGGGTGTGTGTGTCGTATTTTTAGAACGTCGTCGTCAGACTTTTTCGTTTTTCTTGTCCTTCCTTCCTTCTGCGGTAATTCGAGTAAAAATTGGTGTTCTCTGATCTCGTCTAAAATCTCGACTCTCGACTCGAATGTTTCTTTTTTCGCTCGTCTCGCTCGTTTTTTCTTTTGATTTTGAGATCTTTTTTGTCTCGAGCGCTCCTCCTTGAAGTCTTGCCTATTCGGATAAAATATTTTAATATCAATTCATTCAACGCATCATCATCACAGTTTTGAAGAAGAAGAATACCGAAGAAGACGACGGCGACGATGATGGCGACGAGAGCGAGTTTTGGTTGTAACGCGTCGCTTTTGGTCGTCGATTTGTCCTCCTCTTCTTCTTCCTCGCGAGGAACGAAAAAGCGATTCGTATTCTCGTCAAAATCATCTTCATTCGTGAAGAAGAAAAAGCAGAGCTTTGAAGCTGAGAAGAAGAACGAGCGTTTCTTTTTCTCGTCTTTGTCGAGCAAAAGTGGTGGGAGCTTTAACGGCGTTTTTGCGTCTGGGTTGAGACGGAGAGGAGGCGCGCGTTGTTCCTCTTGTTCTTCTTCTTCGGCCGCTTCCTCGGGGGACGACGACCAAAACGGGGAGGAGGTAAAAAAGAGCGACGATGCGTCGACAAAGACGATTGAGGAAATCAAAGCAACAGCAACAACATTAACATCAAAGAATAGAAAAGAATCCATCCCGAAAAACCACATAGACGCGATCATTCCGGAACCGACGGAGCGTCCACACGAGCGATGGGTGAATAACAAACCGTACAACCCGATGAGTCCTACGGTTGGCCAGTGCGAACCGTTGCCGAAGACGTTGCCGAAGTTGTCGAGAGGCGAGAGGAAAGAGACGGCGTACGATTTGTTAATCGTCGGGTGCGGACCGGCTGGGTTGTATACCAGCACGCAAGCATCTGAGAAAGGTTTGAAAGTAGCGCTGATTGATCCGAAACCGTTAGCTGGATGGAGGAACAATTACGGCGTCTGGTGCGACGAGTTCCAAGCCTTGGGATTCGAGGACTGTTATCGAGCGAGTTGGCCGAGAGCGCAGGTTATTTTTGGCGACGCGGACACTCCCGAGGAGAACGACCGGCAGACTGGGAAGTTTTTAGACCGCGCGTACGCGCAAGTGGACAGAGCCAAACTGAAATCGAAACTAATTTATAGAGCGATGGAAAATGAAGTAGAATTTGGGACGCGAAACGTGAAATCGGTCAAACACGAAGAGGACGACGTTTCCGAAGTGACGTTATCGGATGGGTCCGTGGTGTTTGCGAAAATGGTTTTAGACGCCACCGGACACGCGAGAAAGTTAGTGGATTTTGAGCGAGAGTTTACGCCTGGGTACCAAGCCGCGTTTGGCATTGTTTGCGACGTCGAATCGCACCCGTTTCCGTTGGATACGATGTTGTTTATGGATTGGCGAGACGACCATTTGGACGACGCGTATAAATCGGTGAATGATATCTTACCGACGTTTTTATACGCCATGCCGTTTTCCAACACGCAATTGTTTTTAGAAGAAACCAGTTTAGTCGCCAGACCTGGGTTGGAGTTTGACGATTTGAAAGTAAAGTTGAAACAGCGCTTGGAACGATTAGGCGTGAAAGTAACCAGAGTGGAGGAGGAGGAGTACTGTTTGATTCCAATGGGCGGCGTGTTGCCGGCGTTTCCGCAACGGACGTTAGGAATTGGTGGAACTGCAGGGATGGTTCATCCGAGCACCGGATTTATGGTGGCTAAAACCATGCGTTCGGCGAACGTTTTAGTAGACGCGATTTTCGAGGCGTTGAGAGCGGGCAAATCCGGCATGGACGCCGCGGACTTAGTCGACGAATCCATTCCCGCGAACGATTCCACTTTATTCTCAGCAAAATCAGCATCGGAAGACATTTGGAAGAAAGTTTGGACGGAAGAAGATTTGCGCGTTCGAACGTTCATGTGTTTCGGCATGGAAACGTTGATGGAGTTGGATATCAAAGGCACGCGTCAATTTTTCAAAACGTTCTTCAACTTACCCAGAGACGTTTGGGGTGGCTTTCTCAGTTGGAACATCGGGCCTACCGGTTTACTCTCTTTAGGTATCGCGTTGTTCGCTTCCTTCAACAACTACATGCGGTACACGTTTGTCACGTCCGCGTTGCCATTCATGGGAAGTTTCTTTGCAAACTTTGCCAGCGCGCAAAACAAATTCGATTCTAGCCGATGGGGAGGCGCGTTTCTAGAAATCAACACGACGCCAAAGAAGATGCCGCCGACCTTGCCTGGCTACGGGGGCATCCCGACGCCGAAGAAAGCAAAAGTGAACTTCAGTGAAACGCTGCCGACGAAAGACGATGTGAGCATGGATGAAGACGAGGAGGAGAAAGAGGAGAAGGAGGAGGAGGACGACGACGACGACGACATCGACGGCGTCTCGGGCGAAGGCGTCTACGAGAAGGCCAACCCGACGGAGAAACCAATCTTAAAGTCGCCGTTAGATTTCGAAAAGCTGTTGCAGGGCGAGTTATCTTACACGTCTGATAGTACGAATAGCAGTAATCAAGTCTACCCGGAAGTGAAGATTGAGAGCTACAAAGACGACCGCGAGTGGATCGCGTTTCAACAGCGCAAAGTCTTCCCGGACCAACAACCCATCGTGGACGTCTTGGACGTTTTAAAAACCGGCGAGAAAGTGGATTGCTTAATCATAGGCGCTGGTCCTGCTGGGTTAGCCATCGCCGCTGAAACTGCAAAGAAGGGCTTATCCGTCGGCGTCGTCGCCCCGGACGCGCCGTTCGTGAACAACTACGGCGTCTGGTTGGATGAGTTCAAAGCGATTGGTTTAGAACACACTTTGCTTCACAAATATGAAGACACTTTAGTCTGGTACGACGACAACGACCCAGAAAGTGGGCGAAGTTTAGGTCGACCGTATGGACAAGTGTGCAGAAGGCGATTGCGGGAACATCTGTTGTCTGAGTGTAAAAAATCCGGCGTGAAGTACCTCCCCGGTATCGTCGATCGCGTACAACACTTCTCTTCTAGCGAAGAGAAACCGTCGGAGATTCGCGGACGATTTTTGAAAACGGACGCGTCCTCGAGAGGCAATTACGGTGAAGGGTCCACTGATGTCGATTTGGCCGGCGTCGCCAACGATGATTTCGAGAAAGACTTTGAAGTCTTTTCCGATTTAGTCGTCTGTTCGACCGGTCATAATCGCGAGATGTTGAGGTATGAATCCGGCCCGCCGCCGGGATGGCAAACCGCGTACGGGATCGAAGTGACCATCCCGAACCATCCTTGGGAGAAGAACAAAGCCGTGTTTATGGATTTTCGCCAAGCTGACCCGGAGTTAAAAGGTGAAATGCGAAACAGCCGAAAAGAGGACGGGAGTTGGAGAGTGCCGAGTTTCTTATACGTCTTACCCGTGGACGAAAACACGGTATTTGTGGAAGAGACGTGTTTAGTCGCTCGAGTGCAAATTCCTTTCGACGAGTTGAAAAGACGATTGTATAGGCGCTTAACGCGAATGGGTGTTGAAGTCGACCACGAGAAAATCATCGAAGAAGAAGCGTCGTGGATTCCATTGGGCGGTACGCCTCCGGTGTCGCCTCAGCGCACGTTGGCGTACGGCGCCGCGGCGGGGATGGTCAATCCAGCCAGCGGCTATTCCATCACGAAATCGCTCGGAGAAGCTCCGGGAGTGGCTGAGGCTATTTATGAAGGGTTCCAAAAAGCGAAAGAAACGAAGGATTACTCGGAAATTTCTCACGGAGCCTGGGACCGTTTGTGGGGCTACGAACGAAGACGACAAATTGGCTTTTACCAATTCGGCATGGAACTTTTAATCTCCTTGCGCATCGAGCAAATGCGAAACTTCTTTGGCACGTTCTTCGGGTTACCGATTGAATTTAACCGAGGTTTCTTAGCAAGTAAGTTGAACTCCGTTCAACTGTTGCAATTCGCGATGATGATGTTTTTCCAAGGGAACAACGATTTGCGGGGCTTGCTTTTGGCGCATTTAGTCACCGAAGGCGGGTCCGGAGTTCGTTTGTTCACATCGTACACGCGACCGATTTTGGAAATGTTAGAAATCGACGTCGCTGGTTTGGAGGAAAAAGATGGGAAACCAAAGTCGTTACAAACGGCCGATGGCATCAATTTGTTGGACCGGAACATCCCGCCGCAAGATCGAAACACGAACGTCATGATGAGAGAATTTCAACAGAGTTTAGAGCAAGGCATGACGCCTGGATTTTCCGGACGTGATTGGTGGAAGGTAGGTTCTTCATCATCATCTTCCGGCAACGGCTCTAATAATAGCAGTAATAATAGCAACAGCAGCATGGCCGCCTCGGCCTCGCCAATGGTAACCAGGGAAAGTCAAACGACCGAGTATTGGTCCAACGGCTCGCAATCCATGGTCAAAACGGTCGTCAAAAACACCGGCTTGTCTGAAACCGATTTGTACGGGAACGATCGAATCAAGTTTCTCCCGAAATCTATCATCAACTTACCCGGCGAGAACGTCATCGTTCCACCGCATTTGACCGGTGGTTTACCTGGCGATATCGGCTTTGATCCGCTAAATTTCGGCGCGCAATCCGACTTGTTGAAATTCCGCGAGCGCGAGTTAATCAACGGCAGATGGGCGATGCTCGCCGCTATCGGCGTTTTACTTCCAGAGTTTCTCTTCAAGTTTGGTTTATACGGCGAAGGTACCGATCAACACTGGTGGTCTACGAAAATCGTCCACGACGTTGCCGACGGATGGCAGCTCACGTACATGGGTTCGGAAATCCCGTGGGGTCTCTTTTGGTTACCGATTATTCATTTGCCGTTGATGTTCGTTGCGGAGATGTTGCGCACCGGGAAGTTTGAAATCGCACGGTTTAGCACTTTGGATAAGTTGTATCCCGGTGGACGATTGTTCGACCCGCTCGGTTTAGCCGCGAACCAAAGCGAAGAGGAAGTGAGGATTTTAAAAGCGATTGAAATTCAGCACTGCAGATTGGCCATGTTGGCGTTTTCCATCTTTTGCTTCCAAGGAGCGACTGGTAAAGGGCCGTTGGATTTCTTCTAATCTTTTCTAGATGACTACTGTGTTAATATAAATGGTAATTTTAAGCTTGCGCGTAACGTTCATTCTTCTGTTAAATGTCTTTTTGCGATTTGTTGTTACAACAATGTTTTAACTATTCTGCTAAAAAGAGAATTTCGCGGGCGCGTGTGCCTTTACTTGATCAAAATGAACGGTATCTTCAGCATCACCGTCAAAGGATCTCTCCCACTCGTGTCGCTGCCGCTGGTGTCTCCCATCTCCCCTTCTTTCTCTCCTCTCGGCAACTCCTCGACTTCAATCTCGCGAATCTTTTCCACGTCGATGAAGAACGGAAACTCCGTTTGATGTTGCGTCGATTTTTTCCCGCGACGAAGGTCCTCTTTTTCTTCATCTTCTCCTTCTTTGCTTTGGTGGTCGTCGTCGAACGAGACGCGCAGCGTCGACTCTCGACTGCACACGTTTAATTTTGCGCGGTCTAAACTTTGTTCGGAATCGAAGGTCAATTTCACCGTCGCGAACGTCGTCAACGGTTTGTCCGGGTAGGACGTTTCTATTTTCACCCTCAGTTTTTTCGTCGTTGATGTCGTCGCCGCGGCGGTATCAGCGGCCGCGGCATTCGCGATGGTGGTGACGTTTTTCAGTTGGCTTTGCTTTCGTTTCTTTTTTCTTTCCGGCGATAGGCGAAAGGCGAAGCCGCCTTCTTCTTCGTCTTCGTCTTCGGAGGACGTTTGTTCCATTCGATGATGTTGTCTTCTCGTCGTCGAGAGTGGTGACATGGGCGTCGCCCCTTCTGTTGCGTTATTATTATTACTCGTAGTGTTTATTTCGACGATTCTTCGTCTCGCGTGTTGTTGTCGCAGCTGCGAACGCGTCAAAGAAGAGGATAAAAATTTCTTCACGCGCATCGGCGGCGGAAGCGACGCTCCCGCAAACGCTCGCTTCGGCAACGTAAACTTTGGATCCAGCGCGTTTCCGTTTCCTTCTCCTCCTCCCGTGGTGCACTTTTTCGAAACAACTTCCACGCATACCGTCGCCAACGTATCTCTCAGTTTCGCCTCTCTCGTCGCGGTGTCAAACATCGCCTTGGCGGCGACTTCGACAACCTCGTCGTTAAACGCCACGTCGTACACGTCGCACGCGTTCCCGTTGCGGTCGATATCCACCCTCTTATCGCTACACGCCAACGGGAACCGGTGCGTCTTTTCCAAGTTATTTATCTCGTACTCGTCGGCGTTCGCACGATCGTCTTTTCGCTCCTCCTCCTCTGTATCCTCCGTTATCCTCCATCGCGCCGGTTTCGGCACTTCCTTCGCCCCGCACACGTTCACCAAAACTTTCCTCCCTCTCGCATCTTTCGTTTTCACCACGTACCCAGGTTTGAGCGTTCCCATTATTTCCTCTAAATCTAAATCTGCTCTCTCCTCGACGACTTCTCCTTCTTCTTCTTTCTCGCCGTCTGTGGCCAAGTGCATCAGCAAATCGTCCTCGTACATCCCACTCGCGGCTTTTTCGAGCAAGAGCATCAAATCCTCCCTGCTCATGGTCGACGTGAGAGGTTTCAATTGTTCTAAAATCAAGCGTATCTCCAACGGAACGTTATTATTATCTGAAGAAGAATCAGAGTCGACGTTGATATCGCCTCCGTCTTTGACGTATTGCAACAGGAAACGCGCGAACGGTTTTAAGCTCATCAGAGATTGGACATCTTTTTCCATTCTATTTGTCGCAGTTTCCAAAGACGACGGGGACCCAACACCACCACCATCACATCCTCCGGCCATCGTCGTCGTCGTGACTTTATTTGACTGCTATTCGCGACCTCTATGTGCGCTACCTCTGTCTCTGTTTCTCAGAGAATTTGTTCGGAAAAATTCTTCTTCTTTTGGTGTTACAAGAAATGCGTTTGATTTAGGGTGTTCGATTCGACCGAAACCCTAAACATAACATTTGTCTCATCAGATTTTTACTCAAAAGCGGCAAAGAAAAGAGAGACAGAGAGAGAGAGAAAACAGCGCTCTGAGAGTAATAAAGAGAACACAGACACACACAGAGAGAGGAACCCTTTTTCGTGTTCTTCTTGTTGCTCCTTTGTCTTCTTCTTCTTCTTTTGTTGGACGACAAAAGAGAGAAAATTCTCCACACAAAAATTTAAGGCTGCCGCGGCTATACTACGAAGAGACACATTTCATTAGACATTGAAAGAATACTTCAACCACCAAAGAAGAAGAGATGAACTCTGATCATCCGGTGGAGAGAGAATACACGTCGCCGTACGATCTCACAAAACAAACGAGAGGAGGAGATGGGTCGTCGGCGTCGGTATCGTCGCGGTATTATTATGATTCGGGGGGAGGACGCCCCCAACAACAACAACAACATAAAGACGCGCTCGCGGAGCGGATGATGACATCATCAGCATCGAGCAGCAGCAGCACTAGCCCGATGATCGCGCCGGGGGGAATAACGGCAATGTTCACGAATAATAACAACAACGAAAGGCAACAACAAAGAGACCAAACGAACGAAGAGTTGAAAGATATCGTCTTGAACGTGACGCAGAGAGTCATCGCGAATAAGAAGAGAGTTTCCGTGGAAGATTTTGAATCCGGGGAAGCGACCGCGGCGTTGAGCATGGGCGTGATGATTATGATGATTGTGTTTATGATTATCGTGTCGATCGCGTTGAGACAGTTGAAATCGAAGTGGGTACACGCGTCCGGGGCGGCGTTGATGTTGGGGATCGTGTTGGGCGTGATTACGTACCAGGCGAGGACGGATTTGAGCGCGCAAGTCGCGGTGGAAGATAAATCGAGAATCATCCAGTTTGTAGATTGGATGTTTTTCGACGTGAAGTTTTTCTTTCTCGTTCTGTTACCTCCCGTGGTGTTTGAGGCTGGGTATACTTTACATCCGGGGACGTATTTCGGGAACGCAGACGCCATCGCGACGTTTGCGTTTTTGGGATCCTTCATGAACACGTTCATCGTCGGCGGGTTGATGTACTTGTGCGGGAGTTTAGGTTTGTCTTACGCGTGGGATCCGATTTCTGCGTTGTTATTTGGTAGTTTAATCACGTCGACGGATCCCGTGACCGTTTTATCCGTCTTTAACGACATCGGGAACGTGGATCCGGATTTGAACGCGATGATTTTAGGCGAATCGGTGCTGAACGATGCCGTTTGCATCGTTTTGTTCGAGATGTTTTCTAAGCAAATCACGTTGACTCGACTGAAATCCGATTACGCGCAAGAGATGGAGCTGAAAGATTTGATTTTCGAATCTATCAAAGGTTTCGTCCTGACTTTCGGGACGAGTATGACCGTAGGTATCGTCGTCGGCATGGGGTCCGCGTTGTTGATTAAATACGTTTCTGTCACGAGCGAACACGAAGACGGGTGGGTGTTTGATACCGCGCTGGTATTTTTGTTTCCATATTTAGCGTATTCGATTAGCGAATCGATGGAAATGAGTGGGATCGTATCGGTTCTGTTTTGCGGGATTGTTATGGGGAGATATACCAGGCAAAATTTAGAACGCGCGCCGAGGATGGTGTCCATGTGCTTGTTCAAAGTCCTCGCGTACGTTGCGGAGACGTTTGTGTTCATTTACATGGGCGCGAGTATGTATCGCGCGTCGTTCGCGTACATTACCACCGGTCTCGTCGCCTTAGTCGTCGTCGTAGTCAGTCGAGTCATGTGCGTCTATCCGTTGTCGTACATGTTGAACATAACGTCGAGAAAATCAAACGCCACCGGGTACATTCAAGGCAACACGCAGCATATGTTGGTGTTTTGCGGCTTGAGAGGAGCAGTCGCGTACGCGCTGAGCGTGAAGGCGGCAGCAGAGTTTGGCGCGGTTGGTGGCGCTATGCTCACGGCGACGACGTTTTTGGTGTTGGTGACAGTCATTTTGCAAGGCGCGTTTATGCGACCGGTGATGCAGTGTCTCGGATTCGGTTCCGCCGACGAAGACGGAAAAAATAGTGTTACCAAGGAGGAGAGCGGAAGTCCGAACAGTGGTGATAAGGGTGGTGACGACGACGACGACAACGACATTCCAAACGTGGAATCCTTGCATCCATCGAGTGGGAAGAATAACAAACCGGACGAACCTTTGCGCCATCGCTCTTCTTCCTACCACGCTTTGGAAAAGTTTGATGCCAAGTACATTCAACCATGGTTAATGTCAGAACCTCCTTCGTCGCCGAATCGAATGTTACGATCATCGATGAGTACCGCGAATAATAACAACAACAACGGTAACGGTAACGGTTCGCACCCGAACACGCCGTCAAGAGTGCGCAAAGGAAAGTCGTCCATCTCGGCAGCCGCCGCGGTGACTGCCGCGCAGAGAGACCTCTCCGCGAGCGACTTTTCCGGGCGAACGATGAACAAGTTCAACGCGGAATCCGGCGAACGCAAACCTTTACTTGGCGAACAACAACAACAACAACAACAACAAGAACATCATCATCATCATCATGGGGGCAACAAGAAGCGTTCCAACTCCCCTCCCAGCACTAATCGCAGAAAAGAGGTCACCGCGGAGGATATCCGAGGCACTCTAAACTTTGACAAATTTGGCGCGCACGACCGAGAAACCTCTCTGAACTCATCAACCATCGAGGAATCTTTGCGCTTATCACGGAAATACGAGCGAGAGAAGCTCGGTGAGAACGTTACGCCACATCATCATCATCGTAAAGAGATTAGCGTCTCAGTCGCCGCCGCCGCCGAGGAGACTTTTTACTGATGACATCAAAACCATACTCACGCTGCTCGCGCAATAATATAGCAACTATAATACTTTAGCGGTTTTAAATTAGGATATAATAGAAGAAGAATGTTAAGAGAGAGAGAGAACAGCGCGTATATAATAAACATCCTCCCGTCCGTCCGCCTTCACATTTTTCTCCTCATAACTCGTGTCCAGGAAACGACATTTAATACATATCAATACCACGTAATACTACTAAGAAGAAGAAGAAGAAACAAACACCTTTCTCGAAGACAACAGTAAGTATTCTTCGTCACCATGTCGAACGCGTCGACGTCCGTCCTCTCTTCCTTTGCCATTCGTGGTGGTGGTAAAAGTGCTCACGTTTCCCCAACAAGACCGCGGGGAAAGAAATCATCGTCTCGACGAGGAGAACACGAGGACGACGAAAACGATCACGCCGCTGATCTACCACCGCCGTCTCGCGCGGAACACTCAATCTTAGCGTGGATATCGATCAACCCGAGCGTGAAACGGTTGTGCGGGTACGGTTTGGAGCCGTTTCAAGAGGAGATTCGATTCCTGCTGGAAGGGTTGCTTTGGAGAGAGATACAAAAATGGAACGACGAGGAGGACGAGGACGAATCTTCTTCTCAAAACGCAATAGAAGGAGGAGGACGACGACGAGTGTGGGTGAAAGGCATTCTCGTTCGAGCGATGATGGTGTTTTTCATTTTGTATCCAAACTACGTCGTGTTGGCGACGTGCGCCGTGTTCGTCCGGGCGTCTTTGCGAGCGAGGCGAAGGGCGAGTCTCGAGAGGAGGAGGAATACGAAACAGAAGAAGAAGAAGAAGAACAAGGAGGAGGAGGATGTCGTGGTGCCTCGGATGAGCGCATACGGTGTGATTGTTTTAGAAACCATAGCGGACCGGTTGGAAACGATCGCGTCGATTGCGAGCGGGAGAGACCCGTTGGCGCTGAGAGTGGCGTGTTTCGCGTGCGCGTGGTTGTTCGTCTTGTCGTTTTTCGTGAGTTTCAGCGCGTGGTTCGCGGCGGTGGCGCTGTTTGCGACGAAACCAAAAGGCGCGAAGCGAGTCTTAGAGGCGTGTTTTAGATGAGTGCGCGTGAATAGAAGATTTTTAAGCCGTTGTTGTTTAAATGTAGAGTACTAGTAAATTAGATGATATTACTTCTTCGCGCCGAATTTGAAGGAGAGTTTCATCTTTGGCTTAGGCGGCGCAGCGTCAACGTCCATCGGCGCAGGAGCAGGAGCAGCATGAACAGGAGGAGCAGAGACCGGTGCATGGGGAGCCGATGCAGGCGCAACGGGAGGAGGAGCGGGAGGAGGAAAACCAACGGGCTCGATATCCAGCACTTCGCCTCCGGCGCCAAAGATTTGATCCTCTTCCGATTTTAATCTCTGCGCTTCGCGCTCTTGCGCCTCTCGCATCTTTCTCATGCGCTTTTCTTCCTTCTTTGCGCGTTTGCGTTGTTTCTCGGCCATTCGTAAAGCCGCGGCTGGATCAATCTTGTGCAAATCCGCTCGGCTCAAAGGTTCCGGATGTTGCGTCGCTCTGAGAGACGCCTTCTTGATTGCTCTCATGACGTCGTCGATTTGATACTCCTCGATTTTCTCGTGACGAGGCGACTCTTTTATTTTCACGGTTAACGTTCGAAGAAGTTTATTTGCCGCGACTTTACACTTCGCGCCGTCTGTATACGCGCACGATTTCAACAAATTTAACGTTTCCTTTTTCGCGCGATAGTGCACCAACATTTTTTCGTAGTATTGATCGAACGTCTCTTTCGTTTGGCCCAAAGAGGCATCGTTGGCGGCGAGACTACTCTTTTGATGCGAGTAATTCGTCACCGCGTCAATCGTGTCCCACAACAAATGCACCCGAGCGAACGGGTTCGGTTCCTTGCCAATCACCTCTAAACACTCGTGTAAATTACCCGCGTCGTCGTTCACCCCGACTGCGTCGAGGAACAACGTCGAAATGCGGTCGCGTCTCCCTCTCGCGTTTTCCGCGTTTAACCCGACCGCGTCGTCCACGCACTGCAACGCAGACTCTATGACTTTTTGCCTTTTCTCCACTTGAACGTTTTCATCATCGAAAGCGAACCGAGTTAAATTCGCCAACGCTCGGTAACACGATCGCGCGACGACATTACGGTCGGACTTGATAAACACCGGGTCTCTGTGCGCGTAACGAACCGCTTGCGCCATGGCTAAATCTCTTCGTTTCGCGTCCGGCGGCATGGAAATGGACAG
>Ga0209830_10003089_pt1 | contig 12949 bp, 9 predicted proteins | sample ArcticOcean_MG_C_12_FD_187439 | JGI IMG/M metagenome (GOLD analysis project Ga0209830, IMG submission 187439) | Marine microbial communities from western Arctic Ocean - ArcticOcean_MG_CB8_130 (SPAdes) (version 2) | ecosystem: Environmental > Aquatic > Marine > Oceanic | place: Arctic Ocean...
GTCGCGTCATGTTTTGCCTTTGCAACTACACTATCCATCCACTGCGATACGTTATTAGCAGTATGCGTACTATTATTAGTAGTATTTCGTTGTTGTTGTTGTTGTTGTTGTTGTTGTTGTTGTTGTTGTTGTTGTTGTTGTTGTTGTTGTCTCGACGTATTAATGCGTTCTTTCGTCTCATCCATCTTCTCATGTAATCGCATTTCTGCCATCTTCGCCTGCATTCGTTTCTCTTCAACATTACTGTTACTAGTAAAGTTATTATTACTGTTACTGTTATTAGTACTAGTACTCGCCTGAGTATGCGGATTCGGCCTCGGATATGGAAAAGTTGTCGTCTGAGCAGTCTTCTTCTTCTTTTCCCCTAACGGTCGCTCGAACAGGCTAGGGAACTTCGAAGAGAACGACGCATGCGCTAGTGCTCCATTATTAGTACGATCATGATTATGGTCTTTTAAAGTGTTCCTGATATCATGCCTGATTGAATCTACTCGATTATACTTACTATTATTATTATTATTATTATTATTATTACTCTCTTTTTGTTGTCGTTGTTGATTATGATTTTGATGATTTTCTTCTTCCCCGGTTTCGAAGGACGTCGTTCGAACGTCGTTCACGCTGGGAAGTAATTGAGAACCAAAACTAGTACTATATCCACGATCACGGTCGGGATAAACATTTCGGCCGTTGATATTTGATGACATCTCTTTTCTAGAGCGCCTCTTTCACTACTGAAGAAGATATCGATTAATTTTATGGAGAATTTGTTTTTTGTCGAAGGGCACCTTTTTATTACCCCTCTACCCTCTTTAGCTCTTTTTTTTTATGACGTTGCGACGTATATGCGATTATGTGCCATTTATGTATTAGAGAACAAAGTACTCAAGTACTGTCATGAATAGGAACAAACACGCGCTCGTCTTTCTCGCTATCTAAATCTAATTCTTCTACTACTACTGCGTGGTTAGCTTTTTTTTCGCGTCTGCGTCTGCGTCTGCGCTCGAGCGCGGAGTCGTCCGATTTCGCTTTTTCGTCATCGTCGTCGTCGCCTTCATCTTCACTTTCTTCTCCTTCTCCTTCTTCTACTTCTTCTTCTTCTTCTTCTTCTTGAACTGAGTCTGCGTCTGCGTCTGCGTCTGCGTTATTTCCGTTGGTATAAAAATCCTCATCTTCGTCGTCATAAAATGTAGGGCGTTGAGCGTGCCAATCAAACGGTAACCCGTTCGCTTTACCGGTACTGAATGATTTCGTATACGGAGCGTTTTTGTGACTCGTTTTGCCTTGCGAATTTGAACCTCGAGCGATTTCCCACCCCCAGTCTTTGTTCGTTTTCGCCCATACGATTGCACTGATGAACACGATGAAGCTCACTAAACCGCTCGTGATTGAGGAATACGCGAATTTTAACCACGCGCAACAGGCGAGATTTATTAAGAACACTGGAACCCCAAAAGTAAACATGAAGAACGCCTTGCGCCATGAATCTTCGCACCTGTTTTCCCAATGTCTCTCGAACGTCCTCTTCGGTTGAGGCGGGTAATCACCGGGTTTGTAGTGATGCGCGAATTTTCTACACCTTGTTAAGAACTCTGCTTCCTCGTCCTCGCTTACGTACGATTTACCTCGCTTCAAGATCGAGGACAACAAGAAAGTACACAACACCATCGAGTTTAACATTAACCCGACTACTAACGCAGTCGTCGAAGCGTATAAAGCGATTAACCATTCACTGACGTGTTTAGGAAGTTGCTCATAATCGTTCGTGAAATTCAATTCTACTAACGAAACGACGGCAAAGCCGGCTATCAAAGCCGCTAAATTCGATTGCGCTCGTAACTGTTCGGACTTCTCCTCAACATCTCTCCTGTTCTTCTCTACGTACCTATTCCACACTACCCTCGCATTCTCTAACGTCCTCTGATTCATATCAGCTTTGCGCCAATTATTCGATTGTTCCCTGTACAACTGTTCCACTATTTTATACTCCCTCTCCTCTTTCCTGAACGAGCAATCTTGTTTCCTCCACTCTCGATCTTCTTCTCTCCATTTCTTCGCTAAGGAAGTGTCCAACGCGGTTAAGAACGCGGTCGCGTAATCCGATATCGAGTCTTTGTTCAGGAAATTATTATTATTACTGTTACTGTTACTGTTTTGTTCTTGAGCTCGCATAAAAATATTCGGTATCGATTCCTTATTGCCGCAGTCGCGATCGTTATCGCAGTTCATTTTCTCTCTCTCTTTTCTATGTACAGTACCGGTTTATGTATGTTATTATTATATACAGTACAGTGGGGAAAACATGCACTGATGGTCACTTAACACTAAAGCAGTCTGGCACCATCTAGCACAATAAAACATCAGTGAAATTCGCAAATTCCCCTGATGCTGATGCTATCATGCAGCAAACTGTTTTGAACAGCAATAACAACAAAAAGTCATCAGTAGCACGTGTTTTTTAATCGAAATCATGGGCATAAAAAGTATAACAAACCTATCGATAGTATTATTATTCATATCGGCTTTTGTTAATATTTAGTAGTGAAACGACGACGACGACGACGACGCGTCGGTCATTTGACCTATTACCAGTACTGTAAATATACGTACCAAACGTAGTACATATATAATATGAATAATAACGAACTTATTGGTAACGATGCACTCATCAGTAAATAAGAGCTCTTTACAATGAGCGCTTTAATAACAGCGATAGAACTACTATTTCTGTTCTCATTATCGTCGTCGTTCACGACATCGTTGACAACATTTATTAATATCAATGAAGCACGAGCACTTAGTACTGCTTCGTCTTCATACGATGATGATCATTCATCTACATCTGCGTTATTGTTTTTCGAGAAAGTTCTTACTTTAATGAAAGATGTGACGACTGAGAGAACAGATTATGACAGATACGACGTGTACGAGAAACTTATTAATGATGATGATGTCATTAGTGACGATGATAGTATAGATGATGATGATTATTATATTAATTATTTCGTTGATAGAGATGATGCGATGCCAAAGATAGATTTGAGACTCTCGATTGCGATAAAATTGAGCGGGTTCAAAGGCGATGGAAACCTGGCGATAGATTTACGAAAACGATCTATTGAACCGTTCTTGAAAGCTTTGAACTCGGACGTAATCGTAGGGAATAATTTATATAAAATGCATTTTCATTACACGGTTCTACACGCGAAGAAGGACGTTAATGCGGACATCGAGCGAACGATCGAGAGGAACTTAGAAGTCACCAGAGAGTGGAGAAGTAATAATAGTTATCATCAAGCGAGGAAAGAAGCGAAAGCGAAGACTGTAGTTGATTTCTCAAAAATAGAGGACGTTCTCGAGAAAGATATCGTGTTCGGTGGCGACGACGATGATGAGAGGAAAACTGACTTAGTCGTATCGCCGTACGTTATTTACGTTCTATCACCGAGAAGACCGAAGAATCCGAATCTGGACAATATAAGGAACGTAGAGTATATATACGCCTTCGATAGGAATAAGAACAATGACATGAATAATAATAATAATAATAATAATAATAATAATATGTCACAATGTTTTGGTACCTCGAGAGTTACGAGAGCTAGGACGGAAGAAGAAATTGATTATCCTTCGTACGCTTGGATCGATTTAACCAGCGGACCGAACGGATTTACGAAAAAGACAAATAAGTATACGAACGATTTTTCTAGACGCGTTGCGCCAAAAGTACTCGCAGCACATAAAAGTGAAGAAAATTTGCCTTTACTGTGCGCTAGTATAGCTGGATTTTTAGGCGATGCGAGCAAGAGTTTGTTCGCGCCCTCGATTCATCGAGCGTTTTTGAACGAGCACGATTTATTAGAGAAAAAACATCGTAAACGATTTCCAAGAGATGTTTTCAAGACTGACGACGCGTGGGTTTCGCACGTTCAAGTCGAAATCATTCGCATATCCGAACTCCCTTTTAATTTACAAAGCGACCACGACGAGAAGAAGATTGATCCTTTGCAGAAAATTGAAAAGTATTTAGAAAAGTCGTTATTGCCGGGAAGGAAAATCAAGGTGAACGAACGCAATGTGGATTTTAAAGATTGTCCTTTAATCGTTCAAGCGTTCAAAAATGCGATGCATTATAGTAGTGGTAGCAATAGTAGGAGTGGTGTTAGGAGGACTAGAACTAGTAAGAGTAGCGGTATAGACTATGAAAAGGAAAATGAATTCTTATTGGACGAAAACGAGTTAATACATTGGATCAAGGAATACGCCGACGGCATCCGAAAACAATTACGTTTGCGTGAAAGCGACGAGAAGACGAAAGTTTTACCAGTATTTTTATTCGATTTGAAATTGACCACGCACGGGAAGCATGGCGCGTTTACGGATGGAAAACAGAGTGAAATTTCAGACGATAATTCGTTCATCGTCGCCGTTAGGAATAGTAAGAAGCACAAAATTGAAATTCCTTCGTTTAAATGCTTCGAAGATGATCCGTCACAGAACGCTTGGGTAGATTCCTCTGATGTTTTACGTTCGTTGAAAGCGTCTTTGACGACCTCATTGTTTGGCATCTATATCGATTTAAATCGAGACGATGTAGATTTTTCTTGGTCAATTGGGAACGATATTTTTACCCCGTTGTCAAATGCAGACGGTGACTCGTTCGCCATCATCGATAGCGCAAAACGTACGACGATTACTGTTGGATTACAAAAAATCAGACTATTCGTAGCAGAGCGCTTTAGAGCTTTGGAAAAAACTATCGGTCACGATACAGAGGAAACTTTTGCTCTCCTTCTGAAAAAGTCCACAGCCGCGTCGTCGTCTGCGTCGTCGTCGTTATTCGCAAACGAAAAGACGAAGAAAGAATTCATCGCGCGTTTGAAATTATTACGATTTAAACACGACGAAGCTATAAAACAATGCATGCTTCGCGAATGGGAGCGAGCGGCGAGTTTCGCGTTATCCTCCGTAATAGACGCGAACAAAATAGTCTCAATCGTTGATGAAATCATTTTGAAGCAAAAAGTGAGCTTGAACTGTTTCGATAGTAGTAGCAGCACGAGGAGTAGTAGCAGCGGCAGCGGCAGCGGCAGTTCAATCACGAAATCGCAATCGATCGAGAACGATAAGAAGAAGAAGAAGCAAAAAAAAAATTATTCGATTAACGAAAACCACTTAATACTGTTTTTCGAAGCCTTATTCGTCGTAGGCTCCGACGCGTTTTTCGGTACGTTCATATTGATCGTTTCCTACGTAGGCCTCGTCGAAATCATCGCTCGCGTGCGCAATAAACGAGCTCTTCATCATGGTCAAACTTATTCAATGGCAGAGCGAAAGCGCGATTAAATTAAATTCGTCGTGCCATTTTTCATTAAATCAATTCGTTCTCTCTACTTCGATACATAAATCAAAGCTCTCTCTCCTCTTTTCTGCGTTCTGAACACGTGTATCTCTCTCTTCTTCTGCTCGATCTGCTTCATTCGCACCGAGGATAATAATTCGCTCGCGTCACACTATATAGCGTGTTCTGGTCTTGCCCCTTTTGACTCATTGACTTGCGATGGCCTAAAATCTCTCTTATGTCTTTGCCTATGCTTTTTCACTACATCAGGCGCTCTCTGCAATAAATAAATAAATAAATAAATAAATAAATAACGACAATAACGACTGCGAGATGGCGTTGAGGAGATCTTACCAAAGCTCGATCACGCTAAGATCATCGTCCGTGAGTATTCTTGCGAACGATTTCTTCTCCGAGAAGAACTCGATTTTGTCGTCATCAAAATCATCAAAATCATCATCGATCCTTAAAAACGATCGGGAAAATTGGATCGCGAACAAAAAGTTCCAACGAAATATCAGTTATTCCGAAATCACGCGCTCGAACGAACACTCTAACTCCCTAACGTCAGTACAGAAGTTCCAGGAACAGTTCTCTAGATTCAGACCATCGATGATGGACGAGCCGAACACGCCATCGTCGTTCTCAATCGCGCAAAATAAAACAGAAGTTTCGGAAGATGATGCACAACCCTCGAAAGGGCTTAGTCCCCAAGAGCTCTGTTTATTGAACTTCCGTTTGCCGCATAAAGCCGTGCGAGAGAACGAACGAGTGAAGATGGTTTTAGTCCCAGCAGAGACCGGTGATTTTGGGATCTTGCCAGGACACGTCCCAGTCGTCGCGAAATTAAGACCCGGTGTCGTCACGGTCGAAAGCAAGGATTCCGTGAACACGAAGGTACGCGAGCGTAATACGTCGGATCGCTTGGAGAGCGCTTTTGAGTTATTTTTAAGCAAGCGCGCGCGCGTTTTTCTCTCTCGCTCTCTTTTTTTGTACGCGTACAATCTCTTTATACGACACTGACACTGTCTCTTTCGTTCGTTCTTTTCGTACATGATTTAAAAAAAAACAAGTATTTCGTCTCGTCCGGGTTCGCGTTCGCGCACGCCGACTCATCCGTGGATATCTTAGCCGTCGAAGCCGTTCCAGTGGAAGATTTGGACGAAACCGTCGTGAGGAAGATGTTGTCTGAACATACAGCGAAATTTCAATCGGCGAAGGATGATTATGAGAAAGCGACGCATCAGATTGGTATTGATGTTTCCACTGCAATGGTTTCGGCTATTGAGAACATTGGGAAGTAATAAATAAGTAAAGTGTGCGTCCGCGCGAGAGAGTGCGCGAGGAATTGTATAATAATAATATGCTAGTATATTTTCTAAATAATAATAATAATAATAATAACAATAATAATAATAAAGTTTTCTAAACGAACATCTCCTTCAACTTCTTCGTTCGATATCGTTCTTCTTTCATATCATCCAGTTGACAGCGATAGTTTTCCATCCCTTGACGATAATCTTCCGCTTTAGCGATTTGCGCGTTGAGCTCCGATCGCAAGCATTTTAAGGCTTTCGATTTCTCTTTCAATACGGCTTGGTTCTCGCGCAATAACGCCGTTTGCTCTTCCTCGGTCGCTCTTTTTTCGGCAATTCTTCTCAACTCTTCGCTTTGAATCGTCTTCTCTTCTAATTCTTTCTCCAATTTTTCGACTTCTTCGCTCTTTTGAACTAAGCGTCTTTGTAACTGCTGTATTTTTTGAACAGACTCGAAGGCGTTCGGGTCGCTGCCTTCGAGTTGGCGCCATCTATGGACGTTGAGCGGATTTTCGAGCTCTTCGCTCAACGCGCGAACTTTTGCTTTTTCTCTCGTTATCGATCTCGTCAAAACACGAACTTCTTTCTCTAAAGTTTCTGCTTCTCTCGCACGTCTGCGCTCGCGTTCGAGTTCGTGAGTTTGTGCGCTCAAAGTTATGCGCAGCGCTTTTATTTCTCGAGTCCTCGTCTCGTAATCGATTTGACCTTGCGCGAGAACGGATCGTTGTACTTTGATCTTTTCGTACGTCATAGCTAATTCTTCTTCTCTTCTCGATAGTGCGTGCGAAATCACGTCACGATCTCTCGAAATCACGTCCAACTCTTGTCTTTCTTCCACTCGTTTCTTCTCGCACTCGGCGTGGTGCTTTTCCAAGTTCTTTCTTTGCGTTTCGCTCAACTTCAACTCGATTAAGATTTCACTCGTTTTGCGATCTAAATCATCTTTCTTCCTCTTCAAACTTTCAATCTCTGATTCCATTTGCTTCCGTTTCGTTTCGTCTTCGAGGATTTCTTTATTTTTGTATTCTATTTGCACCTCGGCTTCTTCTCTGCGACGTTCAGCGTTCATCTTCACTTCTTTCAATCGGTCGCTTTCTTCTTTCAAATCGAGTAATTTTTTGCTCAAATCGTTGTTTTCTGCTCGCGTTCGTTCGTAATGTGTTTTTGATGTTTTCGATTTAAGCTCTGTTTCTCTCAAAGCTTCGCGAAGTTCGGAAATATTCTGCTCTTTTTGCTCCAACTCTTCTCGAGCCTCGTCGAGCTTGGTCTTTAAAGTTCTCTGCTCTTGCACTGCGCTTTGTCTCTCTTGCTCCAACTGTTTCGCTCTCGCCTCGATGTCGTTTATTTCTTTCCGATAACGCGCAATTTCAACCTCGAGTGTTTTTTTGTGTTGCTCGTGGATCGATACTAAGTCTCTATGTTTCTGTGTATGTTTCTCCGCCTGCGACGTTTGTTTAGCGAGCGCTTCTTTTTCTCTCATCAAATCCTCTTTCGCTCTTCGTTCGAGATCTAAGTTTCTTCTTTGCTCTTCAACGAATCGTTCTAGGCGAGATATTTCGAGTTTCAAATCATCGCGTTTATGCTCGTTTTCGATTTTCGCGTTTTCAGCTAGTTTCAACTTTCGTACAGCCGCTTCTTTGACTTGCACAATTTTTCTCGTCTCGGCTTCAATTTTGCTCGCCGAGTCTTTCAACTTTTCGGTTTCAAACTCTTTCTGTTTCGCAATTTCATTCACGCGTTGTAATTCGATCGTAATTTCTGCCATCTCTCTGCGTACGCGCTCTGTTTTTTCGGCATAAGCGTTGCACTCTTTGTGTGAGTTCTTCACTCGAAGTTCGCTCTTTCTTTGCTCTTCTTCCAACTTTTGATTCTTAGCTTCTAAATTTATAGCCTGCGCTTTCATTCGCGAAATTTCTCCTTGCTTTGATTCAATCATAGACTTTGCGTGCATTAACTCTCTTTCCAATCGCTCTCGTTTTGAGTCCAACTTTTCAGCTTCGCTTTTTTTTACATTGGCGATATCTTTCAATTTTGCGCACTCGCACTCGAGATCTAACTTTTTCGTCTCAGCCGTTCTCGCGCGCTCTCTTTGCTGCGAAATTTCTTGTCTCAACTGAACAACTTCGTCAACTTTCTCGTCTCGTTCGAGTTGGAGCGTTTCTTTGTCGCGCTGTAATCTGCGAACGATATCGCCCGAAACTTTATTACTATTTCCGCCAGAGCCAGAGAAGTTGAGATACTGACCGTCTTCTTCGTATTTGTTCTTGTTATTATTATTGTTATTGTTATTATTATCACCTTCATTGTCGTCATCGCCGTCTACGTCGTCTCGATCCTCCCCATTCTCAGCCGCATCACATCGTCTCGTCAACTCTGCAATCTCTACTTGTAACTTTGCTATTTTCTCCTTCCCGCTCATTTCTAAATCCGACGCGTCGTCGACTTGTCTCCACGCAGATTCCAACTCCGCTTTCAATGTCTCGATCTGTGTCTCGTCCTCTAAAGCTGCAGTGAGTAAGTTCTCTTGCTTTTGCGTTAATTGCCTGCACTCGTCGTTCAACATTTTCAACTTTTTCTGTAGCCTTTTCTCGACCTCGTGCGAGTGCTTCACCGTTCTGAACAATTTTTCGTATTCAACGCGAAAGGCGTCTAAGGATTTATCTCTCGCGAGCGTTTGCATGACCTTATTATTTCATTACGCGTGAGAGATAGAGAGATAGAGAGAGAGTAAAGAGAGTTATTAACGCGATGATCACTGCTCCTTTTCTGCACCGTTCGACTTCGGCTTCTTCGTGAGGAGAAAGATATCTATTTTTAGATACAAAAATCTCTGGAATATACTTTCGCGCGCGAAGAAAAAATACGACAAAAACGGAAGAAATACTATACATATGTTTACCTCGCGAAACGCGCGTTCGGTGACGACTTCATCATCCGCACAGTTCTTAGCGCAGTCGAATCCAAGGCTACTACCCATTTCGATTATATTTAATCGAAAAGAGTACTAAAATTTGAAGAATAAGCTTCTCTCGTCCCATCTCTCTCGTTCATCCTTTTTAAGACTAAAACAACTGATCAGTGCTTAATGGACTACTTTGGAAGGAAACAATCGACTCTTGGTTGTTCGTAACAACGCTGTTTAGAATCAACGGTCCCATATTTCGCCGGTCCTTCAACAGATCTCGCTGGGAATAAACACACTTTTTCTTTTGAATTCGATTTATGACCATTATCTGGGACCGGGAACCAAGTCGTCGCTTCGCAACGGCTTCCGTTTGGACACAGAAGACAATTTTTATCGTCGTCGTCGTCGTCGTCGTTATAACCACCAACGCACGGTTCTCCAAACATAACTTTCGTAGGTTTACTTCGAACTAATTTTTCCAGAGGAATCATTTCAGCAGAATCGCGCGCGTTTTGACTACCAGTCGGTTCGTAGTCGTTATGGTAATGATACCTCGTAGAGTTGTACCATTGTCTCGCGAAACCAAAAATGGTAATCTTTTCACAAACAGATTGCGCTAAATATAAGCCGTACATTCCATTCGTAGGCGTTGATTTTCCTATTTTATTCTTCACGAAGGAATAGAACGCACCAGATAAGGCGTAATCTTTTTCGTGTTGCATCTTTTGCTTCCTGTTTGAAACGTACAACTTCAAATGCGCCGGCGCCGTTAAATGTTGCAAAACAATCTCTTCGTCCGATTCTCTATATCCGCGATGTTGCGAATTCACTAATCTCACAGTCGTCTTTGATCCAGCATATTTCGTATACGGCTTTTTCCCAGTCCCATCGTTGAACCTGAAAACTGCATCGTGCGCATCAATCAAAGAACCGTGTTTATATAACAATAAACTCCCTCCGTTACCTACAATCGCGCACGTCCTAAACTTTCGCTCGATCAACACTCGTAAAGCGTCTGATTCTGGTAACGTCTTCATATCTATCTTCGATAATATACCTAAATCCTCCATCTCCCCTGTCGATTTCGGTACTTTTGGTATTTTTCCTATTTGTTGATAAAGCGTTAGCGGGCCTTTGAACTCGCCTTTGAATATCGTTTTCTTCTCATAACGAACATCGGCAGAGTCATCATCAACATCATCGTCGTCATGATTAGATTCAAAATTGTTCCTATTAGAGTCAATTCTTAACCATTCTTTTTTGAATTTCTCGAGCAAAATTAAATCATCGTCATCGTCATCGTCATCGCACGCGCGCATCCTTCGTTGATCTCTTCTCGTTCCTCTTCTTATTCTTCTTCTTCCATCGACAGCTTTTATCCCGTTTCCATCGGAACCGTTCCCATCTGCGCTCCTTCGATTAGTCGCATTGAAAGTAAAGAAGACGATGCAGACGAAGAACAACGTTGAGAAGGAAACGAAGAACACTCTTTGAATGTTCTTCTTCAATTTTTGACTTCTATGTCCTCGCATGATATTTAAGCCGATACACTCTTTTAGAGAATTAGAGCATTAAAACATACATACCGCGGTAGTAAATAAAGTCTCTTTTAATCTGAATATAGTTTTTAGGTAAGTTTTTTGATTGTATTGTACTTCCTCTCTCTGCGTCGCCTCTATTCTCTGATAAAATACAAACAATCAATCAATTTTTTATATATATGCTATAGTACTATTCTAACTGAATTGAAACGGTATACATATCGACGACTTGTCCGTTTTTTTAGGGAAGACGCATTCGGATAACATCCCGGCGCACGTCGATAAGACGGAGTCTCTGGCTTCAGTGATATCGTCTGATTCGAGAGCGTCTTGCGGGACGACTGTATCACACCCCCATTCAATGGAATCTACTAAACCTTCATTTGATATACTAAGAATGAGAGAAGCGAACCCGATCATCGCAGGTAACGTTTCGAGCTCTTCATAAAGTTCGTCTAATTTATTATCTAATATTCGTCGTACGTCTTCGTCATCATCCAAGGATAACGAACCGACGCATGAAATCGCTGGTTCGTTGAACCAACCGTTCAAAACGATTCGTCCTTTACTCACATCTTTCGTTCCTTTCACTTCGCGTACGCCGTGCGGTAACCTCGGGTCAAATATTGTTAATCTATTGAATATTGGATCTATATCGATAAATAATTGTTCTCTTTGCACGATCTCTTCTGAGTTAAATCGTTGCCAATAATTTTGCAGCCTCTCGGGATTAAATATAGTCGTTTGTCCTCCAGTGAACGCTCTAGGCTCTTTCGTTAAACTGAACACGAACGCCAACGGACCGTTCGGAATGTCCGTATGAAGTTCTTGCGACATGCCGTCGACGTACGCGCTCAACCATATCGGCGTGAAGTTCGATAGTCCTAATCGCTCTTTTGCATATTTCAATAAACTTCTCTCGAACTCCTCGAATGCATTATTATTATTATTATTATTATTCGTACTACGTTCTAATAAATCGAAATAGTCCTTCGCCGGCGTCCTTAACTGCGCGTATTGATCTTCGACGTGCCAATAATCAAACACGAACTTTGTCTCTTTCACGAAATTCCCTCGTTGATTTTCCTGGAACATTTCGTATAAAGTCTCCGCTCGATCGTAATACGCATCTGCGGTAAACCAGTGCTTCGCTCTTTCGTTCACTTCGACCACTTTTTCTGCAGCAGAAGAAGCGGAAGAGGAAGAAGAGGAAGAGGAAGCGGTCTTTCCTGCTTTACTCGAGTTCCTGCAAATCAGGTGTTCGCGTTGAAGAAACCTGTTATTATCATTCCTATTATTATTATTCGCAACGATAACAGTCATTGATCGAGGAAAGTGGTTACTTTTGCAGGTTTGCGCGGTCATTGCATGTACGGGAGTATGAGTAGTAGTACACACGATTACGATTAAACGATGTTCAATTAATTAATTAATTAATTGAACAGAGTAAATAATCTGATGATGTGAACTATTTATATAAAATCGAAGTTTCACTTTTCCCCATCACATTCAGCAAATAATTGATTATAATAAACCAGCATCACGTTGTTATTATTATTATTCCTAAATCATCGTCGGCAACAACAAAACAGTAAGTAAAAAGAATATATACATATATAGTATACATACGTACACATAGAACAAGTGTGAGTGTTGTGTGAGTGTGTGGTTAATAGCATAAGCACGCGTGCGTATCAAAAGTTTTTTCATCGAAAACAGAAACTGGCTACAAAACGAAGAAGCAGTCATCATCATCATCATCATATAATAATAAGAATAAGAATAATAATAATACTGAAGCGAATTATTACTATCAACGATGAAGGATCAGAATAAGAACCAAGCG
>Ga0209830_10003101_pt1 | contig 12915 bp, 17 predicted proteins | sample ArcticOcean_MG_C_12_FD_187439 | JGI IMG/M metagenome (GOLD analysis project Ga0209830, IMG submission 187439) | Marine microbial communities from western Arctic Ocean - ArcticOcean_MG_CB8_130 (SPAdes) (version 2) | ecosystem: Environmental > Aquatic > Marine > Oceanic | place: Arctic Ocean...
TTCCAATAATCATTTGATAAGCGTAAATACCCACACCTGAAAAATGTATTACAAATAATATTAAATAAAAAACTCCATTAAATTTTTCAATCATAAATAAACAATAACAATATTAATCTTTTTTTACAGTAATTAATTTAGATTCAATTTTAAATTGACAAAACAGGTGCAATAAAAATACCAAAATAATTAGTTGGGTCATTTTGCGCATGCAAAGCGACAATATTGGTTGTATCAAAAACTTATTATTTTCTTATTGTTTGGTAAATTAATCAAATAAAGGTAAATATGAAAAAAATAGTAATAACATTATTCTTAGTACTTTTTACAAGTTCAGTTTATGCAGGTTCATGCCCAATGATGGCTAAGAGTCTAGATGATAAAATTGTAGAAGCTCAAACATTAAGAGATCAAGGTATGGCAGCTCATGATGCTGGTGATCATGCAAAATCAGAAGAATTATTAGGTAAAGCTATGGAGCTTTTTAAAAGTTAACAAATAATTATATATATTTAGTGGGATTTCATTTAAAGCCATTAAATAAATCTCACTACTTTGTATGCGTTCTTAATATTAGCTGTTATTTTAGGTGTCACATCAAATAGTTTTTCTAAAATTGCACCCCTTCTTCAAATCAATTACAATAACGTTGTTAAAAAATTAATAAATAATACAAAAGTTAAAAATATGACTGGTCAAAGACGTTGGTTAAAATTATGGGCTAGAACAGTTGGAATGCCAATTGGTATTAATGATGAAGATAAGCCTGAGTTTTTACCTATTAAACAAACAGATGTGAAGAAAGCATTAACTTTTAGAACATTTTGGGTTCTACTTCATGTTCTGACATGCCTCTTGATTATCGCTGGTAATGGCAGAGTAATGCGCTGGTGGTAGTCAAAAAATTGATTGATAGGCTTGTTTGTCACGGTAAAGCTTCTTGTATATCTCTAGTGTAAGAATTGCTAAATAAATTATCCTTAATAATAGAGTTGAACTAATCTTAAGTGGTTCAACTCTAAATAATTAAAGCAAAGTAAATTTTATGTATTTAGCCATGAGTAGACTTAAAGTTATATTAGGAAAAGAAGATGAATTTGAAACATCTTGGAAAAATTGTGAAACATGTACTGATGGAGTAAAGGGTTTTAAAAGTTTCAACTTAATCAAAGGAAATGTAAATAAAGAATTCTCACTATATATTGTTCAAAGTGAGTGGAATTCTGAAAATGACTTTATTAACTGGACAAAATCAGATTTATTTAATTCAGATCATAAAAATCCTAACCTAAAAAGAAACTTATATCTAGGACCTCCAGATTTTGATGGGTATCAAGAACAACCAGATTTTGAAGGCTTTAAAGTACTTATATAATTTTAAAGAATTTTCATTTATGGTTGATAAATGAACATGACAACTTCATATTTATTTTTAGCCTTGGCTGTAGTGCTAGGTGTTGCTTCAAATAGTTTTGCAAAAAGTGCTGCAGGTTTTACACTTTTCTTTCCAAGTATCATTACAGCAATAACAATTGTTTTATGCATGTACGCTCTTTCAATGGTAATGAAAAATATCTCTATGGGTGTAACCTACGCTTCCTTTGCTGGTCTTGCAATTATTGCAACAGTCATAATTGGTGTAATTAAATACAATCAAGTTCCAAATATTTATTCAATAATAGGTTTATGTTTTATTATTGTAGGTGTACTGATGGTTAACTTGCTAGGAAATGGTTAACACCAAAAAAAACTATAAAATTTATACGGTAAAAAAAGTTGCAAGAAATCTTTCTGAAATTACTGAAACACTATTACTGTGTTGAATTGTATTCAATAAGTTTATTTAATAAAAAGTAAAATAAATATTTTGATATTTAACTTTCAAAATGTTATTATTATTAATCAATAAAAAGGAGGCTGATGATCAATAGTTTATCACCACCTGACACATAACTGGTGTGATCTAAGTAACCTAAAGTAAGAAAACAAAAAATATAAATCCATTATTATGGATCTAAGCGTATACCGCTAACTTATAGGGGAACTCTTTTGGAGTTTACCGAAAGGGTGACCCCCTTAAAAATTAGCTGGTAGCATATGAAAACCATCATCACTTAAAGTAATTTCAAATTCATCAACAACGTTAGATATATCCAGAGAAGAGTATAAATGAGGAAACATATTTCCATCAGATGCCTGTTCCCACACTAAATGATCAAGTTTTAAAGTGTCTACTTTTAATAAAATTAAATTTTTTTGGTTTTTATAAAAATTTTTAAGTGTCCCGTCTACTTGTTCTTCACCTGAAAAATGAATGTAGCCATCTGCTAAATCTTTTTTAGAACCAATAAATTGATTTTTCTCTTTAGCTTCTAACCATTCAAGTTTACTACATATTTTATAAACAAACTTAAAATTCATTTAAATTTATAGTATTTGAGAAAGTTTTTAACAATAAGAAACTTCTCTCATGAGAGGGAAGTTAATATTAACTAATCTAATTGGGAGAGAAGATAACGTTAATTTTTTAGAATTTTATTAATGTTTTATAAAACTAGATTTGCTAATAATAAAATGACAAATTGTCACTTCTCTCATACATTTGATGAAAGCCTTATATCACCATGATGAGTTAGGAGTATTAAGAAAATCTATCTCTTCAGACGTAGATTGTCTATCTAATACCTTATTTCTGTGAGGGTATCTTTTAAATTTTTTGATCACATTTGTATGATCTCTCCAAGAACTTTTAATTAATACTATTTGTGGATGGTCTTTTAAATGAATATTAGATAAATTATGAACATACGTGTGATCACTAATTTCCTCACTGTGCAAGAGTGGCAATAAGAAGAATAATTTTTCATTAATACTTAATTTTTCAAGATCTCCTCTATCAATAGCTTCATTAACAATTAATCTACATTTATGATCTTGTTCAAATGCTTTCTTGTTATTTCTAAATAAGTTTCGAGAAAATTGATCTAATAAAATAATTAATGCTAAACTAGATTTTGGTTTATCTTGCCAATCATCATATTCATTTATTATTGCTTTTTCATAATCATTAAAAAACCTATTTTTTATTTTTTTATCAAAACAATCTTTTTGTCTAAAAAGCTCTTCAGGTAATGATTCATTAAACCAAAAATCTAAAATATTTTGCGCATTTTTTGTAATCACTTATTTATATTTTTGATACAGGTTTTAAAAGATTAAGCATCTTATTATGTATAGATTGGTTGGCAGAAACCAAAATATTACCAGCTTTAATAGCATCTTTATTTTCCCAAGTTGTTACAATCCCACCTGCAGCTTTTATAATTGGTATTAATGGATGAATATCCCAAATTTTATTTGTTGTTTGAAATACCACATCAATTTTTCCCTCACATAAATGTGAATAACTTAACGCGTCTGCTGTTGGAAATTGCATTAGTTTTAAAACTTTAGGAATTTTCATTTGTTGCTTAAGAGAAATAGCTCCATGAAAAGCTCCAGATACTTTTATTTGGTTTAAGGAAATACCTTTTGAAACAGAAATTTTATTTTTTTTACCTTTTTCAAAAACAAAAGAGTTTTTATTATCAAAATTTAAATAATATTTATCTAATATTGGAAAATTTGCTAAACCAATCACAGGATTACCTTTGTAATTTAACGCAACTAAATTACTCCATGTAGGATTTCCTATTACAAATGATCTCGTTCCGTCTATAGGATCTATAACCCAGGTATAATCACTAGTTGATTTTTTATGACCAAACTCTTCTCCTATAATTTGATGATTAGGAAATTGTTTCTTTATCTTTAATCGTATAAATTTTTCAAATGCTTTATCTGAAGTTGTAACAGGGTCATAACCCTTGCCCTTAATCTTATTTGATACTTTAAATGTTTTATTCAATTTAAAAAAATAGAACTTATTTAAATCCTTAGCTAAATTATTTAAAAAATTTGAATATATCTTATATTCTTTTGCATTTAATAAGTTCATTTTAAAAAGACATACTATTTAATTTATATTGATTAAAGCTTAATTTTATCAATTTGATCTTCAGCAGATTTAATAGACTTTTCATAGTCTATAGCTAATTGATCTGCAGCGATAATATCTATTTTTTTTATTCCAAAAAAATTTAACACGTGAGTTAACCAAGGTGTTAAAAAATCATCCTTACTATTAATCTTTGTACCACCAGAAGTAATTATCAGATAAACCTGTTTGTCTTCAAGTAACCCTACTCTACTTCCATCTTCATTATATTTAAAAGTTTCCTTAACTCTTGCGGCTAAATCTGCCCAAGCTTTTAATGTTGCTGGTGGCCCAAAATTATAAATTGGTACTGAAATTATTATTTTATCACTCTCTTTTAATTCTAAGACTAATTTATCAGATAGTTCGAACATCTTTTTATGTTGGTCTGATTGTTGACCCTCTGGAATTTTCATGCCAGATTCAGTTAAGTTAGATATAAAAATCATCTCATCGTTAAGATCTCGATATACAATCTCATCCTCTGGTCTTTTAATTTTTTCTAATAGCTTTTTAGCCAATGCTCTTGACGTAGAGCCTTCTTTTCTAGCACTGGTATCAATTTGATATATTTTCATAATTTATCTATTATCTATTATCCTATTAACCAAAGTTTTGCAAAAAAGGTAAGTAATCTAAAATATAGTAACCAAGAACCTGCAGTTGGTTTGTTAAAATTAAAATCCCAGTAATTAAAAGTGTTACACCACCAATTTTAGAAACTAAATTAATATTCTTTTTGAAGTTTTTAGAGAACATTAAAAATCTTTGCATCAAGTAGCCTGACAAAACAAAAGGAATTGCAAGTCCTAATGAGTAAAATGTTAGAAGTATTATTGCTTTTAAAATAGTTTCTTCTGTTGAGGCTAAAGCTAATATCGATCCTAAAATTGGACCAATACAAGGTGTCCATCCAAAGCCAAAAGCCATACCTACAATAAATATAAAAAAAATATTTTTTGACTTTTTGGTATAAATTTTTTTTTCTACATTAAGAAATTTTATATTTAAGATACCAATTAATTGAAGTGAAAAGATAATTATCACTACACCAGCTATAATTCTTAGAGTTTGTGAGTTTTGTAACAGAATTTGACCTAAAAAAGATGCTGTAGCACCAAATATAATAAATACAAAAGAAAAACCAAAGGAAAATATTACTAAAGGTATTAAGTTAATCCTCTTTTTTTCAAGTAATTCATTTAGTGAACTTCCAGAGATAAATGCAATATAGCCAGGTATCAATGGTAATACACAAGGTGATAAAAAACTAATTAGACCTGCCCCAAAAGCAATAAATAATTCAATCATACAAAGTTACTCTGCAATCACTTTTATATTTTGATTTCCAAGATGATCTACTGCTAGGTCCATTTTATCTCCATCTTTTAAAAAAACTGGAGGATTCATGCCAAGACCTACTCCTGGAGGAGTGCCTGTTGTAACTATATCACCAGGCATCAATGTTATAAAGCTTGTAATATGAGCTATCAAAAAATTAAAATTAAAAATCATTTGCTTTGTATTTCCTGTTTGGTGTCTATTCCCATTAACATCTAAAGTTAAATTTAAACTATTAATATCTTCAATTTCATCTTTTGTAACAAGATAAGGTCCTAATGGTCCAAATGTATCACCAGATTTTCCCTTAACCCACTGACCCCCTTTTTCTTTTTGCCACTCACGTTCACTAATATCATTACAAATACAATACCCAAAAATGTAATCCTGAGCATTTTTTTCTAAAACTCTTTTAGCTTTTTTCCCTATAACAAAAGCAATTTCAACTTCATGATCTAGTTTTTTTGATCCTTTTGGTATTATAACATTGTCATTTGGCCCAACTATAGAATGGACTGATTTATTAAATAAAACTGGATTTTCTGGAGTTTTTGCTCCCGTTTCTTTTGCGTGCTCAACATAATTTAAACCAATTGCAAAAAAATTTCCTGGTTTACTTATACAAGATCCTATTCTTTCTTTTTGATCTATTTCATCTAAATTTTCTAGATTAATATTTTTTAAAATATCAAGTGTTTCAAAATTTATAGTGTCAGGATTCAAATCTTTTATATGTGTAGAAAGATTTCTATATTTTCCATTTTTGTCGATTGCTACAGGAATTTCATGATCTTTTTTTCCTATTCTTAATAATTTCATTGTTTAATTTTGTTTATTTTTTTAATCTCATTGTAAAGAGAACAATGATCGGTATTTCCAAGCCCATCATCTACTAAGTTTTTATACATTTCTTTTATTAGACTTGAAATAGGCAAATACAAATCTGCAGCTTTGCCAGCATTTACAATGTTTGTCATATCTTTCAATTGAGTAGTAGTTTTTCCTTTAGGTGAGAAGTCCTTATTAATCATTCTTTTTCCATGAGTTTGCAATATTTTACTATCAGCCCAACCACCAGATAAAGCCTCAATCATTTTACTAGGATTTGTTCCAGATTTTTCACACAAAGTAACTGCTTCTGCAACAGCTCCTATCGTTACACCAACAATAATTTGATTGGCTAATTTTGATATTTGTCCTGATGATACTGGACCAACTAATGTTGGGTTACCTATTTTTTTTAACAGATCAAGACACTCATTAAATACTCTCTCTTCACCTCCTACCATTATTGCTAAAGATGCTTCCTCAGCACCTATTGTTCCACCTGATACAGGAGCATCTAAATAATTTATATTTTTTTCCTTTAAAATTTCTGCATATTTTTTAGTTAGAACTGGATTAATTGAACTCATATCTATTACTGTGGCATTAGCTGAAATGTTTTCTATAAACTCCTCATTACCCATCACTTTTTCTACAGCTGTATCATCTGTTAGCATTGTAATAATTACATTAGAATTCGTAACTACATCTTTAATTGATGTAGAAATTTCTGCTCCAAATTCTTTTAATCTTTCAGCTTTACCTTGAGATCTATTAAATGCCTTTAATTTATAACCAGATTTAAGAAGGTTTTTTGCCATAGGAAATCCCATAAGACCAGTTCCAATAAATCCAATATTTTTCATTAAAATTAAATGTTAGCCCTTAATACCCATGTGAGTATATTTAACATTAAGGTAATCTTTGATGGCCATTGATCCCCCTTCTCTACCGTATCCGCTCTGCTTAATTCCACCAAATGGTGCTTCAGCAATTGCAACTGCTCCAGTATTAACTGCTACAGATCCTGTTTCTAATTGTTCTGATGCTAAATGAGCTGTTTCCATTGAATTAGTACAAACATAGCTACATAAACCAAGGTCATGATCATTGGCTCTTTCAATAACTTCATCAAAAGATTTAAAAGATAGCATTGGAACTAATGGTCCAAACGGTTCTTGTTTCATGATTGTAAAGTCATCTTTCACATCATCAAAAACTGTTGGTTCATAATAAAAACCTTTGTTGAAGCCTGCTGGTCTTTTACCACCCAATAAAACTTTAGCTCCCTCTTGTTTGGTTTTTTCAACCAATTCTTCAATTTCTTCCAATCTTTTTTGAGTTGTTAATGGACCTAATTGAGTGTCTGGATCCATTCCATTGCCAATTTTTAACTTTTTAGTTTTTTCTATAAATAAGCTTATAAATTCTTTTTTTTTGGACTCATGAATGTAAAATCTATTAGGAGAGATACACACTTGGCCATTATTTCTAAACTTTGCAGCAATAGCCATGTCAGCTGCTTTTTTAATATCAGCATCATCAAAAACTATAAAAGGAGAATGGCCACTTAATTCCATTGTTACTCTTTGAACTTTATCTGCAGCCTGTTTTAAGATCAGTTTTCCAACTCTTACGGATCCTGTAATTGAAATCTTTTTAATTATATCTGATTGAATTAATTGAGAAGCTATACTTGGTGGATCACCTGATAAAAGATTGACTGCTCCAGCAGGAACACCACATTCTCTACAAATATCAACTAATTCCATTACTACACCTGGCGTAATTGTATCTGGTTTAATAATCACTGAACAACCAGCAGCAAGTGCAGTTGATATTTTTCTAGCTGCTAAAATAAGTGGAAAATTCCAAGGGGATAACGCAGCAACAACTCCAATTGGCTGATAATAAACATGTACTCTTGTATCCTCAAATCTGCTTTCTATAGATTGGCCAAAAATTCTTTTTGTTTCTTCAGCATTCCATTCAAAAATATCAGCTGCTCCATTTGTTTCACCAATACCTTCTGCTAAGGGCTTTCCATTTTCTAAGGTCATCCATTTAGCTAGTATATCTTTTTTCTCTCTCATCCGATCAGCTATTTTTCTTAAAATATAAGATCTATTCCAGGGTGTAGTTTTTTTCCAAACCTTTAATCCTTTTTCAGCAGATTTTAATGCTCTATCAACATCAGCAGGTGTAGCTTTAGATGCGTGACCTAAAACTTCTTCTGTAGCAGGATTGATAACTTCATAAGTTTCCTTGTTAGAAGAAGGTGACCAATTGCCGTCGATAAATTGTCCAAATTTTTTGTACATAATTTACTAAACCTTAAGTTGATTTTAAAAAATATTTGTCCCAATTTTTTAACAAATATGTTTTAATGTTTCAAATTAATAAAGGAGATAACGATGACTAAATTTATAGTTATGGGATGTTATACAGCTAAAGGCCTTGGTGGCTTTGTAAGCAATCCAAACACTGATCGAAAAGTTGCAACGACAGCTCTTTGTGAGGCAGCTGGAGCAAAACTCACTGGTTATGCTGGTCTTAGAGGAAAGTACGATTTTATGGTGGAAGTAGAGGGTACTTTTGAACAAGCTTCTGCATCAGGAATGGTAGCAGTATCTAGTGGAGCTGTTACAGACTTTTCAATTCATGAAGTAATTAATCTGAATGCAGTTGCAAAAATTGCAAACAAAATGGCTTCTGGATATAAAGAACCAGGAAAATAAAATATTTAACTTCCAGCTTGAAAAAACTGGAAGTTATTTGGCTTCAAATAAAGTTGGAAACATTTTACCCTCTATATTGTCACCATTTTTATAGCCATTAGCTTCCATGATTGCTCTTTCTACTCTAGCCCAATTTCCTCTATAAATAATTTTAGAATTTTCTTTTGCCATCCTCAAAGTATATCTATGAACGTCTTTTTTAGGTGTAACAGTATTAAATCCTCCATGCAGTGTTCTAATATCAAAATAAATACAATCACCAACTTCTAAATCCCATTGTAAGAATTCATGGTCATCTTTGTTTTCTAATATATTTGGAGTTAATTCATATTTTTTTCCATTAACAATTCCAGCTTCACCATCAACTTGGTGACCATCATTAAATCTAGTTCTTAGAAATAATCTATTCCATAAATGAGATCCTTTAACCCAAGCAATACCATCCTCTTTTTTAACAGGTTCAAGTGGTATCCATAATACACACATTGATCCTTCAAAATCAAAATATGATATATCATGATGGAAAGGTGGAAATGACTTAGAACCTGCTTCTCTAAAAAACCAATTATCCATTACTAAATTAACTTTTTTAGCCTCTAAAAGTTCTGCTGCAATTTTGGATGTTGGTGAATTAAAAACAAAATCTTTAAATTCTTCATGTAAGTCCCATGTCCAAAAGTCTTCATAATATCCTGGTAATCTTTTATCTTGGGTATGATTTATAAATCTTGGGCTAGGGCTAACTTTAGCTTTTTTTATTCCTTTTTTTAATTTTTCTATCCATGCGTCATTAAATTCACCTTTAATTAGAACAGCACCATCTTTTTTAAATTTTTCTACTTCTGTATTTTCGATAATTTTGCTCATTTGTTCAAATATAATATAATATAATAAGAATTTGATGAAAAATTATAGATATTCTGAAATAACACCAGAAAAAATTTACAACAAAAGAAGAGATTTTGTTAAATCTTTTGGTTTAGGTCTTGGATCGCTAACATTAGGTTCAATGTCTTTATTAAATAATGCTCATGCTTTAGAAAATAATTCAGAATTAACCAGTTATAAAGACATTACCACCTATAATAACTATTATGAGTTTGGAACTGCTAAAGGTGATCCTTATAAAAATTCTCAAGAATTTAAAATTAAACCATGGAATATTTCAATTGAAGGAGAAGTAGAAAGCCCAATTACTCTTTCTGCAGATGAAATACTTTCTTTATATCCTTCTGAAGAAAGAATTTACAGATTAAGATGTGTTGAAGGTTGGTCAATGATTATTCCATGGATGGGTTTTTCATTAAGTAAATTGCTAAATAAAGTTTCAATTAAAACTGAAGCAAAGTTTGTAGAGTTTGAAAGTGTTTATGATCCAGAACAAATGAAAGGTCAAAGATACCCAGTGTTAAACTGGCCTTATAGAGAGGGACTAAGAATTGATGAGGCAATGCATTCTTTAACCACTGTTGTTACAGGTCTTTATGGAAAAACTTTACCCAAGCAAAATGGTGCACCTTTAAGAATTTTTGTTCCCTGGAAATATGGATTCAAAAGTGCAAAAGCCATAGTTAAAATAAAATTAGTTAAAAAAATGCCAACTTCTTCTTGGATGAAAGCTTCACCAAGAGAATATGGATTTTATTCAAATGTAAATCCTAGCGTTAATCACCCAAGATGGTCTCAAGCATCCGAAAGGGTTGTTGGTGGAAGCCTATTATCACCCAGAGTTGAAACACAAATGTTTAATGGTTATGGAGATGAAGTTGCAAATTTATATTCTGGAATGGATTTAAAAAAATACTTTTAAATTTTTGATATAGGAAAATCATGTTCAACCAAATTAATAAAAAATATTTAAAGATAGTTATTTTTACATTATCTTTAGTACCAATCTTTTTTATTATATATCAGATCATAACTAATCAGCTTGGACCAGAACCTATAAAAGACATAACTCATCATACCGGTAAGTGGACACTGTATTTTATTGTGATCACCCTTGCCATGACACCTTTAAAAATGGTTACCCATCTAAATATCTGGATTAATTATAGACGAATGTTTGGTTTGTTTATTTTTTTTTATGCTTCTGTGCATTTAATGACTTATGTTGGTTTGGATTATAGATTTGATATAATAAGTATTGGAGATGACATAATCAAAAAGAAGTTTATATTTATTGGGTTCGCAGCCTGGCTTCTTTTAATTCCTCTTGCTCTAACATCAAATAAAAGAATGATAACAATTTTAAAAGGCAAATGGAAAAAACTACATCGTTTAATATATCTAATTTCTTTATTTGGTGCTATCCACTATTTGTGGTTGGTAAAAAGAGATTTAACTGAACCTCTAATATTTCTAGCAGTTATACTAATTTTATTATCTTTTAGGTTTAAATTTAAGAATAATTAGTTTGGTTGGTTTTTAAATGATAGATATTATTCTTTAACTAGTTCTTTTTATTAGTGTCTATCTCAAAGCTCTCTAATTTTGTGGTTAAATCTTCTTTTTTTCTCAATTCTTCTTTTTCATTTTTTAATTTTATTTCCTGCTCAAATTTAGATGCTTCAATTTCATTTTTTAGTTTTAACTCTTGATCAAATTTATCTTCCCACTTTTTAATTTTTTGAGCTTCTAATTCTTTTTGTTTTTGTTCTTTTAGATCTTCTATTTTTTTATGTTCCAATTCTTTTGATTTTACTTCTTGTTCTCTTAATTCTATTTCTTTTTCTTTTAATTTTACTCTGTATTCTTTTTTTATTATCTCTTCACCTTCTATTAATTGTTCTTTGTCTCTTGATTCAAGTTCTCGATCTCTTGATTTAATCTCTTGTTCCTTTTTTTCTATTTCTATATCTTTTATTAATTGTTTTTTTTCTATTAAATTCAATTCTTTTTCAATTAATTCTAATTCTTTTTCTCTTAATTCTATTTCTTTTTTTTTTAATACTTGATCTTGTTCACTTAATTCTATTTTGTTCTCTTGTTCTTCTATTTTTTGTTGTTGTGTTTTTATCTCTTCATCTTTTTTTGATTGTTGATTATATTTTGATTCTAGTTCTCGATCTCTTGATTTTTGTTCTTGTTCTTTTGTTTTTATCTCGTCATCTCTTTTTGATTGTTCTTTTATCTTAAGTTCTATTTTTTTTTGTTCTTTCTTAACTAACTCTTCTCTTAATTTTAATTCATTTTTTTCTTCAATTTTTTGTTTTTTTTTAAAATTTTTATAAACTTTATTAATCGAATGAGATGTAAATTTTGTTAATTTTTGTAAGCCTGCTTTAAATTCATTAGGTTGCTTTTGCTTTGGATTTTTTTTTTTTATTATTTTTTTCATCAGTTATTAATTAAGTAAATTATTATTCTTTTTTATCTTCTTGTTTTTGTATTTCTTGCTCTTCTTGTCTTTGCCCTTCTTGTCTTTGCCCTTCTTGTCTTTGAGCTTCTTGTCTTTGTACTTGTTTTTTTTTCTCTTTTCTTTGTTCTTGCTCTTGTTCTTCTTCTCTTTGTGTTTCTTGTCTCTCTTCTTTTCTTTGTTCTTGCTCTTGTTCTTCTTGTCTTTGTGTTTCTTGTCTTTCTTCTTTTCTTTGTTCTTGCTCTTGTTCTTCTTGTCTTTGTGTTTCTTGTTCTTCTTGTCTTTCTTCTTGTCTTTGTGTTTCTTGTCTTTGTGTTTCTTGTCTTTGTGTTTCTTGTCTTTGTGTTTCTTGTCTTTCTTCTTTTCTTTGTTCTTGCTCTTGTTCTTCTTGTCTTTCTTCTTGTCTTTGTGTTTCTTGTCTTTCTTTTCTTTCTTTTTTTTGTGCTTCTATTATTTGTGTTTCTTGTCTTTGTACATTTAACATTTCCTGTATTTGATCTTCCTGTCTTTTAACTTCTATTTCGCTTGGTATTCTTTTTTTAATTTCATTATTTTTTTCTTTTTTAATCTTATTTTTTTTTATTTTTTTTACTTTTTTTTTTTTTTTTGTTTTTTTT
>Ga0209830_10003106_pt1 | contig 12887 bp, 12 predicted proteins | sample ArcticOcean_MG_C_12_FD_187439 | JGI IMG/M metagenome (GOLD analysis project Ga0209830, IMG submission 187439) | Marine microbial communities from western Arctic Ocean - ArcticOcean_MG_CB8_130 (SPAdes) (version 2) | ecosystem: Environmental > Aquatic > Marine > Oceanic | place: Arctic Ocean...
AGGGATTGCGGCTCTTAATAAATAATTTATGAAAAAAACAGCGGCAATTCTTTTGTTGGTAGTAATAATATGTTGCACAAATAATTCTAATAAAAACAGAGCTTTTGTACCCTCTTCAAGTGGGAATTTAAATAATGTTACGGTTATTATGCCTCAAAAAGAGTGGCAAGGTAATTTAGGAGACCAGGTAAGAGAAGCCCTTGAAGAAATTTATGAAGGTCTTCCTTTGGACGAGCCCCAGTTCTCAATAGTATACATGAACCCAAAGGCATTTACTGGATTTGCTCGCCAAAACAGAAATATTATTTGGTTTAGAAAAGATTCTCTAGAAGGATTTAGGATGAGTCAAAATCAATTTGCACGGCCACAAATCGTCGCTAAAGTTATTGGATTGGACAGTGAAAGCCAAGCATTTTATTTCAAAGAAAACATTATTTTAATTAAGCAAAGTATTAGCGAAAACGAACGTTTAGAAAAGCTAAGAAGAATTAAAAAGGCACCTACAAAAGAAAAAAGCTTGACAGAACGTTTTGGAATTTCGCTTACTTATCCATCAGCTTATAAAACAGTAAAAGACACCACAAATTTTGTTTGGATCCAAAAAGAAGTTAGAAAAGGACATCTTAATATTATTGCATACACCCTTCCAGAAAACGCACTTGAAGGAAGCTTTAGTAGCAGGATTTTAGACATTAGAGACTCAATAGGAAAAGCACATGTTCCGGGGAGACTCAAAGGAACCCATTTAATTACCGAACGCGCCTTCAAACCGTATTTTTACAAGGCAAAAATTGATGGAAAAATGAGTTACTTAACAAAAGGGACCTGGGAGGTTGCCAATGATTATATGGCTGGACCCTTTGTCAATTATATGGTAAGAGATAGTATTGAAAAAAGATGGATGGTTATAGAAGGATTTACATTTGCACCTTCGGCAAGTAAAAGAGACTATATGTTTGAATTAAACACAATTATCAACACACTTGAGAAAACAGACTAGTCTTTTTTGTCCTCTTCTTTAGCGGATTGTTCACCTTCTTTAGTTGCATTTTTAAATTCCTTAATTCCACTACCCAATCCTTTCATTAGTTCAGGAATTTTACGTCCTCCAAACAACAATAAAACGACTGCGATTATTAAAATTACTTGTGGTCCTCCTATCATACCTAAAAATGTAAAGTTAAAAAGCATTTGTATATTATTTTAAAACAAATGTACAGAATTATTTAGTTTCAACTACACACAAAATGTATTGGGGTTCTTTTCTCCCGCAAAGGAATCCTTATCTTTGAACAGAATATGGCAAACCAAGAAAAAAAAGAATCAGGTTTTTTAAAGAAATTACTCAGCCGTTATCGGATGGTAATTATCAACGAAGAAACGTTTGAAGAACAGGCACAGGTTCGGGTTTCAAGACTTAACTTCATGATTCTTGTGATTTTAATCATTGGCTCCATTTCCACAGCTACGTTTATTACAATTGCCTATACACCATTAAAGGGAATTATTCCTGGATATGACTCTTCAGAATTACGGAAAAAAGCCATTCAAAACTTATTTACAACAGACTCTTTGATCACTCTTTACAACCAAAACAGCAATTATTTAAATGCGGTAAGATCTGTTCTTAATGGAGACGTTACATTTCAAGACCCAGAACTTTCTATAGAAAATGGATTAAATGACCAAGAGTCAAATGCCACCTTTATTCCTCCAATTTTAGAAGATTCTCTGTTGCGTGCTTTTGTTGCAAAAGAAGACAAATATAATCCCAATGAAACTACAGAAAACGGTGTAACCACACTATTGCTCGCTCCAGCAAAAGGACCTATTTCACAACCCTTTAACTCAGAAGAACTCCATTTCGCAGTTGATATTGTTTTAGAAGAGAATACCCCTATAAAGGCTATAGCAGACGGAACAGTTATTTTTGCCGAGTGGACCTCTCAAACAGGTTATGTAATAATATTAGAACATATTTCGGGCATGTTGTCCGTTTACAAACACAATGCGAATCTGAACAAAAAACAAGGAGATTCAGTTTCTGGAGGAGAAGTAATTGCAAGCGCAGGAAATACAGGGGAGTTTACAACAGGATTTCATTTACATTTCGAACTATGGATCGATGGCTATCCAATGAATCCCACCAATTTTTTTAATTTTTCAAACTGATGCTGAAATTAATTGGAGCAAAAATCTTTGCAGCCTATGCTCACCAAAAAAACAAAAAATGGATAAACAATCCTCTTGAAGCACAACAAAAAGTGTTTAAATCACTTCTTCAGGAAGGCATGAAAACCCGTTTTGGAAAAGAACATCATTTTGAGAAAATCCTAACCTCTAATGAGTTTTCTTCAGCAGTACCAGTTCGCGACTATGAGGATTTAAAACCCTACATAGATTCTGTTTTGGAAGGGGAAGCCAATGTTCTTTGGCCTGGAAGGCCATTGTATTATGCAAAGTCGAGCGGAACAACCTCAGGCGCGAAATATATTCCTATTTCTAAAGAATCGATGCCACAACATATTCGAGCGGCTCGTGAAGCACTTTTAAATTATATTTATAAAACAGGAAAAACATCAGCAATAATAGGGAAGCTTATTTTTTTACAAGGGAGTCCAGTTTTAGAAGACAAAAAAGGAGTTGCTCTCGGACGTCTTTCAGGAATTGTAGCTCACTATGTACCAAGTTATCTATTAAAAAACCGTCTCCCCAGTTGGGACACAAATTGTATTGAAGATTGGGAAACTAAAGTCGATGCAATTGTTTCCGAAACGGAAAAGGAAGATATGACGATCATTGGAGGAATCCCTTCATGGGTACAAATGTATTTTGAACGACTTACCCTAAAAACAGGGAAAGCAGTAGGAGATTTATTTCCCAATTTCTCTCTTTTTGTATACGGAGGCGTTAACTTTGAGCCCTACAGACCAATTTTCAAGAAACTTATTGGCAGAACCCTTGATAGTGTTGAATTTTATCCAGCTTCTGAGGGTTTTTTTGCTTATCAAGATGATCAAAGTGATCGTGGCTTATTACTTTTATTAAATCACGGGATTTATTATGAATTCATAAAAGCAGACACTTTTTTTGATAAAAAACCAGAAACGGTTTCTTTAATAAGTGCAAAAACAGGCGTAAATTATGTTATGATTATTTCAACTACCGCAGGATTATGGCGATATAACATTGGCGACACGATTCAATTTACAAGCCTTAAGCCTTATCGTGTTATTGTGAGCGGTAGAATTAAACATTTTATTTCCGCCTTTGGAGAACACGTTATTGTTAGTGAGGTAGAGCAAGCGCTCCAGCAAGTAGTTTCTGGTTCTAAAGAAGAAATCTTGATTCGGGAGTTTACCGTTGCCCCACAAATTTCTCCCACAGAAGGACTGCCTTTCCACGAATGGTTTATTGAATTCGACGCTCCGCCCAAAGACCTTGATCAATTTGCTTTTGAAGTTGACAAAGCAATGATTAATAAAAACATATACTATAAAGATTTAATTGCAGGGAAAATTTTAAGAGCTCTTGTTATTAGACCGGTTGCAAAAGGGGGGTTTAAAAGCTATATGAAAAGCATAGGAAAGTTAGGAGGCCAAAACAAAGTACCGCGAGTTTCAGACAACCGAAAGATTGCAGATCAACTCGATTTAAACACTATGAAATCATGAAATCAGGGCGAGTTACCCTAGTTTGTAATGTTAAAAACACTTTTGTAATGAAGGATGTAGAACTCTTAGAAAGTATGGGTTATTACGTTTATTTAATTCATTCCCCCCCCTATAGCGATCCAGTTCGTTTTTTGTTTAACCGAGTAAGGGAGCTGTTCATGGGATTTTATTATGCTCTTTTTTCGGATGCTTTTTTTAGCTGGTTTAATGATTATCATACTAGCATTCCTTTGCTTTGGTCAAAACTTTTTGGAAAACCAACGACAATTATTGTTGGTGGCTTTGATGCGGTTTCAAGCGAATCCTTAGGTTACGGAATATTTTTAAAAAAGAATTTACGTCAATCCTTGGCAAGATTAAACTATAAAAGATGTGATCAGATTTGGGTTGTACACAGTACCCTAAGAGACGGATGTCCAAACGCAAAAGAGGATTCAGCAATACGCTCTGGAATAAGAATGTTTATGCCTGAGCTTATAACACCAATTTATGAGGTTCCAACAGGATATGACAATACTTTTTGGAGATTAGAAAGGGATAAAAAACCAAAAAGCGTGATTACTGTAGCCAATATTTCAGACTCCCGTACCCTTGAAAGAAAAGGCATTCCCTTGTTTATTGATTTGGCCCGACTACTGCCGGATTTTCATTTCACAATAGCCGGAATTCAATTGACAAAGGAACTAAAAATTAAACTTCCAATAAACGTTCAATTATTGGGGACTCAAACCAGAGATGAATTAAAAACACTTTATGGCAAACACCAATTTTATTTTCAAGGCTCTAAGGTAGAGGGTCTCCCAAATGTTTTGTGTGAGGCTATGCTCTGCGAATGCATTCCTTTAGGAAAGGCTGTTTTTGGCATTCCAGACACCATAGGAACAACAGGACTTGTTTTCCAAGCAAAAGACGCAATCCCAAAAGCAATAAAATTTTTAACGAGTAAAAAGAAGTATGACGGTGCTAATGCCAGAAAGCAAATCAAAGAACAATATCCATTAGAACGCCGCGAAAAAGCGTTTCTTAGTGTACTCAAAACAAGCTCAAAATGACAGTCATTAAGTCTGCAATTTTAGCCTATCCAGAGTCTAATAATCTGGGCGATTATATCCAAAGTATTGCGGCCAAACAATGGATTCCATCTGACCACATTTTAGGCCTAGATCGTGATCGACTTAACACTTATATTGGCCCTTCAGTAAAACTTGTTATGAACGGATGGTTTATGGAAGCTCCCTTGAACTGGCCTCCTTCAAATAAAATCATTCCTCTTTTCCTTTCTTTTCATCTTAATCCATCAGCGCAAAAGGAGATGTTAACCCCTCAGGGAATCAAATATTTAAAAGCGCACCAACCCATAGGCTGTAGAGACATACACACTCAAAAGACCCTTGAAGAAAGGGGTATAAAAACATACTTTTCAGCGTGTTTAACCCTCGGACTCAAAAGAAACTTGTTTATAACCCCTCAAACAATACGAAAAGGCATTCTTGTGATAAGCCCCATGGAGCGTTTATTACCTGAGCCTAAAACACTTAGTTTGACCCAAACAAACAACCTTTTTAATGTTTTGACACAAGCACTGAAATTCCCCTTTAAGTATTTTCAATATAAAACAGCAATGAGAAAGCTCTATGGTTTTCTGGCAGATTCTAATGAAAAGGTTTCGTGGCACTCACAACTAATTGATCGAAAAAAGAAATCAGAAAACATTAGAATTATTGCTGCAGAAAATCAACTAAAGCTAATCGCAAGCGCACAACTAGTCATTACATCTCGAATCCATTCAGCGCTTCCTGCAGTTGCCTTTAATACCCCTGTCCTTTTTTTGTCAGACGGCTTAGACCATCCAAACCAAAAAAGTCGTTTACAAGGGTTGGAAGCTTTTTTTCCAATCATCAATTCTTCTGAATTAGCCTCTTGGAAAAACAAAAGACCAAAACCAAGTGAAGCGCACCATCCATTTGTAAAGATGATTAGAGAAGAAATGGCAGCCTTTTTTATAGATTAAAAAGAGCGGAACAACTCAGATTCAGCGATACTGATTATCTTTGTAAAAACAAAAGTAAATGAATGTATTGGTCATTGGAGCAGGGGGTCGTGAACACACTCTTTGTTGGAAATTAAAACAAAGCCCTAGGTGCGGGCGGCTTTTTGCTGCTCCTGGAAACGCAGGCACAGCAAAATGCGCCACTAACCTTCCAGTTGGGGTTAATGACTTTGAAGGAATTAAAAAAGCAGTTATAGCAAACGAGATTAAACTTGTAATTGTAGGACCAGAGGAACCCTTAGTTAATGGCATTCATGATTTCTTTATAAACGATACTGCCCTGGCAAAAGTTGGGGTAATTGGTCCACAAAAAAAAGCAGCAACTCTTGAGGGCAGCAAGGCATTTGCAAAAGCATTTATGTCAAGGCATAATATTCCCACAGCAGCTTACGATGAATTTACTGCAGAAAATTTAAAGGAAGGAGAAGCCTTTTTAACGCAAAGCAATCCCCCATATGTTCTTAAGGCAGATGGCCTTGCCGCAGGGAAAGGAGTTTTAATTATTCATGATCTAGAAGAAGCTAAAAAAGAATTGCGCGAAATGCTTTTAGAACAAAAATTTGGAAAAGCCTCAAGCAAAGTAGTAATTGAGGAGTTCCTGCCAGGCATAGAACTTTCTTGTTTTGTTTTAACGGACGGCTCTTCCTATCTCACTCTTCCTATGGCTAAAGATTATAAGCGAATCGGTGAGGGAGACACAGGGCTAAATACTGGTGGAATGGGTGCTGTTTCTCCAGTGCCTTTTGTTACAGAAGTCTTTAAAGAAAAAATAGAGCGTCAAATCATAAAACCGACCATTGAAGGTCTTCAAAAAGACGGAATGCCCTTCAAAGGGTTTGTGTTTATTGGGCTAATTAAAGTTGGAGAAGAGCCCAAAGTAATAGAATATAATGTTCGCTTAGGTGATCCAGAAACAGAGGTTGTCCTTCCACGAATTAAAAACGACTTGTTGACTCTTTTTCAGGCGGTTCATGAAGAAAAACTAGACGAAATTTCTTTAGAGGTAGACCCTTCTTTTGCGGCAACGATAGTTGCTACATCAGGCGGATATCCAGAAGCTTATGAAAAAGAAAAAATAATTTATGGGCTAGAAGGCCAGCAGGATAAAATGATTTTTCATGCGGGAACTACTCAGCAAGAAGAAGAAATAAAAACCTCAGGAGGCAGAGTACTCGCCGTTACCTCTTTTGGTATAAAACACCAAGAAGCCTTAAAAGATTGTTACGAAACTTTGAGTAAGATAAACTTTGAAGGAATCAATTATCGAAAAGACATCGGGTTTGATTTATAAAAAAGAATGTGCAGAAGGATCTTTATCTTCTTCTCCACTCTTGTCAAACAAATTAAGTTGAACGATCCAATAGATCAAGGCTGAAAAACCAACAATCAAAAAAAGCCAGTTAACACTATTTGCGAGGGTCCAGTTACTTTCTTCAAGCTGACGTAAAAAAGCGTAAGGAAGAAAAAGAATTTCTTCAAATAACCAAGCGATACCTTCAAAAAAAGCTTTCATAAATGAGTATATTTAAAAATTGATCTAATAAAAACGAACTAAATATGTTTACAAAGATATTTAAAAGGGTAAGTATACAGTCCTTAATCAGTTCTTATTTTTTTTGTGTCTTGGTAAGTTTTTTTAACACTTATTGCATAAAGGCAGGAAATATTGATTTGCAAGATTTAGTTATAACAATTGTTCTATGTTTTTTTTTACTTATAGCCATTGTCATAGTCTCTTTTTCTCAAGCAAGGAGATTAAATACTTCATTTGGCGCCATTCACCTTCTCTCTTTCCCACTATGCATCCTTTTGTTTAATCAGGAAGGTGGACTCAGTTACAATAAAGCAATTTTTTTTTTAATTGTTCTAATTATGGTAAATGTTTTATCAAAAAACATCAATAATACCACATCTACAAAAACTTTTTTTATGTTAGGGTTTTTGGGTACTATTATCAGTTATATAAACATCTATTATGCGCTATTTTTTCTTCCAGCCATTTTAATTTTTAGCGAGACCTCTTATAGAAACACCAAAAATCTGATTGCTTTTTGTGTGGCTATAATTTTTAGCTTACAATCATTATTGTTATTATCCTTTATAGCCACAGGGACTTTTTTTAACGAGCCGGCGGTCTTAAAAACTAAAATATCTTTGAGCGGGGTCTATTCATCAAACGATTTAGTTTGGACTGTTACCGTGTTTGTAGCCTTTTTAACGGCAACGATTTTTAGACCTTCAGATTATAAAATAAAGGCTCAAAAAAACAACACACACAGAGTATTTCAGTTTATGCTTATATGGCTATTAATCAGCATTTTTTTTAGATATTTTAATTTATATGATGGCACAGGAAAATGGCTTGAAAGCCTTGTTCCAACAGCGTTTTTTATAGGAATAGCGATTGATGTGATAAAGAGTAGTCAGATAAAAAACCTCATCATAACCCTTGTGATTTTTGCAGCAACTAGTTTAAAACTGTTTAACTATGGTTTAATTTCTTTTTGAGAAAAAGAATCATATTAAATTAGACATCATCATAATTAAGGCTAATATGTTCTGTTTGCGCAATAGCTTGACAGCTTAAAACGAGCCCTTCTTCAACTTCTTCATCAGTTAAAACTTGATTATTTTCCATACCAGCCTTCCCTTGAGTTACCTTTGCTATACAAGTGCTACATACTCCTCCTTGACAAGAATAGGGAACGTCTAACTTTGCTTGAAGGGCGATATCTAAAAGTGTTTTTCCTGGAATTAATTCCAGAGAGTGTGTAACGTCATCACAGGTTAAAGACAATAATCCTTTTTTTGCAGCCTCTGTCACTTTAGCTTTATTTGTGTTTGAGGAAAACAATTCAAAAAACAGACTTTCTTTAGAAACGCCTTTTTCTAACAATTCCTCTGAAGACATATTGATCATTGCTTCAGGTCCGCAGAGATAAAAAGAAGCCTTCGAAGGTGTTTCTATTTGGTGAATTAAATAGTTAATCAATGAAGCGTCTATCCTTCCAAAGTGACTGTTATCCTGATTACTCTGACTAAAGACCCAATGAATTTTTAATCGTTTTGAATGGTTTTTTTCAAGCGAAAGAAGTTCATCGTAAAACATTGTTTCTTCAGGACTTTTATTTCCGTATAATAAGACAAATGAGGTGTCTTGATTGCTAAGAAGAACAGATTTTAGGAGCGATATAATAGGAGTAATTCCACTACCTGCTGCAATTCCCACAACCGTTTTAGCTTGTCTAGACCCTTTTAGTGTAAAACGCCCTTCAGGAACCCCAACTCTAAACTCATCTCCAACCGAAAGTATTTGATTAACATAGGCAGAAAACACTCCGCCAGGAACCTCTTTGATTCCGACCTGAAGATTACCCGATTGTGGAGAACAGCAAATTGAATAAGAACGTCTTACAACCACTTTATCTATAGTCGCCTCAAGACTTATGTATTGACCCGCTTCGAAGACGAAAGATGCGGCCAGGTTCTCAGGAACCTCAAGAGAAACAACAACAGATTTATCAGTTAAGCGGTCAATTGCAGAAACCGTGAGAGAGTGAAATGTAGACATAGTTTTTTTACAAATTTAAAAATCATTATCATTGCCCACAAAGAAATTCAAAAACAAATTTAAATGGCGTACACTTTTAGAGAATCTCTTGGTCTTTCAAAAAAGAAATTTTTTAGAGCACCCCAATGGGAACTAAAATTAGCAGTGCGTATTTTAATTGGTTTTTTAGCGCTATATTTTTTAGTTGCTTTTTTGTTTTTAGGGATTGGTCTCTTTTTTATCCTGAGGAAAGAATTTCCTGAACAAGACCCGGTAAGTATTATTAACCAGTGGATAATTTTTTATTTTGGCGCGGATATATTAGCACGTTATTTTTTACAAAACCCACCTGTAACCGACGTAAAAACACTTCTTATTCAACCCATCCCCAAGAAAAGAATCATTAGAGGGGTTTTGCTTCGTTCTCTTTCTTCAATTTTTAACTGGTTTTCGGTTCTTTTATTACTCCCCTTTTGTATTGTTGTGAGCATTGAAAATGGAGCGACATTTTCTATTTGGAGTTGGTTTTTCGCGATGTTATTAATAACAGGAACAAATAATTTTCTGGTGTTTTTAATTAATAAAAACAAGAATGTAGCCATAGGAGTCCTTCTTTTTTTAGCAGGTGGCTATGTCCTTGAAAATTATATGAATGTTCCTGTAATTTCTTCAATTGGAATAGGATTTGAGGCGCTATATATCGAACCCTTATGGACCACAGTAATTTTAGTATTCTTTTTAGTTGTATTGCAATTGACAGCAACATTTTTAAAAAAAGAATTGTATTTAGATAAAGGCTTAAGCAAGAAAAAAGAAAAAATTATAGGATCGAATCTATATTTTTTAGATCGCTGGGGACCACTGGGGATTCTTTTAAAAAACGACATCCGCTTAATTATTCGAAACATTCGCGCTAGACAAGTTGTTTTGACAACAGGCTTATTTTTGTTTTATGGCTTATTTTTTTTCACACAAGAGCTTTATTTAGAGCGCCCAGCGATCTTGGTTTTTGCCGGAATTTTTATAACAGGGGGCTTTACTATTACTTTTGGACAGTTCATTCCTGCATGGGATAGTGAATATTATAGCATGTTAATGAGTCAAAACCTTACTTATAAAAGATACCTGAAATCAAAGCTTTATTTGCTAATGTTTTCAGTTGTCATTAGTATGGTTTTTGCCATGCCCTACGTTTATTTTGGCAAAAAAGTTGTGGTACTTATAATAGGGTGCGGTATTTTTAATTTTGGACTAGGCGCCTTAATAAGTCTTTTTTCTGGGGCTTATAATGCGACCCCCCTGAAGCTAAATGTTAAAGCGAAAGCTTTTGAAAATACCAAAGGATTTAATTTAATGCAATTTATTTTTTCAATTCCCAAGTTAGTGCTTCCAGTTCTTGTTTTTTATATCCCATATTTCTTTTTAGGATTTAATGCTGGAATTGTTGGACTCATTACCTCAGGCCTGGGAGGTTTTTTTTTAAGAAATCAAATTTTAGGTTGGATTGAAAAAATCTATCAAATAAAGAAATACGAAACTTTAGCTGCATTTAACAAACAACAGTCATGATTAAAGCCAATTTACTATCAAAAGAGTACCAAGGAAAAAAAGTATTAAATCTCTCAGAATTAGAAATACCCAAAGGAGAGCTTTTTGGATTAATCGGAAATAATGGTGCTGGAAAAACTACTTTTTTCAGTCTTTTATTAGACCTAATTGAAGCAACAAGTGGAACCATTGAGATCAACAACATTATGGTTCACCAGAGCGAGGCATGGAAACCCTTCATTTCAGCATTTATTGACGAAAGCTATTTAATAGGGTATTTAACTGTTGAAGAATATTTTTATTTTTTGGGAAGCTTGAGAAAAAAAACTCAAGTAGAGATTGACTCTTGGGTTAAGGCATATGAACCTTTTTTTAAGGGAGAAATTTTAAATCAAAAAAAATACCTTCGCGATTTTTCTAAAGGAAATCAAAAAAAGGTAGGTATAGTAGGAGCTTTAATTGGTCAGCCCGAGGTAATTGTTTTAGACGAACCGTTCGCTAATTTAGATCCCACCACTCAAATAAGACTAAAAAGTCTAATTAAAGAAGAAGCAATGAATAATGGGACGACTTTTTTGATTTCTAGCCATGACTTAACTCATGTTACTGAGGTTTGTGACAGAATTGTTTTATTAGAGAAAGGAACTGTTTTAAAAGACATTAAAAAGACGTCTTCTACCTTAAAAGAATTAGAACAATATTTTTCTAATTAATCTTCATAGTATTATATACTAAAACCTTTATTTTCAAGTTATTATCTTACAAGTAGAAGAGATGACAACATTGCGCCCTTTTTTTTGGCTACCACTTACTTTTGTATTGATTTTATTTTCTTGTAGCACATCTAAAAAAAGTCTGCTGAATCAAGAATACCATTCCCTTGTCACAAAGTACAACGTCTTGTTTAACGGGAAAGAAGCTTTTTCAATTGGGGAAGAGATTTTATCAGAGGCTTTTGAAGATAATTTTTACGCTTTGCTTCCCATAGAGCCAATAAATTTAAAGGGAGAAAATATTGATGAGTCAACCATTATTCCAGGTTTTGATCGCGCAGAAGAAAAAGCAGTAAAAGCGATTCAAAAACATTCCATTAAAATTAATGACCTCCAATACAACCGTAAGATCGATGAGGCATATTTATTATTAGGTAAAGCACGATATTTTGATCGGAGGTTTTTCCCAGCCTTAGAGGCATTTAATTTTCTTTTGGAAAGCGGCGCTAATCAAAACGTATACCTACAGGGTAAAATATGGCGTGAAAAAACAAACATCAGGCTTAAAAACCACCAATTAGCCATTAACAATCTTCGCCCTTTAGCGATGAGGCTTATCCCACAAAACAAACACTTCCCTTTAGCTAACGCAACCCTAGCAAGTGCTTTCATTAATTTAAAAGAAATAGATTCTGCGAGTTTTTATATGAAAAGAGCTGCGCTGAAAGCGCCCAAAAGAAAATTAAAAGCACGTTATCTATTTATAACAGGTCAGCTTTTTGAAAGCCTAGGCAAAAAAGATTCTGCCTTATGGGCGTACCAGGAAATAGTTGATTTAAAAAGAAAGTCCCCCCGCAAATTTTCAATACAGGCAAAAATAAAAAAAACTCTTTTAGACAGTACAGCTATTTTCGAAGATCGTCTTCAGTCAATATCTAACTTAATTAAAAATTTTGAAAACCTTCCCTATGAACATGTATTGAATCGTTCTATAGGGACTTTATATTTGGAAGAAGATCAAGACAGCATTGCCTTAATCTATTTTGAGAAGTCACTTCAATCACCATCAATTGATTCCTTCACACAAATTGAAAATTATCAAGATTTAGCCAAATATAGTTTTGAAAAAGGCAATTACCTTGAATCAGGATTGTATTTAGAAAAATTACTCCCTCTTTTTGAAGAGACTTCGGCTACTTTTAAAAAACTAAAAAGGAAACTTGACAATCTTTCTGAAGTCATTATTTATGAAAGAACACTTCAGCAAACCGATAGTCTGATATCTTTAATGTCTCTTTCAAAGATGGAACAGCTTCAGTTTTTTAAAAGGTACATTAATGAGCAGCAGGCCA
>Ga0209830_10003107_pt1 | contig 12882 bp, 14 predicted proteins | sample ArcticOcean_MG_C_12_FD_187439 | JGI IMG/M metagenome (GOLD analysis project Ga0209830, IMG submission 187439) | Marine microbial communities from western Arctic Ocean - ArcticOcean_MG_CB8_130 (SPAdes) (version 2) | ecosystem: Environmental > Aquatic > Marine > Oceanic | place: Arctic Ocean...
AAAATTAAAAAAAATAAATACCTATACACAAGAAGATAATATCAATCAACGTATAACGATGACTGATTTATTTATCAATGTTTATAGCCATAACTCGCAATTTCTTTATTTTTCTAATGCCTTTAATTGTGCTCATTTGTCCTTACTTATTTCAAAAATATTATTAAAAAATAATTTAAATGAATATATTAAATTACAAAATAAATTACAAAATACTATAAATAATAAACATATTATGGAATGTATAGCTACTTTTCATAAAAAAACCGATCAAATATATAAGTATATACCATATACAGTACTTACATATATTATACAAAATTTTTCAACAAAGTTATTAGATTCAACCGAAATAACAAAACAGATATTACATAATATAAAAGGACTATCGACACAAAATACTCATTATATAGACACGATCCTTACGCATACAAATAGTTCGTACGAAGATATAGGTGCTATTTTTAAATATAATTATGAATATGAAAAAAAAACAGAAATGGTATTATACCCGGAATATTTACATATACATGAACAAATTAAATATATATGTTCCATTATAATACATCATATAATAGTCTATTTTAAATATAAAAAAAAGATTGAAGATGTTGTTGTCGAAAAAACAAAAACGGCAGCGATATCATATGTACAATTAAAATATATACTAACTAAAAAGGATATGAAACACATTTATACCATTTCAAATAAATTACATATAACTCAATCACAAGTCGTAAAATTATTTTTATTAAAAGTATTTGGATTATATTTTAAACATTATTACTATATGATTCGTGAAAAAAATCATAATTATATTATTCCATGTATACTTGAATCTAATAATATAAAAAAGGTTAGTGAATATATAACCTTATGTACAACAAATAAGTGTTGTCAACATAAATATTTTGACTATGTAATGAAAATAAAGGAAAAAAAAGGCTATATTTTTAATGAACAGGAAAAATACATTAGTATTACCGAATTAGATTTTTTAGAAGATATACATAATATAAGCATCGATAGATTATTTTATAATACCGAAGAAGAAAAAAATCCAATAGATATAACATTTATGAATATAAATAATATTTTTGAAATTAATGTTTCTTATGCCAGTAATTATACTATTGTTAAAGAAATTTTTAAAAAATTATTTACTATAATAGAACTATATGCTATACAAAATGACGTGTCATTATGAAGAAGGGACTAGCGACCATTTTTCCGCGGGAACCCACTTGTTACTAGTATTAATGGAATTAGTTTCTAGATCTTTATGATATTTCGTATCGAGCCATTTCCATTCACTTTTAATATTTTCAAGCTTATATGCTTTTTGGACACAAGTAAGTTCGCGTTTAAGAATAAGTTTGTTTTTATTAAACGATCGTTTAGAAGTCGTTTTACGAATCGCACACATTTCAAGTTGATTAATATTACGAGAAATGGTGCTGTTGTGTTTATCGGAATATACATTATATTTTGTTAATTGGGACAAGGTTTTATAAACCTTTGATGTTTTAACTACCTTACGTGGAATTTTATAACTAGCAGCATATTGGCGAAACAAACTGTCAATACCATTAAGATAATTTTCTTTTTCTTCTAGTGTGATACACGCATGTAGATTTTTCTTATGATCGATATCCATAATCTTTCTAAACGATTCCCATAGATGTTCGGTGTATAAAGATTTCAGATATTTTTGATGGTCCTTTTGTGTAGTGGTAAGTTGTGGCATAATGTTGTGCTATACACGTTTATATAATTGTAATATTAATATATGTGGAATATATATATATATCAAATTGAATAATAATGAATAATAATGAATAATAATAATGAATAATAATGAATACTAATGAATACGAAAACTATACATTAATTTCTAGTACTACATAATTATTTAGTAAAGAAAGTACATATAAAAATATAAAATTATAAAATTATAAAATTATAAAATTATAAAAATATGATTTAGATTTTATAATTAAAATATCATTATATACTATATTATTTATATAATGATACATTTAATGATACATAAAACAATAATAGTATTGTCCTTAATAGTAATTGTATTAGTTTTACTTTATAGTTCAACGCCCGAATATATTCAAGAACATATTGGTACTATGTCAAGTGTAAATATTTTAAATTATTCTAAAAATCCAAGTAAGGTTGATCCAATTATTTCAGATAAATTAGATTCGTATGATTTAGGGGACATTTTTTATGGTTCGCCCTATGAGCGTGGTCCCGCACCTATATTGCCTATGGGAGAAGGTCTTAAAGCAAATATTATGAAACAGGAGGCTATTAAAACGCGACGAGCTGCGTTGGACAAACAATTAGCGAGCGGCACACTCGCAGAAGATTTGTATAATCAAACTATAAAAGCAATGAAAAAAGAAGACGAAAAGTTACAGGCCTTAATAAATAAGGATACAACGGGGACTGCTGAAGTAGTCGTGTATGGTGCTGGTTCTACATAATTAATTAGTAGATGAGCTTTCTACACCCAAACTGCCTTTAATACCGGATACTTTACGAATACCGGTTAAGGTGTTTTTGTTATTTTGTAAATAAACTAAATATAAAATTAATAATAATAAAATGAGTCCATATATACATGTAGAAATTAATAAAATAGTATTTGATGATAAATTATTCATTATATTTGCCATTATTGTATAGTATAGTATAATATATAATAATAATAAATAATAATAATAAATAATAATAAATAAAAAATAATAAATATAAAAATAATAAAATAATAAAAATAAAAATAATGTAAGTGTAAATCGTATATATTTTTTTTATTTTTTCTAGTTATTTATATACTATACTGTTCAGATTTATATTAATTGCTCGCATATATAAGAGTCCACGATTTCGCGGTATTATTAAATTTTTCACGGTTAGATTCATATTCCTTGGCGATAGAAGGTTCCAAAGGATCTGAGGGATTAGGGTCTGTTAGTAAAGAACAGATTGATAATAGAACTTTCGAAAGTGTTAATGCGGGACTCCAATTATCTTTTAATATATCGACACATATACTCCCGGCACTATTAATATTAGGATGATAAATTTTAGTTTTAAAATTACATTTAGGTGGTTTGAAGGGATAATTCATAGGGAAATGAATATCTAGTTGGAAGACACCACCTTCGTATGGGGAATCAGAAGGCCCTATAATCGTAGCATTCCAATGATATAAATCATCGTCAATTGTTCCCGCCGAACAATTTAGAGGTGGCTCCTGTTTAATATCAGCATATTCTTTTCTAAGACGTCGTATAGACATAATTAAGTAATGATTATAGTATTGATATGATTACTTTTATTTAAATATAAATCAAATTAATATAAATATAACCATAAACAAATCATTAATATAATGAAACTACCTATACAAGGATTAGTTCAAATATTAAATAAAAATTTTTATATGCTCGAAACAAGAATGGAACAACTGTCCTATATTTTAAAACACGATATTATTAATTATGAAGAATATATAGAATTTAGTAAAAAAGGGTACAAACGAAATGTAGCGTATCGTAATCATTTATTCGAAGTATCTATTTTATGCTGGAAACCAGAACAATACAGTTCTATCCATACACATCCTAAAAATGGTTGTTTAATGAAAGTATTAGAAGGATCATTAGTGGAAGAAAGGTATATACTGGATAAGGTACAAACAAAGCTGTATAAAGAAAACGATGTGACCTTTATTAAAGGTAATCAGCAACATATTATAAAAAATAATTCCAAGACTAAAAATCTAGTTACATTGCATATTTATTCACCCCCTAATTATTATAGTACATTATAATTTATTAATATATTATTTTTTTTTCGTTTAATATATAGAGATAAAACCATTTAATAATAGTATATTTAAGTAAAGAGATATGAGTGTAGAAGAACAGGGTTCGGTAAGTGAAGGTTCAGAGGGTGAAGATTTATCACAATATGCTTTTATGTTGAAAACGGTCCAAACATCGGCCATGAGAATTCTCATTGAGGCGGTAAAAGAAATTATAACGGATGCTAATTTAATTATAAGTAAAAATGGCATTAAAATTATGACAATGGATCCTTCCCATACAATTTTAATTCATTTAAAATTAGATGCGAAAAAATTTGAACAATTTCATTGTGAAAATGATATGACTATAGGGATTTCAATGTTATGTTTTTTTAAATTAATAAAAATAATGTCAAATAGCGATACGTTAACATTATATGTCGAAAAGGACGACATCAATCGTTTAGGTATTAAAATAGAAAACGGTGAAAAAAATAGTTTAACAACGTTTAAATTAAATTTAATGGATTTACCTAAAAATTATATCGATATTCCGCCGGCGTCATTCGAATCAGTATTAACGATGCCTTCAAATGATTTTCAAAAAATTTGTAGAGATATGAATAATATTGCTGAAAATCTTGAAATTAAAAGTATAGAGAGTCAATTGATTTTTAGTTGTAAAGGGGATTTTGCTACACAAGAAACAATTATTGGGGAAACAAATACGGGTTTATCTTTTAAAAAAAATAATCAGCCGAAAGAAGTTGTACAGGGCGTATTCGCATTAAAACATTTAGTGTTATTTACTAAATGTACTAATTTATGTAATACAATAGAAATTTATCTTAAAAACGACTATCCATTAATTATTAAATATAGTATTGCCTCCTTAGGTGATATTAAATTATGTTTAGCACCGAAAAATATGGATGATTAGGGGATGATGAAGGGGGTGTTTGTGTAATAGTGTGAAACTATATGTAATTATAATTAACTATAATTAACTATAATTAACTATAATAATTATTTAATTAATCTTTGACTGGATGTCTTCTTGATTTTTCGCGTAAGACGATTCGGGAGGTATTGTTAAAAATGTTACTAATATAGTATAATTCGTATATAAAACTTGTTCAATATCAACAGTACTGGACGGTACTGATTGTAAAGCGTCGACGATATTCTCTTTAATTTTGCGCAATGAATTTTTTTCGGATTGAATCACAATGGCGTCTAATCGAGCTATTGTTGCTGAAAGTTGGCTTCCTTTTGGAGATGGCGCAATGGCGGTTATAAAGTCTATAATAGGTTTAAACGTATCTATAATTAATTTTGTACTGGGAAGAAAGTCGGACACAGCTAATAACATATTTAATGCACTTGTGCTAATAATTTTAATATGTGATTTGTATTCTTGTTTATTAAATATATCTTTAGGTTTTGGATAGGTATTATGCCAATGAATATAACAGTGATATTTTAAAAAATATTTTCCATATGATACGGCCACACGTATACGATCCGCCGCGTACATACATGATTGGGTAATGTATATAGGGCGTTTTGCTTTAAGGTTAATGCCCACTATATTTATTAGGGAGAAACAATCTTTACATAAATTTAAAAATATTTTTAAACTTGCTAAGGTATCCTCAGCGGTTTGTTTAACGGTATATCCTGGAACCGTATATGTAAATAAACTCATATCGTCGGGTCCCAGATATATTTTTTCCAAATCTTCTTCTGCAAATTTTTTTATTAGAAGTGGTGTTTCTTGTGATATTGTTGCACTATTGGTGGATAATGTTTCTAAAAAACTGGATAATTTCCCAGAAAAATCGGTTATATTTGCGACTGATGTGGCAACCTGTCCAGGTGCTTGTCCGATGGCTTCAAAAAATTGACCAATGGTTGTTCCTCCCGCCGCGATCGACCCAATAGATGGAATATAGATACGAATATCATCAATCCCTAGTGCCTCGGCTGCGTCGGGCATATCGATGCCGTAGTCGAGAATAGCATCATTAAGCCCTAAGTGTTCATATACTTTTTTTTTAGGAAACATAAGTAATATATTCACTAATAGTATAATAATAATAATTAAAACAATAATAACGTTTTTAGTATTGTTCATTTTATAAATAGTTTTATTATTAATATATTAATATATTATAATAATATATTATAATATAGTATATTAATAATAAATATATAAATGAATCGCGTAAAAGAAAGTTTTTCTTCTATTAAAAATAGTATAGGAAAAAATATAAAAAAGACTGATATTGTTAATAAAAGCAAGCAATTTATAGAAAAAAATAAAAATAACAAAAAATTAATTATAATCATAGTAATCATACTAACTGTAGTCGTGCTATCATTTGGATATTTAATATATAAATATAGTCAATCAAATGTCAGCCGAGTGCAATTTTTTAAACATAGTCAACCAACAAATATATCTAAAAATATTCCCCAAAGAGAATTGTTTAAAAAAACTATGGGCGAAGAATATTCTTTTTCTATGTGGTTTAGAATCAATAATTGGTATACTAATACATCAACTCCCGGTTTACAACACATATTTACCTTTGGCGACAGTGCGCTAAATAATGGCATACCTTCTGTTTTTTTAAAAAATGATATCAACGATATTGTTATAAAAGTTAAAACTTCGGATCCAACTCCTATTCAAATATATTTAAAAACAGTCCCTGTTAAGAAGTGGTTTAAATTAACCATTGTTATGAAACCTAAAAGTATCCAAGTATATTTAAATTCAAAATTAGATGTGTTTAAATTATTACCTAGTAGAATCGTTTCGCCCGCAACTGGTGTTCAATTATTTAACGATAAAAAAATAGACGGTCACTTTTCTAACTTTACTTTTTATTCTAAGGCATTATCGCCATCTGAAGTGTCTAATTTATATGATATAGGTGATAAACCTACTAAACAATCATTATTATATAAAATAATTAATGTATTTTTAAATATTGGTACGTATAGTTATGATAAAAAATTAACAAAAAAGGAAACGAGTGTGTAAAACTCCTATCCTAACAATACACAGTATCTAGTCATAACGTTAAAGACTAGTAACAACCACGATTTAAATATTTAATATTAAATAATAAAAAAATATTATATAATATTATTATAGATAATGAACGTCTATATTATTTTAGTCGCAGTAATAATAATAGTGTTATTGGTAACAGCATATATCGCATACAAACGTTTATATAAAAACACCTATTTAATTGTGAATCAACCTCATAATTCAATAAATGGTAAAGAACTAAATAATAATATGGTAACGACAATATGTAACAAAGGCATTACATGGACATATAATTTCTGGTTATATATAGATGATTGGAAATACAAATTCGGGGAACGCAAATATATTATTGAATCAAATAATGTTAAGATTTGGCTAGCAGAAAAAACACCCGATATACATATTCAATTAAATGTCTTTAATAAACAGGATCATATAATCGTATATAAAGGTATACCTATACAAAAATGGTTAAATTTTTCTTTAATTTTAGACAATAGAAATCTTGATTTATTTATTAATGGTCATTTATATAGAAGTATATTTTTAGATAATGTTCCCGAACAAACTAAAACCACAAATATTAAATTATTTAGTAATGGAGGTATCTCAGGATATGTATCACAATTAAAATATTTTTCATATAATATAGATCGTTCAAGAATTAAATTAGAATATTATTTTGGTTTTAGAGGATTATGGTATAAATTTTTCCTAATTCGGATGATATACAAAACATACTTATTTTTTTATAAAATAATAAATCCAAATTATAGCAATGTTACTACCAATGTAAGAGATATAACGTGCGAATCTTAATCTTAATTTAAATATTTTTAAATCATAATAAATATAATAAATATATATATATATATTATATTAATAATGTCTATATTAAAATCGTCAATCACTGCTATAGTTATATTGATTGTATTTGCGCTATTATGGGCAACGGGATTATATTTAATGATATTATCCAAAAAGGCACATGTAAAATATGATAATGAAAAAGTATTTTTTCATGCTCCTACTGATGCCTCTTTACAAAAAAAAATTAAAAATAAAGAGCTACCTACACGTATTACTGATGAAATATATTCGTTAGGATTTTGGATGTATGTGGAATCATGGGATAATAAAAAAAATCAACATATTATTTCTAAGGGAGTAGGTTTATGTCATCAGCCCAGTATTTATTTATCTAAGGATGACAACAAATTATTAATTAAACTAACTAAAAATTCATTACATGATACTGACGTATGTTTACATGAAGACATAGAAATACCCGATATACCAATAAAACGCTGGGTTCATTTTTATATGAACGTGGAACGTTCGGTTGTAAATATTTATATTAATAGTTTCTTGGTCACAAGTCATATATTAAAAGTACCTATTAAACAAAATGATGATAATATTGTTGTAAATAATACAAATGGCTTTGATGGCTTATTGTCTAAATTAGTTATATCCAATTATGTAAAAGAAAATAAAGATATAAAAACATTGTATAATAAAGGTCCTTATGGATATAGTATAACCGATTTATTTAAAGATTTATATAATAAAAATAAATCACGATTATCAAATTTATTTGATTTTTGTAATCGTTAAATCATATTATTTACTATTTAAAATAATGTATTTAAAATAATGTATATAAAAAATTATATATTATATGTAAAATATTATATATATATAATATATAATATGTTATTTAAATTGACACTTATATTATTGTTAGTTATATTTATTATTTTTATAGTAATTTACTATATGTATAGTTATAAACGACTCATTATCATTAACGAATCAACGTATATGGGACCTCTTACAAAACTTAGTATAGATAAAGCAAATAAAATGGATACAGATCTATCAGATGAACAAGACAACATGTATGATGAGGTTTTAAAATATGATTCATTAAATTTAGATGATCCACTATTAACAAAACAATTTGAAAATAATAAACTATCACTGTATCATAATGATTTTGGTTATTCATATACATTTTTTATTAAGATAGATGATTTGAATTATAAACATACACAGGAAAAAGAAATATTTAGTAAAGGTCGCGACTTTTACAATCCAAGAGTCTCTCTGGATAAAAAATTAAATAATTTAAAAATAAGTATAGATACCTATACATTAACAGGCGCACAAGAAACACCCGATTCAAATCATTATACTGAAGATTGTATTATAGAAGATATACCCATTCAAACATGGGTATTTGTTGGTATTGTAGTACATGATAAAACACTTGACGTGTATATTAACGGCAATATAATAAAAAGCCACACCTTAGAAAAAATACCTAAAAAAGTACAAAATATTATTACATATGGCGATAAAGGTGGTTTCGATGGATCGTTAAATAAATTAATTTACTATTTTTATCCATTATCGTCTCTCGATATACTTAATATATTTAATAAATCAAAAGGTGTCATGAACGACACGACGAATACAAAGAAAAAATTAAATAAATTATTAAGTTTAGTTAAAACAAAACAAGAAATTAAAACATGTTATGAATAAACACATAGCTGTAATTATATATACATAAATAGATTTAAAAATTTTAATTCTATTTATTTATTATATGTAATAATAATATAATATAACTATATATTAATATATATTACAAATGGCTGAAAGTTTTACTTCTTCTTTTCCTTCTAAATTAAAGTCGATGGTTAGTCCCAGTTCGAATGTAAATACCGTGTCGTTATCTAATTCAAATATAGATAATAGTCGTGGTATATTTAAAAAGGGTCTGTCCCTTTTAAAAAATAATTCAACGTTACGAATAATTATTTATATTGTAATTATAGTTTTTTCTATTATTATTCTTATTAATTTAATTATAAAATCATATAACATTTTTATTGATATTAAACAAAAAAAGCCATGGTTATTATATGGAACAAAAGATGCGAAACAATACCAATATGTAATTCAAGATATAGAAAATAATCCCCTACAATTAATAAAAACGTCTTCCAATAGACCAGGGGGCTTGGAATTCACATATGGTTGTTGGATTTATATAGATAATTATGATTACGGCAAATCTAAATGGAAAAATATATTTCACAAAGGTTCTTCAAAAGATATAGACTGTCCTCATGCTTCTAATGCTCGTTCTTCACAATGTCCGGGATTATGGCTAGACCCCGATGAAAATACATTACATGTATTTATAAATACATTTATTAGTGATAGCACAACACCTGGTAATAATCCCGACGACTCACTACCAAATATACCGGATGACTTATCTACGATGACTCCTTGTGCGGCTGCTGATAAGGCTACAGCATTGTGCCAAGCGGCCACACAAACGGCAGCAGACAAAGCAGCAGCAGCAGCAGCAGCAGCCAAAGCCAAAGCAGCAGCAGCAGCAGCAGCAGCAGCCACCGCAAAAACATCTACAACCGATTCATCGAGTTGTCCTCCATTTACAGACGATTCTAATAATATTATAGAAAGTGAAAAAGTTGAAAACATTCCTATTAATAATTGGGTTAATATAGTTGTTGCTGTTAGACAACATAATGTAGATATATACATAAACGGGATATTAGCAAAACGGAAATTATTAAAATATTTACCTAAACAAAATAATGGTAAATTTCATATTAATGCAAATGGGGGATTTGAGGGTTTTGTGTCAAATATAAAATATTTTAGTTATTATATTTCAGAAGGTGAATTGTTTAATTATGTAAGTTCCGGCCCTTCAAAATTACCACCGGTAAATACAATCGCTAAACCGCCATATTTAGCAGAACGATGGTGGTTACGATAGTCATTGCGATAGATATAAAAAATATATATAGTTTATTTTAAATACCCTCATATTAAATAATATATTAAATAATATATTAAATAATATATTAATTATAATATTAAATAATATATTAAATAATATATTAAATAATATATTAAATAATATATTAATTATAATATTAAATAATATATTAAATAATATATTAATTATAATATTAAATATATAGTAGATGAATACAACTTTAAATACCTTAATCACATATCAAGTAGATAATATTGCGTACAAAGAATTAAATAAAGTTAATAATGATAATGAAAATGAATGTATTATATGTTTTCGGGTATTAGATGATACTACAAAAAATTTAATACATTTTTCTTGTGGTCATACCTATCATTTTTCGTGTTTTAATTCTTGGTGTAAGAAATCTAAGCATGTGTTATATCATTGTATATCTTGTAATACAGTCCGGGCCTATACGATTATACCTAAAAAAAAGAAAAAAAAAGACAAAAAGAAAGTAATATGTTTTCCGTGTATGATACAATAAGTATAATACAGTTTTATTTACATAAATTATTTAAATAAATTATTTACATAAATTATTTAAATAAATTATTTAAATAAATTAGGGTTTTTATTATTATTTTATTATCTAATAATATTAATAATATATAATATATAATGAATTCAAATAGTTATGCGAATATTTTAGATATGGATGAAAAGGCAATGTTACATAAATTAAAAAAAATACTAAGAATGAAACGTATTAATATTTCCGATGTTGTTTTAGTAAATTATATTCGTAATAATCACGTATCGGGATTTATTGGAGTTGAACAAATTAATCGTATGATTCAAGAATGTATGAATATAGAAAATAATAATAATAAAGTAAAGGACAATCGACCAGAAATGGTACAAGAAATGATTCAAGAAGAAGTGATTGAAGATAGTAATATTAATACAAATGCTATCGATGAACAAAAAGAAACACCACCACAAACAATAGCCCAGACCATCATATCCAACATACAAAGTACGGTTCCTAAACGCGAATTACGAGAAGAATTAATATATATAAAGGGTATTTCAGGTATTAACTTTACAAATACCTTTAATTTAAATAAAACATATAATAATGTAGAAAGTTTAGAATTAATGAGTGGATATGTAAATGATGATCGAACAACAGTAGAAGCTAATTTCTGGGACAGTGGAATAACTATTCATTCAGGTGGTGCTGCTGGCGGTGATCAAGTTGTGATAGGCACTAATGACATATTAACGATCGCTACTGCTGATACGAATGGTAATATTAAAGTAGGTGATATCGCGTCTCAAGCGACTACGTTGGCTACTGGTATTGTAGATGTTATTTTATCTTCTACAACATTTAGATTAAGAAATATTAAAAGTGGTTCCGGCGGGCCATGGGATGGAGCAAATGCTGTAACTTTTACAAGAAATACTGGTATAGCAACTTCGACTGTTCCTGGTTCAATAGGTCCCGTACCATTTTTATGGTTAGATATCGTTGAACCTACCATTCGTAATTATTCACACTATGTAAATTATTCACGTTCTGAGTATGCTGCTCCTAGTTCATGCGGTTGTGGTTTATCTTCCTGTAATAAATGTGGTATATCAGGAGTAGGTTTTACAGATTGTTCACCAGGAGGAACATTTATGGTAACATTAAAACAAATTAGTTCAGTTGCTATAGATATACCTACAATAAGTGGCGTAAATGCTGCTACTAATTTGGTATACATCGTTGATAAAGGTGAATACGAAAAAAAATTCAATCAATTAATTTCAATGAGTAAATTAAAAATAAATTTAAAAAATATTAACGGTCGACTGTTGTGGGGTTGTGAAGCATGTGGTTTAGGAAATAAATCGGTTAAAACATCTAATTTATTGCGCTGGGAATTTATTTTTAAAGTTAAATACTATGTAAATGTATTAGAAAACAACTTTTTATTCCAAAATTAGTTAGTATATGTATTACATATACATCTATATACATACTTATTATATAGCAGCAATATTCATATCTAGTAATCGTAGATAATCATCATAATTGGTAATATTTTTAATTTTAATTTTATAGGTTTTCACTTTTATATTTTTTTTTTTTTTTATAAAATAGTAATAATCATTAATTTTTTTTTT
>Ga0209830_10003113_pt1 | contig 12875 bp, 21 predicted proteins | sample ArcticOcean_MG_C_12_FD_187439 | JGI IMG/M metagenome (GOLD analysis project Ga0209830, IMG submission 187439) | Marine microbial communities from western Arctic Ocean - ArcticOcean_MG_CB8_130 (SPAdes) (version 2) | ecosystem: Environmental > Aquatic > Marine > Oceanic | place: Arctic Ocean...
TGCATCTATCCTACGGAACTGTGACTTAACTTGTCCAGCAAGATATCGTTTAAGTGTTGGTTTAAGTATTTTTATCTTTTTAAGTTTACTATAATCAACTGCAAGTCTTGTACTTTCATCAAAACTAGTATTATTACTATAATCAACCAATTTATCCAATAGTTGAAGTCTTAACTTCATAGGTAGATAGTGTAGGTTGATACCCAGAAATCCATCTGGATATCTTTCTATTGGTAATACCAAAGGAAATGTATCATAGTAAGGTAACTTCTTTTTGTATTTTGGGTCATAGAAAAACATATTCAATCGTCCATAGAAAGGTCTATTATTACGCTTTCCATCTCGTATTAAATCCATGGCGCCTGGCTCTCCAAACTCTTTAATTTTTGCACGATACCAATCAGTAGATTTTGGTCTACCTTTCGCAGCGTCTACGACACTTTGAATATATTTGCTTTTCTTTGCCATATTACTATTTATACTTAATGTTAAGGTGGTCTTCAGTAAAAATCTTAAATTCCATATCATTTGAGTCACAAAAGAAAGTTGCAGATTTCCACTTTGCCTCATTAATAACCCAAGTTTTAACTTCATTCATCCACTTTTTGGTTTTTCGTTTTGGTTTTGACATTGGAGGTTTACACTGATACTTTGGTTTGACTTCAACAATATACCTTTTATTCTCACCACTAGCTTGTTTAACTTTCATATAGAAATCAGGAAAGTAACGATGCACCTTTCCATCCCACGGCGAAACATAGGGTATGACAACTTCTTCACTACCCCATTCTAATACAGCTTTGGTATTATCACAATACACCATAAGTTTTCGTTCCCAAAGTGAACGATACACTACATTAGATGGGTCACCCTTATATTTTTTAGGGTTAATTGGATTGTATTTTCCACTGTATGCCATTAGCTTATCTTATAAATAGTTATAATCACAGGAGTATTTATACATGGCAAAGAATGTCTATAATGCGTTAAGAAGCGTTGCCGAAGGTCAAGCAAATAGAGTTTTTAAAAGTGCCGTTGGTGTTCTTAGAAATAAAGCCATAGATATTATACGAGGCGAAAAATCAAGTGGTGATACTAGTGATTTTGCTTCTATATTTAGCAAGTATTCTACTCAAAATTTAACATTTCCTCTTGACATAGAAGCACCAGCTGGTGCTAATGGTAATCAGGGTCATTATATTCAATTTTTTGTTAATGAACAAACAGATGAAGTTCTTGATTATATGAACAAAGATGCGTATGATGCTGGATTGACATTTGAAGACACCCCAGAATCGATTCTATATATTGCTCAGCAAATGGCTGAATTAGAGATACTAGACAACTTAGTGGGCCCTAAGAGAAATAATGCTATCTCTGATCCATATGGTGTTGATGCAACAAGACAGCTGTATGCTAGTGAAAAAATGAACAGGAAACATACATCTCTTAGTGTAAAAAGACGGCCAACTGTAAGAATGACTGCATCAATCTGTATGTATATGCCTCCAACTGTTGAGGTAAAATATGGTGCAGACTATACAGACACCGAAATAGGTACAGGTACAATGCTTGGGGCTGCAGCATACCAAGATATTTTAGCTGGAAAAGGTTTGGCTGACACGGCAGTTGATACCTTAAACCAATCTAGAGGAGGGCTAGAGGACGGGGCAATAAGAGCAGCTTTTGGTGCAATTGATTTACTTCCCGGCTTTGCTGGTTCAAGAGAAGTCTTTGAGATGCAAAGAGGGTTTATTAAAGCACCCAGAATGGAACTTGCGTTTAAAGGCATTCCTAAAAGAGAATTTTCATACGAATTTAAAATGATGCCAAAAAGTGCAGCAGAGGCTGCAATGGCAGAAAAAATTGTTAAGAAATTTAAAACAATGATGTTACCAGAAATAAAAGATGCATCAGCAATGCGACTGACAATGCCTGCAACATTTGATATTCAGTATATGCATGTTGGTCAAGAAAACTCACATTTAAATAAAATAGGAACTTGTGTACTCACAAATATGGATGTTAAGTATGGTGGAGATAAATATAAGACCTATAAAGATGCAGTTCCTATGGAAACCTCGATGACCTTAAACTTCAAAGAATTAGATTTAATTACCAGAGAAAAAGCAGAGGAAGGATTCTAATATGTATTTTAATCAATTTCCTTTAATTCCATATGATTCAGTTGGTCAAGGCAACTTTAAAGCTGTAACAAACATACTTAGGCGTGTTGGTGTTCGTGCTAAAATAAAAACAAATACATTATTGTTTGATACCTACGATGTAAAAGATGGAGAAACACCAGAAAGTCTTGCAGATAAAATGTATGATGACCCAGAGTTGCATTGGGTAATACTAATGGTGAACGACATCACAGACAGATATCACCAATGGCCTATGGCGACTAGTCAATTTTTACAATATGTAAAAGATAAGTATGATGACCCTAATGGTACACACCATTATGAACAGGCACAGACATCAGGCGATACTAGTGTCAAGATAAATGTATATTCAAACTCTGCATTATATACTGGTGACTTAAACTTTTATAATAATTCAACTATTGTAACTAATATAGAATACGAACAGTCTGTACAAAATGAACTTAGAAAAATTAGATTGTTAGACCCTAAATACATAGGACAATTTGTACAAGAACATGAAGCTTTAATTAAGGAATCAATCATCTAATGGCAGCAACCACATCAACTAATTATGCTGGTAAGTATGAAGTAAAAGAGTTGCTCGTAAAAACCATCACAGGTAATGTTCTAGATTTACAAAATCAAGTTCAATATATTGACATATATGAAAGCATATTTTCAAACTCATTATCTGGTTCTATTACTATTTTAGATGTTGATAACATCGCGGCTAATGGCCCAATCATTGGTCAAGAATTTATGTCATTGAAACTTACAACACCAAATCTAGAAAATCAACAAATTGACTTTACTGACACCACATTTTGTATTTACAAAATAGTTTCTCGAACATCTGCATCTGTTAGTGCTCAAATTATGACTCTCAGTTTTACTACGCCAGAAGCACTAAGAGATAAACGCACCAGAGTATCTAAAAGCTACACAGATGATATCAGTAATATTGTGGGTAATGTATTAAAAGACCAACGATACATTAACACCAATAAAAATGTGTTTATTGAACCAACTCAGGGGGTCAGAAAAGTTGTTTCACCAAACATACATCCCAACAAACTTATAACTACTCTTGCAACCGAAGCTATATCCAAAGAACATGGTTCTCCTCATTTTATGTTTTTTGAAAATACTAAAGGTATTCACTTTAAGTCTGTAGAAAATATGTTAAGGGGCGTAACGCATGGCACATACTCTGCTAGAGAGCTAGGCCCCTCTGAAAAAGGAAGCAAAAAAGCATCAATACTCAAAGAAATGTTTAGAGTGTTAGAGTTTCAAATAAATTCAAATAATGACATGTTAGTGAATATTCAAGGTGGAATGTTGGGCTCTAAAACTATTGAATATAATATATATAATAAGACTTACTCGTCTAAAGAATACAAACATTTTGATAATTTTAATGATTTTCCTAGACTTGAGGGAGAACAGTCTAATCCAGTTTTTGGAACAGGTTCAATTGATGCTTTAGGAAATACTGTAGGAGATTTTTCTGATTCAAGAATACATTTGCATCCAGTAAGTACAGATGGTCAATATGATATACAACACACTAATGAAAATTCATCATATCGTTATACACCAAACAAGATAAATGACTCAATCTTAAAAAGACAAGCAAAATTTATGGAATTGAGTACTGGTGTAAGTGTTAGTTTAAAAATAACAGGTAATACCACACTTGCTGCAGGGGATATGATAAATATTTTAGTTCCAACAGTTGGTAAAGAACATCAAAAGAAAAATGATCCATACCATAGTGGTAATTATTTGATTACTAAATTAAGACATAATTTCGACCAAACAACTAAAAAACACGAAATTTACCTGACAGCTGCTAAAGATTCATTTGCTACATCATATCCTGCACCTAGCAATACTCAAGAACCTCTTGGCAAAGAAGGTAAAATACGATATTACTAATCTAAAAGGAGATGTCTATAGTCATATAAAATATGTTATGTTTAACCCAATCTAATTAGGAGCGCTTAATGGCCCAGAAAAAATCTAAATCAAAATTGCGTAAATTAAACTTTGTAAATAGAGATAGGAGAATTGAACTAATTTCAGAAACGGATAAATATTTATTGAGTACTGTAGAAAAATTAAAACCAAACATAGAGAACAAGAAAGCACATTACGCTTAGGTAGCAGGATTAAGGACAAAGGAACAAAATGATTTCATTTAACGAATTACAAGAGGGCGTATACGACCCTAATATATTAAAGGCATTCTTTCTTGCTGGTGGGCCTGGCAGTGGTAAATCTTATGTTGTAAGACAAACTACTGGCGGTCTAGGTATGAAGATTGTCAACTCTGATAATGCATTCGAGAAATTTCTGAAAGATGCGAATTTGTCCTTAAAAATGCCTGATGAAGAAAAATATGCTCGTGACCCTGTTCGTGCTAAAGCAAAAAATATTACTCAGAAACAAAAATCAAACTATGTAGAAGGCCGTCTTGGTCTTATCATTGACGGCACAGGAAAAAACTATGCAAAGATTTCAGATGAAGCAACAAGGTTAAAACAACTTGGTTACGATGTTCATATGATTTTTGTCAATACCTCGTTAGATACTGCACTTGAAAGAAATAAAAGACGCAGTCGTAGTGTACCAGAATCACTTGTAATTAAGTCTTGGAAAGATGTGCAGTCCAATATTGGTAAGTTTAGTCAGTATTTCAGACAGAACTTTGTCGTAGTGGACAACAATGATACAGATGAAGATGTAATGACTCCTGTATATAAACAGATAAAATCGCTTGCACTAGCAAAAATATCAAATCCAGTAGGAAAACAGTGGGTTGCAAACGAATTAGCAAAGAAAAAACGAAAATAAAGCTTGAAAGCCCTTGACTTTTGTTGATTAGTATGTCATAATGGTTATACAAAATCAAAAGAGAGAGATTAAATTATGGCTCACATCAGCCAAGAAGACAAAAAAGAGTTAACTCCTGCAATCAAAGCAGTCCTTAAACGCTATAAAGTGAAAGCAACCATTGCAGTTAATAATTACAGCACTTTAGTTGTCAACATCAAAGAAGGTTACCTTGACTTTGCAAAAGACGCCACGCACACCACTCAAATGGGTGGTTTCATGCCTGAGGTGAATGAGTATCATCTGGATAAACATTGGTCAGGAGATGCACTGGACTTTCTACAACAGTTGTTAGATGCAATGAGAGGCCCATCATATTTCAATAATGATGATGCTATGACTGATTATTATCATAGATCACATTACACTGATATCAATATTGGTAAATGGAATAAAGAATATAAGTGTTTAGCTGTACGACCAAGTTATTGGGGGGCTGCTTGATGCTAAGTAGTTTGGTAAAAACTTACGGGAAAAATTTTATGGAAACTGTTACAGTTATTCATTCTGCATTTGAATCAGAACCACAAACAGTTGCAACTGTTGAGGTTGATAAAAAATTAACTGACACAGAAAAGTGTGAACTTGCATTTCGCTTGACTAATAGTATCAGTGAAGCATGGTATATTAGAGATGACGTTAATTATTTAGGATCTAAAAAAACTTGTCGAAGCACATCTTTAAACGATTTCGTTTTAATTGGGGCTAATAAGTATAAATGCACATCTAAAGGTTGGGAACTGTGGTCAGTATAACTGAAGAAGCAAAACAATATTTAGACAATATTATTGATGTGGGCCTGTATGGTCGATATGCTAGACTCAGCGTTGAATCTAGCGGCTGTTCTGGGCATATGCTTAAATGGGATTTGGTGGATGACGACACAAATGGCACGCTGATTGACAATATTTTAGTGGTTGATAAAAACGCAGAACCATTTGTTGTTGGCTGTGAAATAGGTTGGAAGGAAGAGTTTGGCGGATCCTCTTTAGTTATTAAAAATCCAAATATAAGTGCAGAATGTGGCTGTGGAGAATCTTTTGCAGTGTAAGAGGAAAAGAAATGTACGAATATAAATGTCGCATAGTGAAGGTCATTGATGGTGATACAACAGATGTTGATATCGACTTGGGGTTTGGCGTATGGTTAAAGAAACAAAGAATTCGCTTTTATGGTATTGATACACCAGAGTCCAGAACCAGAGATTTAACAGAAAAGAAATTTGGACTGATGGCAAAAGAGTATGTACAATCTCGTCTGCCTCTGGATTCTATACAAACACTTATTACTTGCAAAGATGGTAAAGGTAAGTATGGTAGAATACTTGGAAAGTTTAAAATGAAAGATGGAAGTATTCTCAATGAAAATATGATTGACGATCACCATGCAGTCGCGTATTATGGTCAATCTAAAGATGAAGTTGAAGAAGAACACATTAAAAATAGAAGTTTTTTTGTGGAGTGATTATGGAATTTCCTGCATTGATATTTTTTTCGATTTGTTTAGCCTTGCTTATATTTAATCATTGACAATCACCAAAATTTAGTATATTATGTAAGTTAAGGATTAAAAAATGGCAACAGATATGAATAAACTAGATGCTCGTCAACAGCTTCTAGTAATTACAATGGAAGAATGTGGCGAGTTAATACAAGCTTGCTCCAAACTCCTACGAAGAAATGAGTTGTATGGCAATAGTGCTGAAGTAAATAATCTTAAAAGTGAGATAGGCGATGTCATGTGCATGATTATGTTGATGGCCGAATGGGATGTAATCTCGCATACAGAGATGGAAGACCTTATTGATGCTAAACGCAAAAAATTATCTAAGTGGTCACAGCTTGTGAATCCAGAGGAATAAAAGGAGAATTGAATGGAACTGTTAAATGAATATGGACGAGCACCAACCCCTGTAGCAGAAGTTAAAAGTTCTAGAGGGTCTAACGATATACTATTGTTTGAGGTATTGTATGATGGTATGCGTGTTGGTTCTTGCGCTTCAAAAGAAGAAGCTGAAGTTTTTGCAGAAAATTACACTTTAGCTAAACAAGTAGGTCAGTCTTAATATATGGCATACAGCGACAAAGTACTAGATCACTACGATAACCCACGAAATGTGGGTAAGTTTGACCCAAGTATTGATGATATTGGCACAGGAATGGTTGGCGCTCCTGCGTGTGGTGATGTAATGCGTTTACAAATAAAAGTAAAATCTGGTATTATTGTTGATGCAAAATTTAAGACTTATGGGTGTGGTAGTGCTATCGCTTCAAGTTCCCTTCTTACAGAATGGGTGAAAGGAAAAACATTAGATGAAGCTTCAGTCATTAAAAATACTCAGATTGCCGAAGAACTTGCATTACCTCCTGTGAAGATACATTGTAGCGTATTAGCAGAAGATGCAATTAAAGCTGCAATATTAGATTACAGATCAAAAAAATGATACGAAAGATTTTATATGTATTGTTACGAATTTTAGAAATTAGCATTAGCTTAGTTTTTAAAGTTATATCTTTGTGCTTAATATTTTGTGTACTACCAATTATACTTATATGTGCATCATATGAAATGTGTGTAATGGAAAGACGCTTTGAAAAAAAAGAACAACAAAGATAAATATGACAAACTTTGGGGAGTTTTTGCAAAAGAAAATTCAGTTGTGTTAAAACCAGCTGGGGTTCTTTTAGGCAAGTGGGATGTAAAAAAACAATGCAGAAAAAAGAAGTGAGTAGTTATTGGAAAATTTGGTGCAAAGCACTAGGAAACAAGGCGTTTAATGATAATAGAGATGCAGATAGAGTTGCTTGGATAAGAACCTTTTGGGTTGTGTTGAACATTATAACTTGTATCAGCATTATTGCTAACTGTATTCATCAATGGTAATAAAGGAGATATGTTATGTCGGAACACAATCCTTACAGTGGAAACTATCGTAGTTGGCGAGTGGGCATCCCAATGATGTTGCTAGAATATCCAGCACACCCAGAATTATGCCACCGCGCTTCTGCTATCGTAGATAGTTATCTTATGAAATTGACTGGAAATATTCCTACAGGCGAACGAAGAAATTTTAACAAAAATAAAAAATGAAAAGGAAAAAATATGAACTATTCTTATAAACATGCAATATCAGCGACAATGGTATTAGCTGTAGTCTTAGCACTACCATCAACAGCACAATCACTTGAAACATCAGCAAATGTCACACTGACAACTGACTATAAATTTCGTGGGATTTCACAAAATGACACAGGCCCAGCACTACAAGGGGGATTTGATCTTGCCTTTGAGAATGGTATTTATGTGGGAACTTGGGGTTCAACAGTGGATTTTGAACTGACAGGAAATTCAAATCCTGCAATGGAACTAGACTACTATGTTGGTTATGGTGGCAGTATTACAGAAGCTCTTTCTTATGACATTGGTGTCATTTACTATGACTATCCAACTGCTGATGCTACTAATTTTTCTGGTGAAGGATACAACAAAGATCGTGACCTTGATTATGTAGAAGTATATGGAAGTGTTGGATACCAAGATTTAACTGTAGGTTATGCATTTTCTGATGACTACTGGCAGGAAACAGGTAAATTCAACTATTTCTATATTGATTACGACTTAGAACTTCGTGCTGGTTGGAGTTATAGTTTTCATGTTGGGTACAATGATTTCAGTAATTCTAGCACCGATGATGATGTTAATGATGCAAATGAAGCATTCTTATCTAATGGTGAAGATAACTACACAGACTACTCTATTACATTCACTAAATCTTTTTATGGTTTAGACCTTGCATTTAGTTTTGTCGATACTGACCTTGATGAAAAAGATTGTTGGGATACTGATTGGTGTGACAGCTCTGGAATTTTCTCAATAAGTAAAAGTTTATAATTACACACACACTCTTGACATTTACCCCTAAAGGTGGTATTATTACATAATGAAATTCTATACAAATATTCTTCAATGGGGTAATTCCCTACTGTTGCGTGAAGTAGTAAATGGCGAACGTGTCTGTCGTAAAGTCAGATATTCGCCAACACTTTATGCTCCTGTCAATTCTCCTACAGAGTGGAAAACACTAAAAGGACAGTATGTAACACCTATCCAACACAATACAATCAAAGAAGCAAAAGAGTGGGTTGAAAACTACAAGAACCAACCAGAGTTGGTTCATGGTAGTACCATGTATTCCTATAACTATATTGCTGACGAGTATCCCAACACAATAAAATATGATGTTGACCAGATACTTATTGTCACAATTGATATTGAAGTTGAATGTGAGAATGGATTTCCAAGTCCAGAGGCAGCTGCAGAACCACTTCTGTCCATCACAGTAAAAAACCACCAGAGTAAAAAGTTTGTTGTTTGGGGTGTAGGTAAATTCCAGAATGACCGAGATGATGTGACCTATGTTGAATGTAGTGATGAACTACATCTAATCAAAGAGTTCCTTGCATTCTGGGAAAGCCATCAACCTGATATCATTACAGGTTGGAACACAGAGTTCTTTGACATTCCTTATCTATGCAATCGTATTGAAAAGTTGTGTGGAGAAGATGAGGTCAAACGACTATCGCCTTGGAGAAGTGTATTCTCAAGAGAAGTGTTTAAGATGGGTCGTAAGCATCAGGTGTTTGATATACAGGGTGTTTCTCACTTAGACTACTTTGACCTCTATCGTAAGTTTACCTATACTGCACAAGAGTCATATCGACTTGACCACATTGCATTTGTTGAACTAGGTGATCGTAAGGACGGCAATCCTTATGAAACATTTAGTGAGTGGTATCAAAAAGACTTTCAGTCGTTTATCGAATACAACATCATGGATGTAGAAATCGTTGATCGACTTGAAGACAAGATGAAACTCATTGAACTATGTTTGACTATGGCTTATGATGCAAAGGTCAACTACATGGATGTACTAGGTTCTACCAAGTATTGGGATATTCTCATTTACAACTATCTGCGTGAAAAGAATATTGTCATTCCACAAAAGAAACACAATTCTAAAGCAGAAAAGTTTGAAGGGGCGTATGTAAAAGACCCACAGGTCGGTATGCACAAATGGGTTATGTCATTTGACCTTAACTCATTGTATCCACATTTAATTATGCAATACAACATATCTACTGAAACTCTTGTTGCACAAGAGAAAGTTCCAAACATGTCTGTAGATAAACTACTCAATAAAGAAGTGGATACTTCTATTCTTAAAGGAGTGACACTGACACCAAATGGTGCTTTGTTTAAGACAAACAAACAGGGCTTCCTTCCAGAACTTATGCAGTCTATGTATAATGATCGGGTAAAATTCAAAAAACTTATGTTAGAGGCACAACAAGATTATGAAAACACTAAAGACCCCAAACTACTCAAAGATATATCAAAGTATAACAACATTCAGATGGCCAAGAAGATATCACTTAACAGTGTCTATGGTGCAATCGGGAATGCATACTTTCGCTACTATGACCTTCTGGTTGCTGAAGCAATTACTACAAGTGGTCAGCTTGCTATTCGTTGGATTGAGCGTGCTGTTAATCAATATCTTAATAAGTTGCTTCAGACTGATAACAAAGACTACGTTATTGCAAGTGATACGGACTCGGTGTACGTTGTTTTTGACGAACTTGTTAATAAGGTCTATCCAGACGGAGAAAAGACTGAAAAGATTGTGTCCTTCCTCGACTCTGTGGCTCGAGATAAAATTGAACCATTTATGGACAAGTGTTATACGGACTTGCATCAATATGTAAATTCATACGAACAAAAGATGCAGATGGCCCGAGAAGTCATCGCTGACAAGGGTATATGGACTGCTAAGAAGCGTTATGTGCTGAATGTGCATAATAGTGAGGGTGTGCAATATAAACAGGCTAAACTCAAAGTAATGGGATTAGAGGTTGTAAAGTCATCTACTCCTGCACCTGTTCGTGCAAAACTTAGAGAGGCTCTCAGTATCATTATGAATGGGAACGAGAAAGAACTCAATACATTCATACAAACATTCCGAGAGGATTTTATGAACCTTTCTCCAGAGGAGATTGCATATCCACGATCAGTCAATGGACTAGATAAGTTTAGTGATGCAAATCAAATGTTTGCAAAAGGAGCTCCTATACACTGTAAGGGTGCCATACTATACAATCATCTTATCAGAAAGAATAAACTAGGTCGTAAGTATCCTTACATACAAGAAGGTGATAAGATTAAGTTTATCAATCTAAAACAACCTAATCTATATCAATGTAGTGCTTTCTCATTTATTACAAAGTTACCAAAGGAGCTAGACTTACACAAGATGGTTGATTACGATACACAGTTTGAGAAGTCATTCATTGATCCCCTGAATGTTATTGTATCCACCATAGGTTGGTTAGTAGATAAAAGTTATGGAACTCAAGGATCACTAGAAGACTTTTTCAATTAAACAAGGAGAAACAAATGAACATCACTCAAACCATTCTCTTAATTACTCAATGGCATCACGACCGCAATCTAATTAATGGAAGTACCGACAAAGACCAGTATATGAAATTAATTCAAGAAACAGGTGAGTTGTCTGATAACATTTGTAAAGGTAAAGATATTCGTGATGATATTGGAGATATGATGGTAGTGTTAATCAACATCGCAGAGCGTAACAACTTAACTCTTGATGAATGTCTTGAAGTCGCATATAATGATATTAAAGATCGCAAAGGAACAATGATTGATGGCGTATTTGTTAAAGAAGGGGATGTACAATGAACTGTTATGTATGTAAAGACGTAGAGCTCATATGGGGCGGTGATAACACCGCTGAAGACATAGGACTAGAAGAAGACTATGATACAATACTAACTAATCTAAGCTGCCCAGAATGTAATAGCTATGTGGAGGTATTATGGAATGGTCACAAAGTCTTTATCTAATAGGAGAATACAATGTATTATAGAACAAAAGTATATATCAACGCAGAACTGTTAGCTACTGGTTCAAGCACCAATGAGCAAGAGTCTATTACAATAGCACATGATTCAATACCATTAGAGATAAGAGATTACATTCTAAAGAAAGATTTGATCTTTAAAACACAACTAATGAACGGAGAAGAAACCTTCATTGAAACTCCTGTTATAAGAGTGAGGCAATAAGGCAAGAATCAAAGATTATTGACCATAATGGATTAAGAGAAAACCTGCCTCAAATCCATACCTGTAGGACAATATAAGCCCTGATTTACCTAGAGTAGCCAACTAAACCAAGACAATATACTAGCATCGGATAATTCAATTAAAGCATGCTATAAACTAGCAGCAGAGGTGATTAGTGTCTGTTAGCTATCAGCTTTATTTCTTCACTATACCAGAATATATTAGAAAACCTCAGAATTACATCATAATAGCCAATTATTTTCATTTATTTAGCATAAAGCCCTTGACACTATCTCTGAGCTATGTTATAATAGCTTTGTATTGAGATAAGAGAGCATAAAATATGAATATGAACATTTGGGTTGATTCTGAGAACTATATGGGTAGAGGTATTGCAGGTGAGTATGCCTCAGAGGTAGATTCTATACCAGGCCCTGAGAATAAGATGCCACTACCCTGTACTACATGTCCTATGATGAATACCTGCGCTACTACAGGTAAGGAATGCTCTGCGTTTCGCTCTTGGTGTGCATCAGGTACTTATGATGTCGTAAAGATTATGAAATTATTGAAATAATGCTAAATAAGCCTTGACATTGCTTCCTAGTAGTGTTATAATGGTTATATAGAATTGAGAAGAGAGAGAAATATGACATTAGAAGTCGGTACAGTTTCAAACATGTTT
>Ga0209830_10003117_pt1 | contig 12867 bp, 11 predicted proteins | sample ArcticOcean_MG_C_12_FD_187439 | JGI IMG/M metagenome (GOLD analysis project Ga0209830, IMG submission 187439) | Marine microbial communities from western Arctic Ocean - ArcticOcean_MG_CB8_130 (SPAdes) (version 2) | ecosystem: Environmental > Aquatic > Marine > Oceanic | place: Arctic Ocean...
TGAGAACAGCTTTACAAGATGCAGCTTCAATTGCTGGATTGCTTGTAACTACTGAAGCCATGATTGCTGACAAACCAGATGATAAAGATGCTGGTGCTGGTGGAATGCCCGGTGGAATGCCTGGCGGTATGGGTGGTATGGGTGGTATGGGTGGCATGGGAATGTAATCCCACGCTTTCTAAATAAAATTTTAAAAGGGCAGTCTTTACTGCCCTTTTTTTATGTCTGTACTATAAATCTGCAATGAACTTTTAAGATAACTTTTCAAAGATTTTTTTTATCCTAGTTCTTAAATCTGTAGGTTCTCTATTCATCATATTTTTTTTCAGTCATATCTTCCTGGATAAGTATTTTATTTTCTTTCATACAGAATTTCAAAATAACTTCCTATACCTACTTTTTCTAAAAATTTAGTTTTTTGAATTTCCTTAAATCCAAATCTTTTTAAATAATTTGATAGGTCTACAAGTAAACATCCTCCTTGATATGCCTCAAAATCTGCTACCTCAGTTTTAATATATTGAAAATTCTCTAATAAACTTGATCCACCCTTAAGAACTAGCAGTTCGGATCCTTGAGTATCAATTATTAACGCTTGATATTTTTGTATATCTATTTTTTCATAATCAATTAAATTTACAAGAGTAGAGCTCTTTAAGTTGATAGAATTAATACATCTAATTCCTGGATACATATTTTTATGTAGTCCTAAGTTAAAAATTGATGAAGATTCACCTTCATTGTTTGTAATTTTAAAATTAACATCTTGGTTCTCAATATCAGTTAGTAAATACTTATATGCTCTTTGTTTGGGGTATTTCTTAATATTATGTTCTAATTTTTTAAACACCTCTGGTATAGGTTCTACCCACACTACGTTTAAAGAATAATTGATATATTCATATCTCTCTTGTCCAGAATTTGCACCTACATGAATGACTCCTGATACATTATTTAAAAATGAGTGCCGATCTTTGAAATGAAATATATTACTATTTATAATCTTTAATACATTGTGTATTGTTGAAACTATTAATTTAATTTTTTTTTTAATAAATTTAATCATTTTTTTCATTTTGATTTTAAATCTACTGAATTTGTTTGGGTATTTAAAAGTATTACAAAAACAGAAAAAAGTAAGTTTTTAAACATTATATAATTATAGGTATAAAATTTATATTAACAATAAACTATATGCTGTTACTGAAATTCAATATAAACAAAGTGTTTGAATAAATTAATATATTTTTTGTATAAAGGTCTATTCTTGAAAGGTGTAATAAAGGTTAAAAAGTATTTAATATTTTAAATTTAATAAAGTAAATTAACTATTAAACTGTTATAAGATTAAATTATGTCAAAAAGATACAGTGGAAAATCATTTAAAGATTCGAGTACTGCCAAAAAACCAAAATTAAGCCTAAAAGAAAAGAGAAAAAATAAAAAAGAAAAATCTAAAAAATCTTAGACTTTAGCTCTTTTTTGACTGTGTTTTTTAAAGGTGAAGCTTTTAGGTCTATCACTTCTACTTTTAAACTTTTTCTTTCCATCAAAACCAGAATTTTTTTTATCCACACTAGTTGATAAACTTTCAGATGTTTTTTTCCCAAAGTATTTAGGATTATTTGTGAAACCTGTTGGTCTCAATTCATCTTTTTTTGTAAAACTAGATTTTCCTTTGTAACCAAAACTTTTTTTCTCTCCATCTCTTGATGATGAACTTGATCTGCCATAGCCAGATGGTTTCGATTTTTCACCAAAACTAGATTTTCCTTTGTAACCAAAACTTTTTTTCTCTCCATCTCTTGATGATGAACTTGATCTGCCATAGCCAGATGGTTTCGATTTTTCACCAAAACTAGATTTTCCTTTGTAACCAAAACTTTTTTTCTCTCCATCTCTTGATGATGAACTTGATCTGCCATAGCCAGATGGTTTCGATTTTTCACCAAAACTAGATTTTCCTTTGTAACCAAAACTTTTTTTCTCTCCATCTCTTGATGATGAACTTGATCTGCCATAGCCAGATTTATTCTCATCTCTGAATTTTCTTTTTTTATTATATGGAGCTTTTCCTTTTTTTCCTCCTCTTGCTCCACGTGGTGCTGGTTTAAAGTTTGGATCAATTAGTTTACTAATTTCATTCCACATTGATCTGTCATCTGGAGTTAAAAATGTTAAAGCTGAGCCTTCTGTACCCGCTCTAGCTGTTCTTCCAATTCTGTGTACATAATCTTCTGGTACTTGTGGAAGATCATAATTTATTACGTGTTGGATCAAAGGAATATCCAATCCTCTTGCAGCAACATCGGTGGCAATTAATATTCTTTTAAGACCTTTTCTAAATGAGGTAATTACACGATCTCTTTTACTTTGGCGAAGATCTCCATGAATAGCATCAGCTGAATGGCCTTCTTCTTTAAGACGTTTAACCATTTTATCAGCACCTCTTTTAGTTTTAACAAAAACTAAAATTGATCCTTTTCTAGCTATAAATTGATCTACCAATTCATCATATTTATTTTCTTTAAACACCTGAAGTGTTTCTTGTTTAATTTTTGCAATAGGGACTGATGTTGAGCCTGTAGAAATTCTTTCTGGTTTATTTAGATATCTTTCAGAAATTCTAACAATATTTTGTGGTAATGTTGCAGAAAATAATAGTGTTTGATGATCCTTTGGTACAAATTTTAAAATCATCTCTATTTGTGGAGTAAAACCCATATCCAGCATTCTATCAGTTTCATCTAATACCAAATATTTTGTGGCTGATAAATTTAAACTTTTTCTTTTTAAGTGGTCGTTAATTCTACCCGGTGTTCCAACAATTATTCTAGACCTATTGCCTAGTTGTCTAAGTTGTTTTTGCATTGCTTCTCCACCAATAAGCAAAGCTGTTTTAATATTAATTTTATCACTAATAATGCTCTTGATAGCAGCCATTACTTGACTTGCTAATTCTCTAGTTGGACACATAACTAGTGCAAATGCATTTTTGTCTAATATCAATTTATTAACTAGGGGAATGCTGAATGCTAATGTTTTTCCAGTTCCTGTTTGTGCTGTTCCCAAAACATCTTTTCCTTCTAGAGCAACTGGTATTGCCATAGCTTGAATTGGAGTTGGTTTCGTAAACTTCATTTTTTCCAATGAATTTTTTAACGAATCTTCTATTTTTAGTAATTTAAAGTTTTCCATTTAAGTATTTAGAATTTTTAGTTTAGGGAGATATCTGCTTAATCTCTCTAATACGTCTAATTTATAGGGGGATATTTATAGGTTTTTAAACTAATGACAATAGCTGATTTTTTTTAAACATTGGCTTTTTTAAGTTTTCAAATAAGACATTTGATGTATAAGAACCACAATTTATGTCTAATAATATTAGAAACATCACTATTATTGCTCACGTTGACCATGGTAAGACAACTATGATCGATACTCTTATGAAACAGAGTGGCTCATTCAGAGAAAATGAAGTTGTTGATGAAAGGTTGATGGATTCTGGTGAGTTAGAAAAAGAAAGAGGAATTACCATCTTAGCTAAACCTGCTTCAATTAATTGGAAAGATTCAAGAATTAATATAATCGATACACCTGGTCACAGAGATTTTGCTGCTGAGGTTGAGCGAGTTTTAAGTATGGCAGATGGAGCATTACTGCTTATCGATTCTGCTGAGGGTGTTATGCCTCAAACAAAATTTGTTTTAGCAAAAGCTCTTAAACAAGGATTGAAGCCAATTGTCATAATTAATAAATTAGACAAAGCTGATCAAAGAGCTAATGAAGTTTTAGATGAAACATTTGACTTATTTGTAAGTTTAGATGCAAATGAAGAGCAATTAGATTTTCCAGTTTTATATGCAAGTGGAAGATCTGGATGGGCAAGTAAAGAGGTTGATGGACCAAGAGAAAATCTTCATCCCTTATTAGATCTAATTATAGAACATGTTAAGCCTGCAGATCTTGATAAGACTAAACCATTTGCGATGTTATCTACCCTGTTATATGCGGATAGCTTTTTAGGTAGAAGTTTGGTTGGAAAAATATCTCAAGGAACTGCAAAAGCCAATCAACCTATTAAAGCGATAAATCTTAAAGGTGAAAAAGTTGATGAAGGCAAATTAACTAAAATTTTTAGATACGAAGGAACAAAAAAAGTTCCTATCGAAGTTGGTGAAGCTGGAGACATTGTTATAATCGCAGGTTTAGAAAAAGCTAATGTAGCAGATACTATTTGTGATCTAGAGGTAACTGAACCAATCTACGCAACTCCAATTGATCCACCTACAATGTCTATTACTATAAGTGTAAATAGTTCTCCTTTAGCTGGAACTGAAGGTAAAAAATTAACCAGCACACAAATTAGAGATAGATTGGTTACAGAGGCACAGAATAATGTTGGAATTAGTTTTTCTCAAAATAATAATGTAGATGCTTTTGTAATTAGTGGGCGTGGTGAATTAATGCTTGAAATCTTATTAACACAAATGAGACGTGAAGGTTTTGAAATGACAGTAAGCCCTCCAAAAGTTTTATATCAAAAAGATGATAATGGAAACAGAATGGAACCCATTGAAGAAATTACTGTTGATTTAGATGAGGAATTTTCTTCAAAGATTATTGACTCTATGAACAGAAGAAAAGGTAAATTACTAGATCTTAAAGATACTGGAAAAGATAAAAAAAGATTGATTTTTCACGCACCAACAAGAGGTTTAATGGGTTACACAAGTAGATTTTTAACTTTAACAAAAGGTACTGGTGTAATTAACAGAATATTTCATGGTTATGGAAAATTTGAAGGCGAGATGGATGGAAGAAAAAATGGTGCTTTAATTTCAATGGCTAATGGAAAAGCTGTAGCATTTGCAATATTTAACTTACAGGCTAGAGGTGAAATGTTTGTAACTCATAATGACCCTGTTTATGAAGGAATGATTGTCGGCTTAGCGCCAAAACCAGGTGATATGATTATTAACGTAATGAAGGGTAAACAGTTAACAAATATGAGAACTCAAGGTACTGATGAAAATGTAGTACTTACTCCAGTTAGACAGATGTCGATTGCTGAACAATTAAGTATGTTAAATACTGATGAAGCTTTAGAGATTACCCCTAAATCTCTTAGATTAAGAAAAGCTATACTCAATCCTACTGACAGAAAAAAGAACGAAAAATCTGGAACACCACTTTAATTAAAAGATTTTCCAACAATAAATAATCCAAATGCAACTGCTGGGCCAATTCCAAAAGCGAACAATAAAGTCCCTATTCCAACTGTTCCACCTAAATACCACCCAATAGACATTACAGTAATTTCTAACGAGGCTCTAACAACTGCTATAGGTAGGTTTGTTTGTTTTTGTAGTCCTATCATTAGCCCATCTCTTGGTCCGGGCCCTAAATTTGCAACCAGGTATATTCCACCACCTAATCCAACTATAAGTACAGCTATGATGGCTAATAATAATTGAAAAATATAATTTTCAGGTATTGGTATAAACTTGATGCACATATCTATTATCAAACCAATAATTAAAGCATTTAGAATTGTTCCAATTCCAGGTTTTTGATTTAATGGAAACCAAAAAAATAAGACAACTATACTGATAAGTATAGTTGTTATTCCAACAGAAAGATTAATGCTCAAATGAATACCTTGTGCAAGAACACTCCATGGTGAAGCTCCTGCTGCTGAAACAATTAATAATCCCTCACCTAATCCAAATAAAATTAAACCAAAAAATAAAAAAAAGGATGTTGAAATTTTTGGTTTCAAATTAAAGGGTTTATCTGAGCTCCATGAAACTTTAGGAACATTTTTTATAGACAAAAACATGCCTTAAGTAATTATACCCTTTAACAAGAAAAGAAAGTCTATTATTGTAATCTTTATTATGAAAAATATTTTTATAAATATTATTTTATTTCTTTTTTTTTCTACAAATTTAAATGCTCATATTTCTCATTATAAAAATTTTAAGAAAATTGAGATGGAAATTTTTAGAAACAATGAGTTGATTGGATATAATTATTATTTTTTTAAAACTGAAAATGATGAAGTTCAAGTAACCAATCAAACTAAGATTACTGTAAAATTATTAGGTACCACTATATTTGATATTGAGGGTTACGGGGAAGAGAAATATAAAAATGATAAACTAATTTCTTTTCATTCTAAAACAAAACAGAATAAAAAAGAAAAATTTGTAAATCTTAAAATAAATCAAAAGAATAATAAATTTATAATCAAGGGCTCTTCATACTCAGGTGAAGCAAGTAAAGATAATATTATAGGAAACTGGTGGAACCACAAATTACTACAGGCAAAAAGTCAAATTAGTCCTATCTCAGGCAGTATTAAAGAACAGGTTATAACATTTATTGCAAAAGAAAAAATTGAGCTTTATGGAAAAAGTTATGAAACTGAGCACTTTAAACTTAAATCTAAAAACCAAAGTATTCCTGATGATAAAAAGTTAAATTTTGACATATGGTTCGATAAGAATACAGGCATGATTATTAAAGTAAAATACTCAAGAAGGGGTGAGTGGGAATATAGATTGAAAAGTTTTGAATAAAGGTTTACTGCTTAATTTTTAAAGATAAGTCTTTAGCGCTCAACCAACCAGATTCAAGCCTAGGACCTACGAACCAATCAGCACAAGCTCCAAGCCTAATGGAGCTATTCCAATAACTTTTAATATTTAGTGGTTTAGAGTTTGAGGAATATTTCCATCCATGATTCTGAATATGATATATTTTATTTTTTTTAAAATTTGTAAGCTCAAAAAATTTGTTAATTAATATTTTAGCATTATCTAGTTTATTGATTTTATTTTTATTTATTACCTTATTTGCCCATTTATAAGTGCTCTGTAACGTCCATAAGTCATAATCACTTTTAAATCTTTTTTTACTATTTTCATATGCCGCCCACCCAAGAATTGGATCAGAGAAAAAATAGCTGCTAATATTTGGCCTTACTTTTTTGGTTGTCATCATGACTGTGATATTGGCATCCATCTTAACTTTTTTATTAATAAACGAATGCTTAATATATTTTTTTGAAAGTTTTTTTAATTGAGGAAATGGACAAGTTAATATCAAAGATTTATAAAATTTTTTAGTACCGTCAGAAAAATCTAGCTCCCAGATATTGTCTTTATTAATAATTTTTATAAGTTCAGTATTAAATATGCAGTTAATGTCTTTTAACAGATATTTGCTAATAGAATTATTGCCTTTGTTTCCTATTATCTTAATGTGCTTTTTATCACCCTTCTTATCTTTATTTAAAAATATATGTTTCCCTGGCCATTTTTTAACTATCTTTTTGGTAATAAGGCTGTGTATAAATCTTTTAAATTGGTTACTTTTGGGGGAAATATATTGCACCCCATGATCAAAATTCTCATTATTGTTAAACTTCTTATTAGATGACCTTCCTCCAGCACCTCTTGCCTTATCATAGACATCTAATGAATATTTTTTACTAAGAGCGTGTGCGATTGTAGACCCTGAAATGCCCGACCCGATGATGCAGAAATCCTTCATTTTCCCGCAACAACCATACCTTCTATTAACATCGTTGGCGCATTCGTGGAGTATTTAAACTCAAGATCATCTGCTAAAGTTATGTTTTTAAACATATCGTTAAAATTTCCAGCTATAGTAATTTCACTAACAGGGTATTTAAATACTCCATTTTCTACCATAAACCCTGTTGCACCTACTGAATAGTCTCCTGTAACTAAATTGCTTCCATGACCGATTGTTTCAGTAATATATAATGTTTTTTGATTTAGTTTTAAAAGATTTTTGTATGAGATAGATCCTTTTTCAAAATATAAATTACTAGTTCCTCCACTTCTGCCATTTGATTTTAAATTCAATTTTTTTCCATAATAAGTATCAACAAGATAATGTTTTAAAACACCTTGATCTACTAATTTCAATTCCTTAGTTTTGACTCCCTCACTATCAAAATACTGAGAGCCTAATCCTTTAACTATATCAGGCTTGTCATAAATATTTATTGAGGTTGAAAATATTTCTTCATTTATTTTATTTTTTAAAAATGAAGTTCCTCTTGCTATAGAAGAAGCTGATATTGCGCTTGCTAAGACACTTAACATTCCTTTTGAAATTCTTCTATCAAAGATAACGCTTATTTTTTCACTTTCTATTTTTTGAGGATTTAATTTTTGAATTGTTCTTTTAGCTGCTAGTGATCCTATTTGATTTGGTCTAAGCATATCATGTAAGTGGCAAGTGCTTGTAAATTCATAATCTCTTTCCATATTATTATTGGCATTTTTTGCAACAGCAACACAAGATGCTGAGAAAGATGAAGATTTATAGCCATTTAAAAAACCATCACTGTTTGCTAATATAAAGTTAGATTTAGACTCTGAAAAACTAGTTTCTGTATTAATAATTTCTTTCTTTTCGAGCGCAGCTTCTTCAGCTTCTTTTAAATATTCAATTTTTTCATTATTCTCTATATGGTCATCATCATATAAGTTTAAATCATTAATTTTTGTTGCTAGCAAATCCTTATCTGGTAAGGAATTAAATTCATCCTCTGGTGTAATTTTTGTTGTTTCAATACATCTCTCTATTAAATTTTTAATATTATCTTCATTAAGATTTGATGATGTAATACCAGATTTCTTTTTACCGATATAAATTTCTAAACCAACTCCTAAGCTATCCGATCTATCAGACTCATCTAATTTTTTATTCCTAAAATTAACTGTTTCAGAAATTGAATGACCTACTACTGCTGTTGCATCTGTTGCACCTAGTTTTTTTGCTAATTCTATGCAAAAAGATGCTGTTTTCTCTAAATAAACTTGATCTTTAACCATATGATTTATAATTGAGTTCCACCTACGGTCATTTTATCAATCAAAATTGAGGGTTGAGCTACTCCAACCGGTACTCCCTGTCCTGCTTTTCCACAAGTTCCAATTCCGGGGTCAAGCATCATATTATTTCCAACTAATGAAACTTCTTTCAAAATTGATGGGCCATCACCAATTAATGTTGCTCCTTTAATGGGAGCACCTATTTTACCATTTATGATTTCATAAGCCTCTGTACAATTAAATACAAATTTACCCGACGTAATATCTACCTGACCACCACCAAAACTTACTGCAAATATCCCTTTATCAACTGACTTAATCATTTCTTCTTGAGTATATTTTCCATTTAACATCATGGTGTTTCTCATTCTAGGTAGAACCACATGCTTGTAACTTTCTCTTCTGCCACTTCCTGTAGATCTAGTATTCATTAATCTTGCGTTCAAACGATCTTGCATAAAATTTTTTAATATACCATTTTCAATTAAGACTGTTTTTTCTGTAGGGGTTCCTTCATCATCAATTGTTAAACTCCCTCTTCTATTATGCAAAGTTCCATCATCAACAATTGTAACTCCTTCACTTGCAACTCTCTGCCCCATTAAATTATGAAATGCAGAGGTTTTTTTTCTATTAAAATCTCCTTCTAAACCATGACCTATCGCTTCATGTATAAGTATTGCGGGCCATCCTGGGCCTAAAACTACTTTCATTTCACCAGCTGGTGCAGGTTTGCTTTCTAAGTTTACTGAAGCAATTCTAAATGCTTCATCACATACTTTTTTCCAATTATCATCCTTTAGGTACTCGTCATAAGACTGTCTTCCACCAATTCCATATACTCCTGTTTCTTTTTTACCATTCTTTTCAAGCATCACCGAAACATTAAAGCGGATTAAAGGTCTAACATCTGTTAATATTTCACCACCCGATCTAATTATTTCTATGGATTTATGCTCTCCAGAAAAACTTGCTGTTACCTGTTGAACTATGCCACCTTTTGCTCTTGTATAATTATTAACTTCTTTTAAAAGTTCTAATTTAGATTGAAGTGATTTGTCTTCTATCGGATTAATATTTTTATAAAATTTTTCATTTGTCTTGGGTATCTCATGATTATAAACACCTTTTTGTGATTTCAAAGTTGAGCTTAAATTATTAGCTGATTGCTTTAAAGAATCTTTTGAAATTTCATTAGAATGAGAATATGCAACAACCTCACCAGTTACAGCTCTTAAACCATAACCTAAATCAGAGCTGTAAGTAGAGCTTTTGATTTTATCATCATCCAACACAATTGACTCACTCTTTGAATTCTCTAGATAGAGCTCACCATCATCACACTTATTTAATGTCTCAGAAATAATGTTTTCAGCATCTTTTCTAGATAAATCTGTTTTGGTAAAAAAATCATTCATATCAGTAAAATAGTAGTTATAATTATTTTTTCAATTGGTGTATTTCGCACATATACAAGTTAGCTAATTCTCGTTAATCTTACTAATAAATTAAAAGGAATTAAAATGAAAAAATTTGATGAATTAATGAACGTTTCCAATGAAATAACAAATATTTCTATAGATGAAGCTAAAGAAAAATTAAACGACCCAAACGTACAATTTATAGATGTTAGAGACAAAAATAGTTTTGAAACAGAAACTATAGGTAATGCTGTACATTTGGAGAGAGGATTATTGGAATTTTATCTAGCAGATGGAAGCCCCTTGGAAAATGATATGTTTAAAAAAAATCCAGAAAAAGAATATGTAGTGTTTTGTGGGCTTGGTGGTCAAAGTACTCTTGCTTCGAAAACAATGCAGGATATGGGCTTAAAAAATGTAAAGAATTTGACTGGTGGAATAACTGCCTGGAAAGAAAAAAAATAAATTGTGAAAGTTTATTTTAATAATTCATGTAATATTTGTAAAGCTGAAATAAATTTATACAAGAAACAAAATATACAAGACATAGAATGGGTAGATGTTACAAATAATAAAAATGCTGAATTAGAAACTCAAAAAAATAGCAAAGCTCTTTTAAGACGACTTCATGTTAAAGATGGAAATAACATTATTGGTGGTGCAGAAGCTTTCTTGTTAGTTTGGAAAAAAATTCCTAAATACAAATTCCTCTATAGTTTTTTTAAAACACCCATAATTTTTAATTTATTCTCATTTTTTTATGAAATTGCTGCTTTTTTTTTATATCTTAAAAACAAGAAACAACTTTTAAAATAAATTTTTCACTATTGAGTGATGATATTTATTAATCTATATTTTCTAAATGAATTTTTTTAGAATTTTTATTACCCTTTGTTTAATATATATTTTTTTTTTACCAGCTCATTCATCACAAAAAAATTCTCTTAATAAACTTTTTGACCAATTAGAAAAAGTTAATGACTCCAAAGCAGCAGAGCTATTAGAAAAAAAAATATGGGCCATTTGGAATGAACATCCAGGAGACATTAGATTAACTGAAAAATTAGAACTTGGAGCAGAGCTTATGAAATATGGAGACTATGATTATGCTTTAAAAGTTTTTGACAATATATTAGCTAGTGACCCTGCGTGGTCTGAGGCTTGGAATAAGAGGGCAACAGTACTTTTTTTAATGAAGCAATATACAAAATCTTTAAGTGATATTGACAAAGTCTTAAAGATTGAGTCAAGGCACTTTGGTGCACTATCTGGACAAGCACGAATTTTTATAAAACTCCAAGAGTATGAAAAAGCCATTATAAGTTTAAAAAAAGCTCTAAAATTTTATCCTGCTTTCAGTAGTGGTGAATTAATTCCTGAAATTGAAAGATTAATTAAAGAAGAAAGTATTTAATTTAATCTTTTTTGGCTCTTTTCCTTGCAATTAATTGAGTCAATGAATCAACCATTAAATCAGAAGCTTTAAATATTTCATTTGCTTTGAAATCATGTGAAGAGTTTTTTTCTGGGTTTGATTTGTCTTCAATAACTATTCCTTCATTTGGTGAATTATTTTTGATATAGATTAAAAGTAACCACTCATCATCTGCTGTCTCATCCCACTTAATAAAGATTTCCCCTGTTTCAAATCTTCGATCAATGCATCTAAAAATGGACATATGTCTGGTCACATGACGTTTATTGAGCTGAAATACTAAACTACTTGCACTTCTATAAAAACTTTCTAGTGAAAGTTCAATTTTTTGTCTCGCAGACTTATATTCTTTTTCTTTTTGTAATAAAGTTTCTCTATCTTCATCTCCTTGAATTTTAACACCTAGGGCTTCTACTCTTTCTCTAATCTTCTGGTCTCTTATAACTCTATATTTATCTTTTAATTTTTCTATTCTTTCCTGTAGCCCAGCATAATCTTCTCTTTTTTCTTTTAGAGAAATTTTTTCTAATTTTTCAAGTTCTTTAACCTCTCTTATTCTGAATTTTTCAATTTGTTTTTCTAACTGTAATTGTCTTAAAAATTGTTTTTGTCTTTCTGCCTGTTCAATTCTAACTATAGCTTGCTCTTTACGTAAAAATAATTTTATATCTTTTGATCTTTCTTTTTCTAATTTAATTTCTTCTTTTAAAGCTTTTTCTTTAAATTTAGTTTGAATTTCCTCTTCTTGTAATTTTTGTTTTTGTAATAATACTCTATCTGTTTCTTTTTTTTCAATCTCATCTATTTTTCTTTTTCTTTTATCCTCTGCTTTTAAAATTTTATAATCTAAAATTGTATTAGCAATTTTATCAAAGAATACTTGGATATATTTTTCTAAATTAAAATAGATTCTAATATTAAATTTTGGTTTTAATGAGTGTTGAAACTTAATTAATCTTGATATCAGTTTTTCTTTTTTTTTTATTATAATTTTTTTACTTTTAATAATTTTTTTATTTTTTGATTTAATTGTTTTTTTAACTTTTGATTTAATTGTTTTTTTAACTTTTGATTTAATTGTTTTTTTAACTTTTGATTTAATTTTTTTTTTTACTTTTGATTTAATTGTTTTTTT
>Ga0209830_10003121_pt1 | contig 12863 bp, 8 predicted proteins | sample ArcticOcean_MG_C_12_FD_187439 | JGI IMG/M metagenome (GOLD analysis project Ga0209830, IMG submission 187439) | Marine microbial communities from western Arctic Ocean - ArcticOcean_MG_CB8_130 (SPAdes) (version 2) | ecosystem: Environmental > Aquatic > Marine > Oceanic | place: Arctic Ocean...
ACTCTCTCGCGAGTGCTCTGACTAAAAACAATATACATCCCCTGATGCCTTTGCTGCTGCTGCTGCTATATCCTCTGTTAAACTATAATAAAAATAATAATAAATAATGAATAATAATTTTGTTCTTTGTCTTTCGTTAAATGATATTTGTTTTGTTTTCTTTTGTTGTTTTGTCCGTGTGAGTGAGCGTCTATTTTGTACACAGTTCTTCTCTCTGTCGTCGTTACTTTAATAACCGCCCGGGCGGCTTTGCGCGAACGGATTTGAACGACCGCCGCCGAACCCTCCTCTGTCTGGACCACCGCCGCCACCGCTGTAACCGCCGGCACCGCCACCATAGCCACCGCGATCGCCACCATAGCCACCACCGCCGCCGCCATAACCACCACCGCCGCCATAACCGCCGCGATCGCCGCCATAACCACCTCGGCCGCCTCCTCGGCCGCCTCCTCGGCCGCCACCGCCACCACCATACGAACCTCCTCTAGGAGCTTTTCCAGATCCACCCCCTCTTCTTGCTTGTTCTTCGAGTTCTGGGGAAACTTCTTGGTTCGATTCGCGTAAAATTGGGATTAATTTCCTCGCCATGTTTCCTTCTCCAGGATCAAGAAATGAGTGCGCAAATCCTTTCGCGCCAGCTCTTCCAGTTCTACCAATTCTGTGCACGTAATCTTCAATTTGACCTGGGAAATCGAAATTGATGACTAAATTACACTCTTTGACATCTAAGCCTCTTGCTGCGACGTCAGTGGCGATCAAAACTGGGGACTTTCCAGATTTAAACGAGTTCATCACGTAATCGCGTTCGCGTTGCTCTTTATCGCCGTGAATAACCGCGGCTAATCCACCGACGGCTCTACCAAGTTGATCGCACATTTTTTTCGTAGAGCAAAAAATTAACGCCTTTAACGGTTGTGGGCACGGCGGATTGTTCAAAATATCCATGAGCCTTTTTTGTTTATCGAAGCCGCCTAAAATTTCAATCTTTTGCGTAATATCTTTGTTCGCGACTAACTGATCGGTATCGCCAATGTTCACTTGAACCGGGTTCGTCAAAATAGCCGTCGCGACTCTGATAACTGCTTTTGGCCAAGTCGCGGTGAAAAACAAAGTTTGTCTCTCTGAAGGCGCTTTTTGGAGAACTTTTCTGATTTGCGGCTCAAAACCCATGTCGAGCATGCGATCGGCCTCGTCCAGGACGACGTAATTCGCTTCGCTTAAATCGATCGCGCCCATTTCCAAGAAATCGTTCAAACGTCCAGGAGTAGCGACAACAATTTGCGGTCTCGATCGTAAACTTCTCATTTGGTACCCCTTACTCGCACCTCCGTAAACGACTACTGAATAACACGCGACTGCGCTTCCAAATTTCAACGCTTCCTCTTGAATCTGCGTCGCGAGCTCTCTCGTTGGCGCAAGAACGATCGCCATTGGACCACCATTCTGCGAACGACCCCCTCTTTTCTGTATATTAATAAACCCCGGGAACAAATACCCGCACGTCTTCCCGCTGCCAGTTTTCGCGACGGAGATGATATCGTGCCCGTTCAAAGCGATCGGCCAAGACTGCGATTGAATCGCAGTCGGCTTCAGATACCCGGCCCGTTTCACTGCATCGAGCAACTGCTGAGGCCAAGTCCCTTTTCGATCATCGAAATCTTGCATTGGATCCGGAACTATCACGCCTCTCGGCGCCTTCACCGTGATCTCGTTCTGTTCCCGATACTCCTGACCGTTCTTCGTCTCCTCTGCAAAGCAATTCGAGATCACGACGCCTCTGTGCTGACCGTACGCATCCGGTGGTGGCGCGTTATAATCTAACCCCCCGATCGTATCATCCGCCCCGAACTGGTCAAAGTGTGCCCCGGACCTCTGTAAGTACGAATAGTCCTGCGACGCCATCATTCCAGCTTGCGCTTCATCGGTCGGTCTGTCGTACGTAGTGACGTTCGTAATGGTGTTCCAGTAATATAACTGGCCTTCGGCGTGGACCTCTTGCCAGCCTTTTGGGAGCCCGATCCATTTTAACAACGTTTTCGGCTTTGATTTCTTCGGGCAAAATGAAATAAATTTTAATCTGAAACCCAATATCTTCGTGCGAATACGTCTTCAATTCAACGCGAGGGAAGTTTTCTCGCGGAAGATGTTTCGAGATGTCAATGATTCCAACGTTGCGCCAAAGTATTTCCGGAAGTCTGTCGTTCGTGTTACCCGCGGCGATATTTTGCGGTTTGTTCTCGTCAGTCTTTTTGATAGTTTCAACAAGTTCGCTCTTCTTTGGTAAACCAACTGCATAAGGATTCTCTGCGCGAATGCGAATACTTTGTTTGTGCGCGTTGTGAGAGACCGCAGCAATTTCTTTGCCTGCTATTCGATAGCCCATTGGCAGTGAAGCGACTGGGCCGACGTGTAACGAAGCGTACGTTCCGGCAATAAAAACGGAGCATTCAGGCCAACGACATCCGCCTTTTGCTTTTGCCAATGCCATTTCGTTCGGACCGTGCTCCCAAGATAGTTCAGTTTCCACTAGTTGTGGATATCCCGCAAAATAGTTCGTTTTCGGAAGTGACGAGAGCAACGTATCGGTTTCTCCTGCAACTTTCGTTCCGCAGCAAATCCAAATTTCGTCGAACGTTTCAACTTGTGCTTGTTCGTATGCCGCTTCCTCAACAGTCATCGTTAACGCTTGAAAATCGTCGTCCGCATCTACTTCAATAATGCTGCGCAAGCGTTTTGCGGCGAGATTACGTTTCGCGAGATCGGTCAATTCAATCGTAACCGAACACTCACGCGTTTCCTCGTTGTACGTAACCGACACGACTTCACCATTTTCAACGACACGAAGTTTTGGTTGCTTTTTTTGTTGATCTTCTTTGACGAGAACAGCATCATTATCTTTGGAGGATGACGAAGAAGATTTCTTTGAAACGACGACCGAGTGGCTTCGCACGCGCTTCCACGAGACTCCATTAATCGTCCCTCTTTCCTTGGCGACGTCTAAAATTTTCGCGCGATACTCAAAGTCTTCGCTCGCGTGAAAAGTCCGCAAGCCTTTCTCGCCAAAAAACTCCGGTTCGACATCGAATTCTCGACGTTTGAAGTTCTTGCGATGTAAAAGCGTAACAGATGCAACTTCGCTATTTTCAATCGCCCCGCATGCCGCCGAAGTAGCCGTCATCCCGCCTCCAATGACTAATAGCCTCTTACCCTTAAGCGTTCCTTCTGGATCGTGAACGTTTAAAGTATCGCTCGTTTTCATGATCACTTGATTATTAGCATTAGTATTCGCTTCAAAGAACTCTGCAAGTACTTTCGGAATCACTGGTACTTTCTTCGCACAGCACACCACTACTTGCGCGGCGACGTACTCCTTCCCGCTCCTCGTCGTCGCCAAAACTCCTCCGCGCTTCAACAAACCTGGATATAGTTCCATATTCCCCTCAATCTTCTCCAACGAAACGACTTCGTCTTCAACGATCGGTACAGACCTCAACAACTGATCTTCGGCTATTTTAATCGCGCACGCTTCCGCGTATAACCGCGTCGATGGTAGCGGCGCGAACCTATCGCTCCCGGAGTACGCGAGCTCTTCGTTCCTCCCTTTTTTTGAGGAAAACGCTTGAATTGCCATCGCATTTCTCGCAAACGGCGTCTGCGTGATTGGATATCTGCAGTGTAAAGAACCAACGCGCGTTTGTTTATCTGCCCAACTTTCGAGCCATCCTCCGCTGCTATCGATGACTAAAGCCGCGCGTTGTCTGTTCTCTTGAAAATGCGTTAACGTGGTCAACGCACATCTGCCGGCGCCGATGATCAAGATCGGGTAAATATCGCGCGCAGCGATTTCTTTTTCGCTATATCGAAACCTACGCTGGCACGCGCTATCTACGTTCCTATCAGTAGTATCGTTTTTCGCGGCTCGCTCTTCTCCAGTCTGCGTCGTCGATCGTGCGACCATGATCTTCCTTCTTCTTTTGATCTTCTTAAATTTCGAGCGTTACTGATCTAGAGTTTTGAGAGAGACGAGACATTGAAGTAATTAAATTTCTATATTTAATTATATACTTAACATAACAACAACAAGACGTTATACTATATATAGTATTTAATAAAAGCTACTGATACAAATTATAATCAACACTCGAAACATATATCGAGCATTAACTTTCTTTTATTCTTCGCGCTCTCCGCTGAAGCACCATCACGCACGCTATTTCGCGACCCAAGACGAATCGAGCTATAAAAACGACCCCAAGTAAACGAAAAATCGGAACTCGTTTACGTGGACTTGATCTTCAAACCTAACCCTTTCAAGGTCATTTGATACCTCGCCGGGTCCTCCTTCGCCAAATACGTTTGTAATCTCCCACGTTTTCCAAGCAAGAGCTTCAGACCTCGTTGCGTCGATTTATCCTTTCTATTCGCCTGTAAGTGCGCCGTTAAGTTCTCGATGCGTTTCGTGAGCAACGCGATTTGTAGAGACGCGGAGCCGGTGTCGTTGGCGTTAATTTTGAATTCCGCGACGGCGTCGAGCGATGGACGCGTGTTTTGGTCTTTGCAGACGATTTGTGTTTGTTGAGTTCTTTTCGTTTGTTTCGTTCGAACTTTTGTTTTCGTTTAAGAGAGAGAGAGAGGGAGGTTAGTGAACGAAAGAGGGGGGAGAATTAAGGTTTTATGTTCCGTAGCAACACGCGCAAAACACCGTGAAAGCGATACAGATGCGACCGACTAATAAGTCATTACTGAGTAAAAACGAATACGGAACTATCTCGCGCATTCATTTTTAAACGATACTACGCATGTGCGCGTATACACGTGCACCCTATCGCATATCGAAGAAAAACAGAATTTCGGGGATAAGCGCTTTTGAGCAACGTGATGCGCGCATTCTTAAGTAAGTCATACGAATACTAACCTGCCGCGCTCGAAGATACTTGCGTCCCGCGGACAAAATTTGCTTGTAAAGAAAACATTTATTTATTTATTTGTTATTCGTTTGAAGTTGTATTCGTCGCAACAAGCGCACGCACACACACACCGCTTTTTTATTGACGTCGTTTGAGAAATGTAAACTCTTGTTTTAAGGCGAAACCAAAAACAGCAAAACACAAAAACGCATATTATTTTTTCGTTGTTACTAATAAGTTTGACCCATAAATTGTGTGATCGAATGAATAACGACGACGATCAACACCGTCCACAGCGAAGGTCGATATTACAATCACCACTGAAACAGTCAATGTTACAATCACCGGTATCGAGAATACTGCGAGAACAACGAAACATGATAAACGAGCACAGAAGAAGGAGCATTGAAACACGTTCAAAGAGTATATTCAGAGCTGATTCGTTAAATGAATCGAACGAAACAAATAATAATCAAAATCAAAATCAAAACGAACGCAGTGTTTTGAAAGAAAATATATTGATCGATCCAGTCGTGGACGCTTCGGATGAAAATGTTAAATTATCGAAACATTTTTGGATAGATCCGCGATCGAGGTTTAAGGTAAGTATGTTTAAAGAAAAGTTTCTTTCTGATCCCTCCTAAGCCTTTGTTTATAGATTTGGTGGGACATCGTTTCGTTGATCTGTGTTGGGCATTCAGTTATCGTTCTACCGTTTACTTTGGCGTTCTTGAGCGATTATAGTGAGCCAGCGTATGCGACAATCGTTGGATATTTAATCGACGCGTTCTTCTGGTTTGATATCTTGGTCACGTCGTTCTCTGCGTTTTATTCTAGTAGAGGAACGTTAGTCGTCGATCGAACGAAGATTATTCAAAAATATGTACACTCTTGGTTAATTTTCGACGTGATGGCCGTGTTCCCGTTTGAGATTTTCATCCACGACCGATCGGCCAGGAACGCGGATTTGTTCAAAGTGCCTCGATTGCTCAGAATTACTCGAGTTTTAAAATTCCTTGAATCGAGATATCAAAGCCTACATGAACGAGCGCGTTTGTATTCGAGAGGTTTTAAAATATTCCTCTTTCTAGTTTTATCGTTACATTGGATCGCGTGCGCGTGGCACGCGCTTTGCTTAGATGGAAAGGATGATTGGTGTACGTCAGAATACATACATCTCGAAAATAACGTTCCCTTACAATACGCTTCGGCTTATCAAGTCGCGACTTCTATCGTGCTCTCGAACGACCCTTTACAAAACTTTTCTTCGCCGACGGCAATGGTTAGTTTGAAAGCCTTAAGTTTTTTATCAATAGTTATGCTTTTATCGGGTATTTTATACATCGTAGCACTAGGGAACGTAGCCGCTCTCGTGACCGCGATCGTGTCGAGAGACGAAGTGCAGAGACGTAAATTCGAACAAGTTTCAGATCTGAGCGAACATTTAAATTTACCGAAAAATTTACAAGTCAAGATGAAATCATACTTCGAGTACGTATGGTTACGACATCGCGACGTCGACGAGAAGCGCGTGGAACATTTTTGCAAGACGTTACCGATGTCGCTCCGCAACGACGTGCTTTTACATTCGCACAGGCAAATGCTTCGCGCCGTGCCAATATTTAACGGCTTAAACACATCGACGATATTGGAGATTGTGAACAGAATGACATCGATAATCGCGATGCCGGGCGATTTATTAATTTCGAAAGGAAGGAAAAACTCGGGCTTGTTCTTCATCGCGCGAGGACGCGTTGAAGTGCTGATACATAACAAACAAGCAGTAGAAAAAGAAGAAAAAGAAGAAAAGGAAGAACTTCAGTCGTCTAATAAAGCAGCAGCGCAGCAGCCTTTATTCTTATCCGCCGGGTCATATTTCGGTGAAGTCTCGCTTATTTTAGAAACAGAGGCCACGGCTTCGGTCGAAGCCGTCACTTTTTGCGACCTGTTCTTCCTATCAGTCAGCGACTTCCAAGCCATTCGTGATATGTGCCCGGAGATCAAAGAGAACTTAATCGAGCAAAGGAAAGACTTGTTCGTCGCTTCTAAGAAACATTTGGACTTTAACGATTGATCAATCGAAACTTCGAGAGGGCAAAAAAGAGAGCAATGGAAAACGAAAGAACTTTTCTCGTGTTCACTAACTCTCTCTCTGTTTGATCTCTAGGAAACGTTTGGACCTTGAACGATTTGATATAGATCGTTTTTTGTGCGCGCGGCTAGTCCCGTATTTCACTATTTCTTCACAAATCAATAACCTCAAAAATACTACGTAGCAGTAGAGTATTAAATAACCACATCTCTCTATTGATATACATATATATATAAATAAATTACGCATAAATAAATATTTAAACATGTATCTTCAGCAACAGCGCGTAGTACAACACCACAGCGCGTCTACGAGCGGTATCAATAGAACGAGCGCTCATAAAATTAACGATGGTAGGAATCTTAAATCCAACGCGGTTTTTGACGGCTACTGGATGACGAGGAAGACGAAGAAAGATGAAACGAAGCACTTCTTCTTGAAGATATCGAAGCGCTCTCGTTCTGAGCGAATCAGAACAAACGCATCGAACGCCGCGGCGCAGGCCCAGGCGGCTTCGGTCGCGATCGTTGGATTATCGTCGATGAAGAAAGCAGATTTAGTTGAACTATGTGAACGAAAAGGCATCGATGCGACTGGGACGGTTCCTGTGTTGAGGCAAAGATTGCGAGATGTGAGGGACGGGAGAGAACTGAATATTACGAACGATGAAGATGATAATAACGATAAAGGAGACGAAGAAGAAGAGGCGGTTGATATGATTATTACGAAGAATAAAGCTCCTCGAGCTAGGTTTTCAGTGAAGGACGAAGTCGATGAGGAAGAGCAAGACGCGCTTGCTAGGAAGCTCGCGCTCGAGCTCGCCGTCGAAGCCGACGCCACTCGAGCGAAGGACGTTCGAGTTTTACAAGTATCAAAGGCTGTTTTTTATGCGAGATATATCGTATTAGCGACTGCTTTTAATCGTCCGCAAATGCAAGCGGTGACATCGAAGATGCGAGATGTTGCGAATAGCGAGCAGTATAACTTAGACGTACCAAAGAACGTTGGTAACCAAGGAGATTGGACGTGTCTCGATTGCAAAGACGTCGTCGCGCATGTATTTACGCCGACGAGCCGTTCGTATTATGATTTAGAAGATTTATATCGCGAATGCGATGATGTCCAGTTGCCATTTGAAACCGAGCGCATGCACGACGGTTTTTATGCAGAAGAGTCGCCCGAATTTTACGAAGAAGAAGACGAGGACGAGACGGAAGAATTAGAGGACGAGTTCGAAATCAATTGGTCGGAGAAGTAAATAATATTACAGATGTTATATAATATACACACATATACTATAGATTGTTATACATATACTAGTAGCTATATTTATAATACTACTCTCTACTTATTCTGTACTTATCCAAACGTGTTCAAAGCGCCTTGCGTTTTCTCCAGAAACTGCCTCAACCTGTTCGCGCAAACTCGACTGGCCGCCGGAAACCCGCTCTCATCGTCAGTGTTACTTAACTCGCGCCAACTCCCACCGACATCTCCTCTCTCTTCTTCTTTACCGTCGTAAAAACCAAACAGTTCGTCGTCTAACCTCGTTCGAAGCTCGCTCGTACTCGCTTCGACTAACTTTTGCATGAACACTTCGGCGTCCGCAGTCGTACACGCTCCATGTTCCGTGGTCACGAAAAGTATGCCACCGATTCGCGTATCTTCTTCCCTCAATCGCTTCAACGTCCTCGCGAGTGTCTTATAAGGCATCTCCCGATTTCTCACCATTGCCACATTCAACGGTTTCGCGAGACTTAAATACGGGTTCGTTACCGCCGTACCAATACAATTCGTGCATACTGCCGCAGTAGTCTCAACACCGATTGTCGCACGCACGGCAGGTGGAAGCGCTATTGCAATAACTCTCTTATACGGTTCAATTAACGAATAGAACTTATCCCCATTCGTTAACAACGACAGAGCTCTCTTCGATTCTTTCGAGCGCATCCATCGCGCCATCTGTCTCCTGGCACACTCCACTACTCCATCTCTTACTCTCTCAACGCGTATTAATAATACTCTCTTCGCCGATCAGAGCCGTTTCGATTTGACTGCTTTTATTTATTAAATGCGAAATATAATTCACTCATGTTCACTTTTTCTGACGATGAACATTATTAATAAAGCTTCCATAAAGAAAACAACGAGCTCTTTGTTTCGTTTGGATAGAGAGATAGATATGTCTCATCAGTCTCGTTCATAAGTATCGATTACTGATAAAAAACATTCTTTAACAATAGTTTTAATTAAATATTTTGAAACGAAAAGGAAGAAGAACAATAATTCTACTCAGAAACGTAATTAAGAATGATTAGTTCGTAACGATCGAAGATTGAGAGCGCTGCAAAGTTGTGTTTACTTAATAAGTAAAAATAAACACTACCTAAAAAGTGGAAACTGAAACCCTAAATTGTGCTTATAGAAGACAAGCCTTATGACTGTCAGTTACTAAAGCGTCCATAAAGAAAACAACGAGCTCTTTGTTTCGTTTGGATAGAGAGATAGATATGTCTCATTAGTCTCATTCATAAGTATCGATTGCGATGTTTAAAACGAGCGTCGCAGTGAATTTCGTAGCGAGCGCGTTCGTTTGCGCGCACTATGCAGCGCTTTTGCTAGAGAAGTTAGCGAAGAAGAAGAAGAAGAAGAAGAAGAAGTTAGATATAGATACAAATGTTTGTGATGATGATGATGTTGTCAGTGATGATATGCTGAAGAGGAAGAAGAAGAAGAAGAGAGAGATGAAGACGAGAGCAACGACGACGACGACGATAGGAGAAGAAGAAGAAGAGGAAGAGGAGGGATCGTTCGATGCGTTCGATGTAGACGAGAATATCGTCATAAAGAGAAAACTGAAAGAATTAGAGGACAGGCATAAGCACGAGAGAAACGCGGTGATTCGCTTACAGCACCAATTGAGACAGAGGCATATAGAGGTCACAAAATATGAGGACGCGCAACAGTTCGGGCCATCGATTGCGATTGCGAGGAGTTGCTTTTCGAGACGAGCTGGTACACCGAGGCAAGGCGGTGGGTTAGTCGCAAGCGCTCGGTGTTTGTTGAAGTTCGACGTAGAGAAGTTCGTGCCGAGGAGGGCGATCGAAGGTTTAGGAGAGTTTTCGCATGTATGGGTGATTTACGTATTTCACGCGAATACGAACATGGCTGGGACGAAGAACGGTGGTGCAGTGAAAGCGCTCGTGCAAGTGCCGAGATTGAATGGTGAGAAGAGAGGGTGTTTGTCCACGAGGACGCCGCATAGACCGAGACCGATTGGTTTGTCGTTGGGGAAGATTCTAGAGGTGGACGTAAGTAAGGGGGAGATTTTAGTCGGCGGCATCGATTTAGTCGATGGGACTCCAGTTTTAGACGTGAAGCCGTACGTGCCTTGGTGCGATTGCGTACCAGAGGCTTTTGCGCCAGAGTGGGTAGCAAAAGCGACGAAGGATGAACCTTTAACGATTGCAGAGGTAAAATTCGCGAGCAAAGATACGAAAGAGAAGGTGAAGGAGGCGTATAGAGAACGATCTGGTAAAGATAAGAAGATTGGCACTCATCGAAAACCGTTATATGATACTCCCGAAGACTTCCTTCAGTTCGTCGTGGATACGTTAAGCTTGGACGTGAGAAGCACTCGCGAACGCACGGCGGCTGTGGAAGATAGGAAATTCGATACGTATCGCGTGACTTTATGCGACGTAGAAGTGGCGTACGTTATTAGAGAAAACATGGTTGTTACGATTGTGGACGCCGTATCGGTTGAACCGTCGGAATCTCCCGGGAATGCAGATTTGGATCGACCGGCGATTACGAGAGATGATAACGAAAAATATTTTACCGATACGAGTTAGTTTATCCGAGTTCTATAGTAATAAATAGATTGAAGTTATTATTGAAATATATTGCATTAATTTAAAGCAACATAGTTGAAGGATCTTCCATATAAGATTTAAACGCTCCAAGCCATTTCGCGCCATCTGCGCCATCAACGGCGCGATGGTCGCAACTCAAAGTTGCCGACATCACGTTCGTTTCTTTGTACGAGCCTTCCTTCGTTTTCACAATCTCTTTTCTCGTCCCACCGACGGCTAAAATACCAGCTTGTGGCGGATTCACGATGGCAGCAAATTGTTTAATACCAAACATACCTAAATTGGATACCGTAAATGTCCCTCCTGAAATATCTTTACCCTGCAATTTTCCCATTTTCGCTTTTTCTGCCAAAGACTTCACTTCGCTCGAAATTCCTCTCAAGCCTAAGCAACACGCCGAGCGAACTACTGGAACCATCAAACCCTTATCAGTTTGCACAGCAACACAAATATCTGCGAGCTTATATCTTCGCACGTGCGTTTCCATCCAACTCGAATTCACTTCTGGCACCGCTCTTAACGCAGCCGCCGAAGCTTTGACGACAAAATCATTCACGCTAATCTTCTTTCCGTCCTTCTCCTTCTCGAGTAATGCGTTCATGCGTGCACGCGTAGCGTTCACTGCGTCCATGTTAACATCCACGGTGAGATAAAAGTGAGGAACAGTTTGTTTCGATTCCGTAAGCCGTTTGGCGGTTATTCTCTTAATCGTTGAAATTGGCACCTCTTCGTATGCTGGAAAATACATCGACGCGTCAAATTCACCCGCTTTTGATTGTTGCTGCTGTTGCGCTGCTACTGCTGCTGCTGATTTTTGACTCGCCGCGCCACCACTCGCGACAAACTCCAAAACGTCTAAATTCGTTATTCTCCCGTTTGGACCGCGACCGCGGATTTTCGTATAGTCCACGCCTTTTTCGAGCGCAGTTTTCTTCGCCAAGGGCGATATGAACGTTCTATTGTTTTTTTGATTATTATTATTACTATTATTATTATTACTATTATTATTGTTAGCAGCAGCAGCAGCAGATGATGATGATGATGATGATGATGATGATGACGCAGAAGCAGGAGGAACAGAAGAAGAAGAAGAAGAACTCGAAGAAGAACTCGAAGAAGAACTCGAAGAGCGCTCTTCGTCCTTCGCTCCGCCTTTGCTTCTATACTCCTTAAACGCTACAACATCCCCTTCCTCATCGACAATAACACACAAAGGCGTACCAACATCGACATCTTCAGTGCCTTCCTCGACTAAAATCTTCGCAACGTACCCATCCTCCATCGATTCCATCTCCATCGCCGCCTTATCGGTCTGAATCTCGGCTAAAACATCTCCAGCTAGAACTCTATCGCCTTCTTTCACTGCCCATCGCGAGACACCTCCTTTTGTCATCGTTGGCGATAACGCTGGCATTTCGATTTCTTGGTAGTTTGGTAGTTGTTTCGTCGCATATTCGCGCCGATTAGTATTACTAATACTATTAAATGGTAATTTCGACTGCGCAGTCGATCGGATGATGATGTTGGTTACGTTCGACAATTTCCGCTGATCCGTACTCATTAACGACTGCTTAGCCTGCGATAAAGATCTCGCGTGGTTCGTGAACATTCGTGCGAGTAAGTTTTGTACTTTCCTTTGATGCGATCTGGACATTTTTTTGTTCTTTCTTTTGTTTTATTATGGATTGGAAAGCGCGTCTGAGGCAATGGAAAATATCGCGCCCCCTCTCTACTTCTGTCTGAAGTGAGTTATTATACTGTATAGGTGAGTAAAACTACAGTATATAGGAAAACCCTAAACCCTAAGAGCTGAGCTCGACTCTGGAGTGTTCCCCAGGTCGACTACAGTTACGAGCCAAAAATGAGAAGCAAAAATCAGGCGAGAGAAATTCCTGATCACATTATTAATTCTTTTGTGCGTTTCGCTGAAGCAAAACACACAAAAGTAATCGCAGAACCGATTATTTTATAACCGATTCTAGCGAGCCC
>Ga0209830_10003125_pt1 | contig 12852 bp, 17 predicted proteins | sample ArcticOcean_MG_C_12_FD_187439 | JGI IMG/M metagenome (GOLD analysis project Ga0209830, IMG submission 187439) | Marine microbial communities from western Arctic Ocean - ArcticOcean_MG_CB8_130 (SPAdes) (version 2) | ecosystem: Environmental > Aquatic > Marine > Oceanic | place: Arctic Ocean...
TTGTTCTAATTTGATTTAGTGTTTTGTCAGCCATACATTTAAAATACAGCTTTTTTATTTGATGTCTAGATAAGTGTAGGGAAAAAAGGCGCTTAAATTAGGGGTGTGAGGGACGCACTACTTCACACTAGTCGACACTACTTCACACTAGATACAATCCTAAATCCTGGTTATACAAAAATAACTAATGTAGGAGTTGGATATGGGTACAGAAAAACTAGAACCACAACTAGATCAAGGTGAGAAAAAGCAGACTAGAACTCATTTAGAACCTATCAGGTTTAGAGAGGACGCAATCATTAGGGTTAAAAATTCTCAATACAATTTTAATAATAGAAGTTTCTTATTCATTCCATTTAAGGTGAGTAATGACAGCCACCAAAAAGGATTAAAGCTCAAGATCTTCAAAGGCACAGCGAGAGATAATAAAATAAATAAGAAAATATTCTTTATTCAATATTGGTTTAGTGGGAGGCCATCAAAACATAAAATAGGAAACTATTCTCAAAGCTTTGGAGTTAAAGAGTGTGATGAGTATTTGTCAGAACTACATAAAACTCACACCGATAGTAGAACCGGTTATTGGATAAAAGATCCAAATGAAACTGCAAAGAATGAGAAGAGATTAGTTGATAAACCAGACACGACAATAACCGCAGGCAAATCTCTCAACGATGTTATTGAGGATTATTGTAAAGGTGGTTTTGAAAAGGATAATAAAGTAGGCAGCAGAACATCTAAGTCTTGTCAGATCTGGTTGAGATATATGGCGGGATATAATAACAGACAATTATTAGTAGAGTTTGAGGACGATAGTAATGGAGAAGCTATCGCTACATTTAAAGCAAACAAACATTTAAGGATTAATGCTCCAAGAGATTGGCTAGATCTGTTTAGAAAATATCCACCAGGCCGTGGTGTAAAAAAGGATAGACATTATTATAATAGAAGAAAGAAGCAGACTTACACTATCACCGCTTCTAAAAACAAGGCAATTTATGATACGGATCTAGGTAAAAGCTTAATAGAAGATTTAAAGCCTGGAGACATAGAGCATTGGTTAAAAGATATATCTTCCGGCACAATTAAAGAGAACTATTTAAAGGTGTTTATATCCTTGTGGATATGGGCTCGTAAAAAAGGTTGGCTTGGAACAAATCCAGGTGCATGCCCTATATCTTTGAAAACAGTTTATATCAAAAAGGAATTGAAGAAATCAGATCCTTATAAAGATGTTGCATATAATGCAAGTAATGCAGCAGATCTAAAAATTCTGGATATATTCTGGGAGAGTTGTGAAGAGCTATCTGAGGAATTCCCTTGGGCAGCAGAGTTGCATCAATTTTTATTGATGACATCGATCAGAAAAACAGAGGCCATGAAGTATAAAAAAGAATACATAAATTGGGAGAACATGACTTATGTAGTTCCAAAAGGTATTTCTAAAAATAGAAAACTAAATAAAGTGCAGCCAATCACACCAGAGCTAGAGATATTATTTCGGAATATTTTAAGTATAGGAGAAAGATCTGGCTTAGAATATTACAAAATGAAAGACCATATTTGGCTATTCGGCACAACAAAATGGAGTGAGAATAAATATTTTAGTAAGGAACACAAACAATCTCACAAGTCTCATTTAGGATCAGATGAAACTTACACTCCTAGGTTAAGAGAGTTAATGAGATACAAAGCAGAAGATCCAAATCTTATCTATGCACCCAAAGTATTGAGGAAGAGTTATATAACTTTATCTCAAGAGGTTCACGATGGTAGATCCGATATTACTGCCGAAACATCAAGACATGATGATCTAAGCCAGATTGATAGATCTTACAACAAGCCAAATATTGAGACTAGAAGAGCCTGGGCTTCTGAAGTTTCTAAGGTATTTACTTTTGTTAAGAAAAGGAAAGTTTCGTGATCAAAGGGCCCTGTTGTCTGAACTGTGAGGAAAAAAAGAATACTCCATACCCAATAATTATAGACCAGAGATCTGGTTATATTTGCCAGGAATGTTATAACTCTAACATATGGGCAAAATCACAGACAGTAGAGGGCCGTTCTCTCTACTCACTACTAAAGGTACACTTCGGAAAAAAAGGGGTCAGCCAAGAATAGATATTGGTATTGAGTTTGTGATCTACGCAAAATTATTACAGATCTCTAAAAGCAGAAAAATTACTATGTGGAAAGCTTGGGGCCAATTAGTTAAACATAGAAATTTCCCAGATCTTATGTTCCCCCACTTTAAGAAAAAAAAGAATTTTAATTATAAAAACTTTATAGAAAAAATAGAAGATCCAGATTGGCAGAATGATTATTACAAAAACAACATAGTTAAATCCCAACTTATAAAAAGATTAGACGAGATTGATTTCTACTACTAACATCTAATTAATAATCCACGTTACCCGATTACTAACCCTAAGAGCTTTGACGGAATTTGATATAATCCGTCATATGCTTAATTATCATTTTACTAGCAAACTATTAACGACAAAGAACCTATTAAAGGAACTGCAGATAAGTATTTCAGAATTAGATTTCTGGAAAACTCAGTGGAGAAAGTTACATCATAAGCAATCTGGATCAGCTCTACCCTACTTGGATTGGAAGAAAGTATCAGATGATCCTTGTTGGGATATGGGGCTAAGGGTGATCGGTAAAAAAGCATTGTGGGATCCAATCATATTTCTTGGGTGGCTAAATAATAACAAAGTAAAAAATAAACCAAAAGAGCAGCGCGATTTACATTTAGTTGCTTTTGTTAATCGAAACTCTTCGATCAAACAGAATACATAAACAAAAGGCAGATATGGCAAAAACAACAGAGAAAAGCAGATACAACAACATCGAAAAAATCTTACCTAGTGGCGGCCCAAATGAAGCTCCACTAGATATGAGTAATTTCATTCAATTAGCTAGGGAATCAGATGCAGAAGAACAGGAATTATCTGATTTTATGGACATGAAATACGGAGAAGCTTTAGATAAATTCTTAGAGAGTAATCCAGGCAAAACAGAAGATGACTTTATTAAATTAATTAGATTGCCTATGGAGGGTGGCGGTAAAGTCATAAAGCTTTCTGATTACAAAAAACCCCAAGTAAAAGAATTAGATCTAGCATCATTATTCACACCAGGAAAAACACTAGCTGAACTAACTGAATCTGAAAGAGCTGCAGTTTCTAATCTTTTAAAAATGACATTTGGAAAGAAGGATTAAATGAAAACTATCGGAGGCAAAACATACCCAGGTAAATTAAAATATGGTTTTTATACTTTCAAACAAATGAAGGAATTTTTAAAACGTTCCAAAGGTCTGAACAAAGAATATTGGACTAGCCGTATCAAGTTAGATTACGGAGAAGATTCCTACCCAAATACAGCATTTAGAAATTTCAATATTCGGAATAAGGAAACATTAATCAAATATAAACTTTGGAGCGAGAAATAAATGAGCAAAATTAATGATCACAATAACATGATTAAACATATGACAAGACCATCCAAGAGCCCCGATCCAAAAACTGTAGAATTAGATATGACTAAACATATTGTTGATACGTTAAACGAGAATGAGGATGCAAATATTATTCTAGAGGATGTGATCAGGAACTCACCTACACCGGTTAAAGGCTATGTAGGTGGAGCAACTCCAGATTCAACAGTACCAACTAAAGCTGAAAGAATTGCAGCACAAAAACAATTTGAGAAGTTAGCAGTTCAAGCCGACAGTAGAGGCGTGTTTCAAAAAGCAGTTGCAGCCGATGAAGCGGCATATAAAAAATCCCAACAATATCCAGACAGAGCTTCACCCGAACAAATGGCAGTTGCTGCATACAATTTTGAAAAATACAAGCAGATGACAAGTAGTGATGTCAAAAAAGATAAAGCAATTATTAAAAAGAAAAAATTAGCACCTGTTACATCCTATCCAAAAATAAATTTTACAAACTATCAGGCATTGACCCCAATAAAACTGACACCTATGCAGTTGCAGCAGGAACAGAACTTTAAAAAAGTACTTCAAGAACATGAGGCAGAACAAATAAAACAAAAGTATGCAGGTATTGCAGGACTACTAGGAGGGAAAATATGATGAATAAAATGATCGGACACAACAACCCGCCTAAAGATAGGAAAGTTAATTGGAAATCTATTTCACTTAATATTTGGGATTACAGAAGCATAGTTCAATGCCAGGAACATATCCAATCAATCAGAGAAGTTTATGCAGCACTTGATGGCAGCAAAAGTAAAAAACTAAGTATTGCAGACACCATAGGAATTTTAACAACAAAGTATTTCCTAGATCATATTTGTCCTGCTTATGATGGAACGAAGAACATATACGAACAACTAGGGAAACAAATCAAGAGGGAGATAAAACAAAAATGATATCAAGTAAATATCACACAGTATCAATACAAAAAGACAGCTTCAAAGAGCTTAAAGAAATACAGAGAATTTTACCAATCAGGGCAAGTCTATCACAGACTATTGAGTGGTTAATAAGTGTGGGTCAGAGACAAATCAATCTAACAAAAAGTGAAAAACATAATGAAAACGACACAAATAGACAACGCAAGACTATATAAAAGCAGATTTAATGGATCAGATCAATTCTATCTAGCAGATCCAAATAAAGTAACTATCAAAAAGAATGGTGGCAAAAGGTGGGGAGTTAAAAAGGAATTTTCCCTGGGCCTTGAGGCTTGTATAGAAAGCCATCTACATGGAACCCCATTAACAGATGGATATGGGGACACAGGAATTAAAGGCATTGTTCTACCACCAATAAGAAAATCAGACAGTAAATGTATTTGGGCTGCAATAGATATTGATGGAGAAGTGTATAACAACGATGATATTAAAATTGATCTACTTAAAAAGGTACAGGAATTAAAATTACCACTCGTACCATGCTTCTCAAAATCAAAAGGATTACATCTATATATATTTTTTAGTGAGTGGACAGATGCAGAATTAGTAATAGATATTCTACACACTTACTTGCACAAGTTAGGGCTGCCACAAGATACTGAATGTTTTCCTAAGCAAGCTAAACTAAAACCTACTGATACGGGTAATGGAATAATGTTGCCTTTTATGCAGGGTGTTGGAAATGATTTTATAAAGTCATTCAATGAAAAAAAAATTATTACTGGAGATCTATTTGAGTTTGAATTAGCTACTGGGCTTAATGAAATAGACGCTGCTAGTATAAAAATTGAGCTACCAGAACCAAAAGCAAAAACTGCAGCCGATAATAATAGTATTGATGGAGAAGATTGTGGTTTAACTAAACTAGAAATACTTTCACAGATAAAAAATAAAACTATAAAGCAGCACCCAAAAATGGGGGGTAAGTATCATAGTTGGATCCAGGTTGTTATAGCAAAAGCAATTAAGCAAGGTTACGGGGACAATGAAATATTAGAACTTATAAAAGAAGTGCACGAGGATAAAAGAGGCTTAGATTATACCTATCCTGGAAGTTATCAAACACAGATAGATTACGCCAGAAGAGAGACAAGATTAAATATTAAAAATCCTGGAGATACTAAGATATTAGAGGGCAGCAGCTTCAACAATGCTCTTAACCTTGAAACAATCACAAAGACCTATTGTTATGTTATGGCTAATGATATGTTTAATAAGATAGGATCAGCAGAGTTCTATCAAGATAAACAAATAAATAATTTTCATAGACATGAAGTGTTTATAGAAAAAGGATCTTTAACAAATAAACTTTTATCTAAAAAGGGATTTTCTAAAGCAGAAACATTTATAACAAGTGCAGCACACCCACCTGGACTATTAAAAATTACTAGACCTGGAATGGTGCCACTTATAAACAAAGGAATAGTTTTAAATATTTATGTACCAAATTATTTAGCTCCAAAAAAAGGAGATGTTGAATTCATAATAGAATTCTTTATCTGGCTAATTGGTGAGGATAAATGGAAAATTATTGAACAATGGCTGGCGTTCATGGTTCAATGTCCTGGTATAAAAATGAAATGGGCCGTTGTACTTGTCTCCGTTGTAGAGGGAGTTGGTAAGGGATTATTAGCCAGAGTGTGTTCAAGAATATTAGGTGCAGATAATGTTAATGAAAATGCTAACTACAAACATTTAACCAATACCCACAATACTCTATTAATTGGAACGCAGCTTTTAGTGTTAAATGAGGTTTCTTTAGGGGATTTTAAGAGCAAACAAGAGGGAACTAACACACTTAAAAACTTCGTGGCTGATGATGTCTATTCTTGCAACTTTAAGAATAAACCAATGGTTAAATTACCCAACCTCACAAACATATTAATATTATCCAATGATGAAAGAGTTGTTGGAGCTCCACAAGGAGGAAGAAGATACTTCTTCTGTAACATATCAAGAACGGAGCAGGAAATTATACAAAAAACTGATGAGGGATTTTTTGATAAAGCTTGGAAATTTGTAGATAGTGATGCAGGAGCAGCAGCTCTACTACACCATTTTGAGAATGAAGTTAAGATTATAGATCCAACTATATTTAAAAAAAGAGCTCCAGAGACAAATGATTTAAAAGAGCTAGTAGAACAAAGTAAACACCCGCTACAAAAGAAATTAGAATTTGATCTTTCAAGAACTGACGACAAACAGAAAATATTTGATTATACCTGGAGTGGACTAATAACATTCGATTGGTTGAATAATGAGCTGCACACTAGAGATAAAGACGAAACTAAACAATTCGATTGGGGTAGTTTTGGAGATGACGCTATCTATAAATTTTTATCCGCTAATGCTGCGCCTTGGAATAATGGCGACAACACCAGACAGATTAGCATCAATGGATTTAAGCAGAGGTTTTATATCTTAGATGATGCCAGATGCCCTATCAAAGGGAAAAGCTACAAGGATCTAACTCCAAAACAAATAGAAGCTATCTATTTAAACTATTGGACTATACAAAAAAATATTGGAGACCAAGGGGAAAACCTGGAAAAAGCTAAAATAAATCTTGAGACTAAAAAAACAGAGTTAAAACAATTAATAGAAGAAAACATTAAAGATGCAAATATAGGTAAAACTAGATTTAATAGTCAATTTAAAGGTTTAACTATTGATGACGCTTATGACAAATTGATTAGAGGAGAATTAGAAGTAATAAATAAAACTCCACTTGATTGCCTCCGAGAGATTAAAAATAGTCAGAAAATTATTGATATAGGAATTAGATCACCTTTGGAAATTGTTGAATCTTTTATTAAAGATAAGGATGAATATACTCCATCAAAGCCTGCGAAGTGGACACTAAACTTATAATGAATAATAATAGTAGAAAAGCTAAAGGTAGATATCTTCAAAATATTGTTAAAGACAAAATTATAAAACTATTTAATCTAACCAATGCAGATATTAGAACAAGTAACACAGGGGAAAATGGTGAGGACGTAAAGTTACTATCACTTACAGCCAAACGGGCCTTTGCATATTCTGTGGAGTGCAAAAATGCTGAACAACACATAGGGCTTTATAAAAACTTTAAGCAAGCAAAACGACATAATCACCGCGAACCATTGTTATGTATTAAGAAAAATAGAGAACCTGCACTTGCTATTATAACCCTAGACCACTTCTTTGAGCTCATTGAAAAGAATGATTGATCGGGCAACTCAGATAAATCAGCAGCTTTCAAGACCACCCCCAACCCTACTTCCTTTTAGTATTATTAAAAAGGGTGAGATGGTTGAGTTGGTTGATCCCTCCTTTAGTATTTATAACGGGAGTGATATATTGCTATCAGCGTGCAGAAACATTAACCACCCCGTTTCCGTTGCAAAGGTAACAATGACAAAATTAAAGGGCCAACAAGAGCTAGATCAGTACACTCTCACAAGAGCAGAATACGCAAATAAGGTAGATAAGACACCAAATGCTGTCCGTATGATGATGCGCCATGGAAAATTATCTGGAGATTACAGATTTGATGGATCGAAATATTTATTTAAGTCACCAGAGAGACCGCGTGGAAACCATGATAATGACCACCCCAAACATAGAGCTTTGACCACCCCAAAAACTAGAAAAGTTAATAGAGGAAACCATTTTGAGGCAGATTACCCCAACGATGCTTTTCGTTTATATAACGAGAAAAAAAAAGAACAGGCTGCAATAAATAAAATTCAAGGCAAGTTTAAAAACAAAGAGCACGAATTAGAATATAATAAACTTAATGATGCTGCACTCAAGACAGCTTTAAAAAATACTGAGAAAGATTCAAAAAAACAATTCTCACCATTAAAAGATTATGGTGGCCCTGTTGCTATAAGGAGAATTTCTTATCCTAGTGTAGATGATAATTATAATCCACGATCCCCGATCAGACAGCCATTTAGAGGGTATGACAGTATAGGGAGCTATGATGACGGATCGGTAGAAATAGATGTATCAAGATATTCTGGGAGATCCGTGATTAGTGAACCACAATTCAAGAGCAAAGTTGCAGAAAGTATTTGGAGATTAAAAAATAAAAAATAGTTGCAGTAGCTGCACGCAGAAAAATGACCATATTGATTTCCGTGGGCCCTGGGCCTATAATACTGTTTCATTAGTAAATCACTTTAGCTCCTTTGATTATGCCCATAGTTAGAGGAGCTTTAATCAGTTCCATCATCAGCTACTTCCATCACTCTATCAAAAGTAAACTCAACATTCCCAGCAACATCATCAAGTCTACCAGTATTATATTCATCCATAGCAAGTTCTTCAGCAGCATCTGTATTTTCAGCATCGAAATCCATTATGTATGTTTGTGTAACTGTCATTTTTACATTATATTTTTTCATATTTTCTCCTTTAGTTAATGTTAATTAGTTATATGGAAATATGGCAACAATTTTTGAACACCACTCTATCTTTTTATTTTCAAAGATTATTCCCCCTCGGTAGTCCAACAATTTATAATCTTCTGATGAGGGAATCAATGTTCCACAATAATATTTATTATTAGATTTACAAAAAACCTCAGAAAAATAGCTATCTCTATCTATAGAAAATTTTTTTTTGAAAACTTTGATAACGCTTTTACCATGACCATTATTTTCTAATACACAGTCATGATTTGTAAAATTATGACCACAATCAAAATCTTCAATACTCTGTTCATCAATTGGTCTAACCCATCCTTTTATATTATCACCAATTATTGATATATTTGTATCCATTAGAAAATATGTAGGTGTATAATTTTTATTTAATATTTTGTTTAACATTTCACAAAAATATTCAGCTAGTTTGATGTCAGTAAAATATCCTTTTGTTTCAGGTTCCCTATTTAACAATCTTGATATTTGAACTTGTTTATTTTTATTTTTTTTTAAATCATCCCCTTCATGAAATTTAACCACACCTGCAATATTTAGATTATTATCATTTAAAGCTTTCATAACTTTCTTTCTATTGATCATTTATTTCGTACTCCTTGTTATATTTTAGATTAGGAACGGCTTTTATTTGTTCTTTAGTCATTCTGATGTTCCTATGTGCAGAATAACCCTTTGAAATTAACCCTATTAAATATAGTTCTTTAATTACCGCAGCAGCTCTTGCTCTTGAGTATCTAAAATTCATAGCCACTTCTTTATTTGTAGGTGAGTAATTTTGCTGTTGTATGAATGATGTAATAACTTTTAAGACGTTATATTTTGCTTCACTTAAATAAATATATTTTGTTTTATCCATGTCTTTAATTAACTAGAAAAATGATAACTTTTAAAGTTTTAAATGAAGTCTGAGGAAGACCTATTGATTAACAATCAATTGCTCTAAAATTAATAATCTAAAAAAAAATGAGAGAGGACTTAGTTTTATTTATTTAAAGATACATTATTTTGGACCTATTGATTAGCAATCAATTGCTCTTAAAAATTAAATAAAATCTATAAGTGAATTACTATTTATTTTGGTTTTTTTTTGCCGAATCTAATTTTTTAAAGTAAATGAAACTCTAAGATGTATTTTTATTAGCCCCCTACTCATCCAACTAAACTTACTGATATTCCTTTGTTTGTATTTTTTTTGGATTAATCAAGGTTATTTATTTAATCATAATCAGATTTTAAATGCTTTTATAGGGGAAAGCCCATTTGCCAATCTTGATGCTGCAGTTGATGGATGTATATTATAATATTTGGCAGCTTGTCTTATAGATTTAAAATTTTTTCCATTAACTTTAATTTTTTTTGCTGACTCAATTTTTTTAATAGTAAATGTTCTTTTAATACTCCACCCCTTACTTAATCTACCATAGGCATTGGACTCTGAAATTTTACAGAATTTAGCAGCATCTCTCACTGTTTTAAAAGTTTGTCCATTAATTTTTATTTGTCTAAAATTAGGAGGTATTTTGTTATTTTTTTTTAATCCAGCAGCTTCTTCTAGGCTCCACCCAGCATTTAATCTTGTAACGAAAGTACCGGGATGAATTTTATAATATTTTGCAGCCTCTCTTAAATTATTAAAATTAGATTCTCTAATTTTTACTTTTCTACCTAAGTTTCCAAAACCAATTCCACCTGTAGTCAAATTATATCCCTTGGGAAATTTTGAATTATACTTCTTGATAAAATATCTTTCATTTTCAGACAGTTCATGCAGGTCACGACACCGTTTAATAATTTTTTTTGTGAAATTTTTTCCTCCAAATTCTTTAATTGCCTCCCTCAAAGAGCCTTTTGGTATTGTTCTGGCTTGACGAGATTTTTCTAAATGCCATACCCATCTGTTTGCTAATGATCCTAAGGTAGCCCCTATATATGTTTTTTTATTTATTTTATTTCGTATAATGTAAATAATACCTATTTTTCCTGGGTGATAATTACGCCGTTTTGCTAACCCAAAAGCTTGCTCAACTGACCAGCCTTTTTTTAATCTTCTTCTAATTATTTCTTCAGATATACCATAATGTTTGGCTGCTGCTTTACGACTTAAAAATTTTTTTCCCTCGATTGTATATTCAATTGGAAATCCTGACTTTCTAACTTTCTTAATGCCTAAAGCCTCTTCAATAGTAAAATTATGTTTATGGTTTTTTGGATTTAAACGCTTACTAAATAGTGTTGGATTAACATTATACTCTCTAGCTAATGCGCTGTAAGTTTTATAGTTCTTACCTCTAAATCTTATTCTTTTGTGATTATGACTGATATGTACTTTAATACCAAGCACCTCTTTTATTGGCCAACCTTGTCTATATCTCCACGAAATTGTTTTTAGGTCTTCATTTGGATTTAAATCTTTTCTAGCATCGTTAAGAGATCTATATTCCGTACCTTCTACTATAATTTTGATTCCTCTTGGTGATAGTTTTCCCTTAAATAGTGCATCCTTTATACTTTCACCTCTTTTAAGCCTCGTAAGAATTATGTGACCAGGAATCCCAATTTTTTTACTTGCGTCAGCTACAGATTTATATTTTGTTCCTTTAAATTGAGTTTTTATTAAATTTGTTGATGACATATTTAATGGTCATATTATTTAATTACAGCATACTCATACGATATTTTTTAGCACCCATATGTTCTAAAATTTTTTGCATTAGCTTTGCTTGATCATTTATATAAACTTGATTTCTATCGCTATTTTTTGGTGAATTTAACATGCTCTTTCTTGCAAAATGTTTATAAGAAGTTGTTTTCCTTAACTCTAGACAAAACATGGCTAGTCTGTCTAGTAGCTGTTCATGTGTTTCTTTTTTCCAATCTTCATTATCTATCCAATCTTGCATTGAATAAAATGGTACTCCATATTTAGATTTAGGTTCAGATTTTTTCATTATCTACAGTTTATTGTAGTTGTACCAAAAGTTGGGTTGGTTCTACCTACCACACAATTTGTTCCACGGTTACTTGATGATGACGATGTTGTAGTCTTATTTTTAGGATCTATTGCAGCACTAAAATCTAATAGTGCATCCCAAATATCATAATCATTTCTATGGGTAACGATAACTTCCTGTGTAGTACCACCACTTGCTGATGAAACTTTATTAGTTGTTTCAAACTGTATGGACATCATTTGCATAGAACAGTCTGCGTGCTTTTCAGTTTTTGGCTGAAAACCTAAATCAGTACATACTTGTTTTGCTTGTGTGATTTTATCTTTCATACTCATAGATGATGAGCCTGAAGTAGAACTGGCTATGTTTGATTGAGTAGTTTTTTGTGGTTCTTTTTTAAATTTAATATAACTGGCTTTATTGCTAACGTACCATGCAAGAGTGCTAGGATCTTTTTCTAATGAAATCATATGATTATGGGCATCAATTGGATCTTCATATATTTTTATCAATTTGTAATTCTTTAGCTTCCATCCAACCATGCTTAATGCTTTTTTATTTTTTTTTGGATTGGAATTAGTAGCTTCTGCTAAATAAGTTTGAGTAACATCATGGAAACTTGTTGTTAGGAATAAATACTTCCCACTCGTTTTGTAATTAGGAACATATGCTTTACTTTCTAAACTCTTAACTAAAGGATAAAGGTCTGACATTTTCATGCCAATTTTAATAATTCCACCATCAATATACTCTTGTTGTAATTTTTTACTTACAAAAGCATGAGCATTCCCACTCAACAGTAAGGAAACAAAGATTAGAGATAATAGTTTTTTCATATTATTTAAATTCGCTGAAGAATGCTTTTTGGTTGTTAGCTTCTGCTATCATTCTTTTAATTTTAGCAACTGTCATATGACATTCAAGATAAACTGTTGCTTCTGTGATTAATTTCCCTAAATCTTTATTTGATAATTCTCTATTGTTAGCTTGAGAGAATTTTAGGCTGTTTGAGCTTGCAA
>Ga0209830_10003133_pt1 | contig 12841 bp, 8 predicted proteins | sample ArcticOcean_MG_C_12_FD_187439 | JGI IMG/M metagenome (GOLD analysis project Ga0209830, IMG submission 187439) | Marine microbial communities from western Arctic Ocean - ArcticOcean_MG_CB8_130 (SPAdes) (version 2) | ecosystem: Environmental > Aquatic > Marine > Oceanic | place: Arctic Ocean...
AGAGGTCTTAAAGAACCAATTAACAATAAGATAAAGAACTACGAGGCATACCAACACAATTAGAACGGTTTGAACTATTCCCATTTTATATATTATACAACTATAAATTATCTAAAGTAAAGGTAGATTTTTATCTCTCAACATACGGTATGCCAGCGTAATAGCACCTTTTGACAATATATGATCGTAGTACATAACATTACATATGCCCCCTTCTATTCCGTTATTAGACCCTGAAGTAATGTTTTCATACGTCATGTATGGCGCAATATTCGGACGCGAGGCAACAAGTTTTCCATTCAAAAATACGTCCATATTACCACCGTCGTAATTAATTACGAAATTATTCCATTTCTGATAAGCTATGTCCGTTGTTTTATAAATTTCAACCAAGTCATTTTTACCAGTTGTAGCCATTATACGAAGCTCGTTTTTCAGTCCGTTGAATTGAATTTGTGGTTTGTCACCATAATTCAGTAAAGAAGTAAACTTGGTATATGCGGAACTTGTATTGGGTGGTTGTGGGTTGATGTATATCCATGATGAGAGAGAATAATGATAATTGAATTTACTATCATCGCTAGAACCCGCATGAAGATTTTCAAAATTACCTAAAGTGTGTTCGTTATTCAAGTAGATAGGTTCATTTAAGAGCTGGGTGCCATCATGTGTTGCTAATGAATGCATTAATTTTGGAACAATGATACTAAAAATAATTAATATTATTTCTATAGCAAGAAGTATCCATACAGTTTTGGTGGTTATATGATATTGTTCGCGAATGAAGTCAATAAAACTTATCAGCAAACAAGGAATATACATAACTAGGTTACCAAGTAGTGAGAACATTGACTTTGGGTTTTCCTTACCTGCTTTTATGAGCGGTTTGAGTAATAGATATAATATCCCAATACCACCTATTATCAAAAACAGATTCATTGTGGATGTCAAAAGTGTGGTAAGAGAAGTTATATTTTTGAATAACCAGAAGATAGCAACAATCAGAAATAGGAGAACCGCTATTGCGAGTAATGTGCCTCCCACCTTCATAAGAAACGCACCGAGAGTAGGCGTATCTTTGAAAAGAATGAGTCTCTCTTTGATGAAATAGAAACTCACTATCATCACAAAACCTGTAACAAGGAAAAATAAATTAGTCTGTGCTGGATAATCTGTAGCTAGATGGAGAATATCCCACTTATATGCTAAGAGTATAAGAATTATAAATATTGCTAATTCGGTTGCCATAAAATACTTTGAATTACTTGTAAGAGTAGTTCCGGCATTTTCTATTGTACTTTTGACAGACATAGTATAATAGAATATAATTAGAATATAATTTTTAGAGGTTTTCGTTTGCTGTCTTTTGTCCGTGACAGTCTCGACATAATGCGACTAAATTGTCGATGTGGTTGCTTCCTCCTCTATCTAACCTCACCACATGGTCGACCTCGTACCATGCTGGTAATTGTTTTTTACACGCCCCACATTTCCAGCCTTGTTCTGCGGCGACATATTTTTTTTTTGTTTCACTCACACAGCGTTTTGTGCCTTTTTTCCCTGAATTCATCATCCTTTTCTGTTGTGGTGAAATATCAGGTCCCGTTCCAGGGTAATCAGTAAACATAGAAGATTTTGACATAGCGAAAAATGGTTTTAGAAGGTCACCAGCATCTTTATCAATTGGCATGTATTTTATCATTCCATTCGCATGTTTAAACAAGCTTCTAGTATGAGATGGATATTTTTTCAGGAATAGATAGAATGAAAGTCCTATGAACGCAATTCCCGCCATTTGATAATACTTTTTCCAAGATTTCATGATCAGAACATATTTTCCGTCATAATATGTATTTGCTACAAAAAAAGCTGTCATGCCGAAAATAAGTAATTCGAACTTCATAATATACTATTGGCATATTAAAAACTTGGGATAAATCTCTCAATTAATTATTTGTTATATAAATACGCTCCTGCCACTCCTATGATTCCGACGAATCCTATGAAAGCTATTTTCTCTCTTCGTCGTCGTTGCACTTCATCTTTAACTTCCTTGGGTTTATAAAGTTCATAGTAAGCTACCATAGCTTCATCCATCGGTATTTCAGGTATTCCAAGAGCAATGTTTATTTTATTATGTATGAAGTGCATCCATTTTATAAAAGACGCGCGTGAGTCTAGATAAGGTGTGACTGGATATTTGTCGAGAAATTTACTAAAGTTATTTCCAATTTCAGGCACAGGAATAAATATTGGTAAATTTTGTATAAGGTCATAGTATTTTTTCTTAGTGACATCATTTGGTCTTTGTGGATACGTCAGAGCTATCGTATGTAAAACAAACCAATAATAGGGTCCCCATATTTTTGGATCTAAAGCCATTACTATAAATGATATAAAAAGATAGAGGAAATAACCAATAGCAATGTCTAAAGCATATAATTTCTGTAATAATTGTGGAAAGACAGGACATGCGTTTCATCAATGCAAACACCCTATTACAAGTATAGGTATTATAACATTTCGTGCGAGTGCTGAAGGTATTGAATATTTACTCATAAGGCGTAAAGATTCACTTGGTTATGTGGATTTTATGAGAGGAAAATATCCATTATATAACAAATTATATTTGTGTAATATTATTGATGCGATGACTATAGAAGAAAAGACGCGTTTATTAGAAGTCGATTTCAATATACTATGGTCTGAATTGTGGGGCGACAACATTGGTATTCAATATAGAGGTGAAGAGAAAACTTCAAGGGAGAAATTTGAATCACTAAAACTTGGGATTTCAAGCGGTGGTATTGAATTCAACATAAGTTCCCTGGTAAAGGAATCCAAAACCCGTTGGACTGAAACAGAATGGGGTTTCCCGAAAGGCAGACGAAATTATCAGGAAAAAGATCTAGCTTGTGCTCTTCGTGAATTTGAGGAAGAAACAGGATATCAAAAGACGTGTCTAAGCATCGTACAAAACTTGGTTCCTTTCGAAGAGACCTTTACTGGCTCGAACTATAAATCGTACAAACACAAATACTATATGGCATATATGGATATATCATCTGAACCAGCCGCGCCATATCAACGGACTGAGGTGAGTAAGGTTGAATGGAAAAATTTTTCCGAAGCGGTGGGTGCTATAAGACCATACAATTTAGAAAAAATAGATGTTCTAGGACGGGTTAATAAATTATTAGTTGAATATAGATTATATCCGTAATATATAAGTGTTATGTCTGCAGAACAAAAGTCGAAACTTGAAAACAATACTTCTATAGTTCGTCCTGAAACAACAACCAATACTGGTAATGTTACTAAGAGAAAGAAGACAAAAAAACTAAAACTTAAAATAGTTTCTTCCGATTCATGTCTGGATTCAGAAGATTTGTCTAATAAGCTAGGACTTGATATTAAACCGAAGAAACTGAATAAACCAAATAAACTAACTCTAAGGCAAGCAATCAAAAAAGAAGAACCCGAATTCGTTTCTTCTCCGACACCAGAACCAGAACCAGAACCAGATGGAATGATATCTTCTCCGACACTGACATCACTTTCAATGTCACCTGAGTTACAACCTTCTGACGCACAGGAAATCTCTGCCATCAACATAGAGAAAATCCCTCTATTCAATCCTGGCCGTGAAAAATTTAAGGAATGGCAGTTGAGAAACGCTGACAAGCTCTTCACCGCAGGACCCAACGAAGAGACACAGCAAACGAGTGTTAGTCCTTCAAAAAAGAAGAAAACAACGCGGTTGAAGGTTGTTGATGCTGTACCATTAATTATCCCTGAGGTTCTTCCAATTCCACCCCCGGTAGTGCCAATGACTGTTAGTCCTTCAAAAAATAAGAAAACAACGCGGTTGAAGGTTGTTGATGCTGTACCATTAATTATCCCTGAGGTTCTTCCAATTCCATCTCCGACATCAGCATCAGCATCAGCAATACCATCAGCATTACCATCAGCATCAGCATTACCATCAGCATCAGCATCACCATTACCATCAGCATCACCATTACCATCAGCATTACCATCAGCATTACCATCAGCATCAGCATCAGCACCAGCATCAGCACCAGCATCAGCATCAGCATCATCATCAGCATCAGCATCACCATTACCATCAGCATCACCATTACCATCAGCATTACCATCAGCATTACCATCAGCATCACCATCAGCAATACCATCAGCATTACCATCAGCATTACCATCAGCATCAGCATCACTAGAGCCAGAACCATTACTAGAGCCAGAACCATTACTAGAGCCAGAACCATCATCTGCACCATCATCTGCACCATCATCTGCACCATCATCTGCACCATCATCTGCGCCATCATCTGCGCCATCATCTGCACCATCATCGGCACCATCATCGGCACCATCATCTGCACCATCATCAGCACCATCAACAGCACCATCATCAGCACCATCATCAGCACCATCATCAGCACCATCGACACGAAGTTCAGCAGTAGAAGATAATGAAGATGAATATGGATATTTATATCCAAGTCTGAATGATCCACAATTTAATATAAAAATAACTGAGCGTAGAGAGTTTTATGACACAAGATATGATGGTAAGATTCATAATGTTAAAGAACAATCAGATATTTTATGTAACGCCGAGTTTGAATTAGCTCCTCATCAATTATTTGTCAGAAACTTTTTATCATTTCAAACACCATATAACAGTCTTCTACTTTATCACGGACTCGGAACAGGTAAGACATGTTCGGCAATAAGTGTTTCCGAAGAAATGCGCGACTACTTAAATCAAATGGGAATCGCTCAAAGAATTATTGTAGTTGCATCACCAAACGTACAAGATAATTTCAAACTACAATTATTTGATGATAGAAAACTCAGACTTGTTGACGGCTTATGGAACATAAAAACATGTACTGGAAATAAGTTCCTGAAGGAAATAAATCCTATGAATATGAAGGGTTTATCAAAGGAAAGAGTTATTAGTCAAATTAAAAGTATAATTCGTAGCTCATATTTATTTTTAGGGTATACCGAATTTGCGAATTTTATTAGTAAGAAATCCACTATAGGTAGTGATATTAAAGGTCCAAAACGTCGTGCTGCTATAATTAAAACGAAATTAAAAAGGTATTTCAATAATAGGCTCATTATTATTGATGAAGTACATAATATCCGAATCACAGATGACAATAAGGATAAACGTGTCGCCACAGAATTATTCAAACTTGTCGAAGCTGTCGATAACTTGAGGTTATTATTTTTATCGGCAACACCTTTGTATAATAGTTACAAAGAAGTAGTATGGTTAGTGAATATTATGAATCTCAACGATAAACGTCCAATGATTGAGGTGAAGGATGTATTCGATAAAGACGGGGATTTCAAAACTTCTGATACAGGAGAACCAATAGGAAAGGATTTATTAGAAAGAAAAGCTACAGGATATGTTTCTTTCGTCAGAGGTGATAATCCTTATACATTTCCGTATAGAATTTGGCCCTCTGAATTCTCCAAAGAAAACACATTCGGAGAAAATGTAATGCCTCGCTACCAACTCAATGGTAAACCAATAATACAAAATATAGAACTATTATCTTTATATTTGGATTCAGTTGGTGAGTACCAGCAACTCGGTTATGACTATATCATCAAACGACTCAAAGAAGGAGGCACAGAGAATATGGGTAAAAATATGCCATCATTTGAGAACATGGAATCTCTGGGCTATACACTTTTGCAAAGACCTTTAGAAAGTCTTAACATAGTCTATCCTGACGAGCGCTTGACAAATACAGAAGATCCGAAATTTGATTCCAAAGATCTTGTCGGAAAAGTTGGATTGGGTCGTGTTATGTCATATAAAGAAAGTATGTCCCCACCTTCTCGTTACGATTTTGAGTATAATACTGAGGATTATGGAAGAATTTTCTCTCCAGGTGAGATTGGAAAATATAGTGGAAAGATTAAAAATATAACCAATCAGATAATGAATTCGACTGGAGTTGTTCTTATATACTCACAATACATAGATGGAGGTCTTGTGCCAATAGCTCTTGCGTTAGAAGAACTTGGTTTTACAAGGGCAGGATCCGTACGATCTCTTTTTAAAGAATCTCCAACAGATCTTATTGATGCTCTTACATTCAAACCTAGGGAAAATGCCAATTTCCAACCTGCAAAATACGTTATGATTACTGGAAATAAGCCTCTTTCTCCAGATAATGTCAAAGATTTGAAAATGGCGACGAGCATTGACAACAAAAATGGTTCTAAAGTGAAGGTTATTTTAATATCACAAGCAGGATCTGAAGGATTAGATTTTAAGTTTATCCGGCAAGTTCATGTCCTTGAACCATGGTATAACATGAATCGCATAGAACAGATTATTGGTCGAGCAGTGCGAACATGTAGTCATAAAGATTTACCTTTTGAAGAGAGAAATGTGGAGATATTTTTGTATGGGTCCCTTTTAATGAATAAAGAAGAAGAAGCAGCAGATTTATATGTGTACCGACTTGCAGAATTAAAAGCGATTCAAGTGGGACATGTAAGTAGAGTATTGAAGAAAATATCTATTGATTGTCTTCTTAATTTCGAGCAAATGGGATTTACTGTTGATAAAGTAGACCAAACAGTTAAACAAACATTATCGAATGGAAAGAGTATTATGTATAGGATTGGTGACAAACCGTATACGGCTACTTGCGATTACATGGAAACATGTTCTTACGTATGCCAACCGAATAAAGAAATAAATGAATCCGATGTAAATATGGATACTTATAGTGAACCTTTTATTATGATGAACACAGACAAAATAATCTATAAGATTAAAGTTTTAATGAAAGATAAACATTTTTATAGAAAAAAAGAGTTACTTCTGCTTATCAATATGGTAAAATCATATCCACTTATGCAAGTAAACGCAGCGTTGAACCAACTAGTCGAAGATAAAAATGAATATATTAGCGACAAGTATGGGAGAATAGGAAATCTTGTAAATATTGATGATCTTTATCTGTTTCAACCTCTTGAGTTGAATAATGATAATATATCCATATACGATAGATCCGTCCCTATTGAATTTAAGAATACTAACTTGGAATTCGTTATGCCAAATAATATCGCAGAAGGTAAATTAGAACCCGGAAAAATTACAGAAGAAGTGAACGCAGGGAAAATAATTATCGAAGCAATGCAAGAGAATTATAATGAGGCGTTGAAAGAACAGAACATTCTACGTGGTGCGGATGATTGGTACAAATATTGTAGTGTTGTTATTTCCAAAATGGAAGAAGATGGTGTAAACAGAGACGCATTATTGGGATTCTTAGTAGCTCATATAGTAGAGGAATTGCGATTTGTAGATATATTGTCAATTTTAAATTATTTAGATATTCATTCTGAGAGCGATTTTGAGAAAAGAGTAAAAGCGTATCTTGAAGGTAACATAATAAAAAATAAGGGAATTACTGGCATGCTTTTACAGAATATCGGAAAAAGACAGCTAATTATTAAAAAGGATGTCTGGCAATTGGGTGAGTCTGAAGATTATGAGGATCTCGTTCCACAGATAGGACAGATTATTTCCCGTCTGCTTCCTGCCGATGCAAAATTAAATAAAATAATAGGATTTATGGTGAATTTCAAGCAAGATTACATGGTTTTTAAGGTAAAGTTGATGACTAGAAAGCGTCATAAAGGCGCACGTTGTGACCAATCGGGTAAGAGTGATGCTGTTAATTTACTGAACCAAATATTAGGTAATGATAAGTATGATACTCTAGACAAGAAGATAAATCAGAAGCAAATATGTGTCACTCAAGAATTTACATTACGATTGTTCGATAAAGAAAAAAAGGATGGAAACCGTTGGTTCTTAACACCCACCGAAGCAGTTCTGATAGACATCGAAAAAATAAGTTTCAAGTAAAAATTGAATTTGAATTTAAGAATAATATCCATATAATATAATATGTCTATGGCTACCATTCAAGAAAATTCAAAATTTAAGAAACGCAGAATGACAGGAATATACGGTTCAATGCTTATTACACGAAAAATTGTACTAAGTATAGTCAACGTTGGAAATAATATCAAGCAAACATTAGAGAATGTGATAGCGAAACAAGTAGAAGGAAGATGTGTAGTTGAGGGATTTGTCAAACCTTTGTCTTCTAAAATCCTCACGTATTCTTCAGGCACGTTGAAAGGTGCGAATATTGAGTTCGAAATCGTATTTGAATGTCTTGTGTGCTGTCCTGTGGAAGGAATGCATATAGCGTGTGTGGCGAAAAATATCACAAAAGCAGGCATTCGTGCTGAGACTGCTGAGGATCCAAGTCCAGTTGTGGTTTTTGTGGCTAGGGATCATCACTTATCATCAGAATATTTTACAAATGTGAAAGAAGATGATACCATTAATGTAAGAGTTATAGGACAAAGGTATGAATTGAATGATAAATATATTTCTGTTATTGCGGAACTTCTTGAACCAAGGGAGGAAAAGATAAAGCGTAAGAGGAAGCCCAAATTGATTATGAAGGATTAATAGTTAAATAGATAGATTACTATTATACAAGATATGACCAACCTACCTGAATTGAAAGAAAGGATTGAGAATATGTCAAAGCATCATCAAATTGAGGTATTAAGATTATTGACGAATACAGATGGTGTATGTACGAATGAGAATAACAACGGAACATTTGTTAATCTAACAGGTATTTCATCTGAAGTAATTAAAACACTTGAAGATTATTCAGAATATGTTGACGAACAGCAAAACCATCTAAGTAATATTGAGAATGAAAAGAATCGGATAGAAGAAACTTTTTTTAAAGATAATAAAGACACCGACAATATTAAATTAGCACACGCAAATGCATAACAACTCGCGTAAAGTAAATTACGAACATATATTCAACAATCTGGAGGAATATATGTTTTCTTCAAAGAACATGATTAAATACTTTCCGACATCACGACCGAAGGATGTCATGGAATCGAAAAAAAACAAGAGCATACCTAATAAACCTATGGAAGTTTCTTATATTCCACATCATAAGGATAAACTTTTTTGGTCTTTTTATATTCTGTTACATGGGTTCGATAAATATGAATTCATTAAGAATGACAATTTTAAAATTGAGAAGATGTTTAAAATAGCAACAGTTGAAAAGCTTAGAGAAGCCGCATGTAGGGTAGCATTAAAAGACGCAAAGTTAAGCCGAAATGAGGTTGAGGATGAACTTGTAAATCAACAAAAAATTACTACGAAAGGTCTTCACGCTTTATGTCTGGTATATGGAGTCTCTGTAACCTATGTATTCAGTAGAAAATATTGTGAATTTTTATGCGGAAATACCGCTCATGGAGTAATTTTACGATCTGATAAAGGAGATGATGGGATAAAATATGAGTCAGATGAAATATATATGACCAACATCCGTAACAATTATTGGAAAGTTGCAGATCCTGAAGCACCCATGAAAGCTTTTTCATTATGTACGTTGAAAGAGCTTCAGGAAATCTGTAGTCGCCTAGAAATTGTCCTAATAGATTCAAATGGAAAGAAAAAAACGAAGAAAAAATTATACGAAGATATTATTAATAAACAATAAAAAATTGATAAAAGATGATATAAATATTATCGTCCAAATATATATACATGTCAAAAGATTCTGAGAAATCTAAACAAGAACAGTTAGATGCCCTATTAAAAGTATATTTAGACAATATTTATAGTTTTTCAACCCAGGGAGAACTCGAGTTTGAAGTTCGATTTGGAACTAGAGGAGTAAAACCAATAACCCGTATTGATTATGATAATGTTATACAGAAACTATTGTCATCCGGCTTCGAAATTACTGGAGGGAAATATCTTCTTCGTATCAATAATGAGTTTGTGGATGTTAAGACTGGTTCAACTAAAATGTCCAATATAAGAACACAAATTGCTGGGTTAGCTGAAATCGGAGCTTATTGTAAGACGAATACAATTGATAATGCTACGTACATACAGAAACAATATTTCAGAAAAGACGATACTACTTCGTATCCAGTAAATTTTGATGACTTCAATTTCAGAGCATCTCTGCAGGGTGAAAAGGACTGGCAAAGTTCATCAGGACTTATACGCAGTACATTAAGTAAATGGGCCGATAGTAAGAAAACATTCCGTTATATTAATCGTTATTCGTTAAAACATCCTGATTTACCTATCAACGTTGAGGTCAGTATTGTCAAAGATTCAAATAAAAGAGGACGCTTCATGATACCTACATACAATATTAGAGATTCGGGAGTATTCAGCGGCCAAGAAAAATACGAAGTCGAGATTGAAACTATAAATCAAATGGTTGGGGTAGGTTCATCTTTCTCGACGTCGAAATTATTGGGAGATGCATTAAAGAAGGTTATCAAGCTTGTTCTCTCCGGGCTTCAGGGAACAAACTATCCTATATCTTATATTGAACAGTCTTCCGTAGCTCAAGATTATATGAAACTCATATGGGGTGATGAATATAAGGAAGAAAGGCGAATCTATCCGAAAAACTTTATTGGACCCTCATCATATACACTCCAGGTTCAGAATATAGCACCAATTAATGACGACGCAGTAATTCCAAATATACGAAAAAATTATACCGTAACAGATAAAGCCGATGGAGATCGGAAACTACTCTATATATCCGGTAAAGGTAAAATTTATCTTATTAACACAAATATGAAAGTGCAGTTTACAGGAGCAATTACAAAGAACAGCGAATTATTTGACTCACTCTTTGATGGGGAGCACATTCTTCATGATAAGAATAAGAAGTTCATTAATCTGTATGCGGCATTTGATGTCTATTATATTAATGGAAAGGATAAGAGAACTCTAGGATTCATACCAAAAGACCAGAAAGATATCCAGTCTGATTTCCGTTTACCTTCGTTGGTGCTAGCGATCAAAGCCTTAAAACCTGTGTCTATAGTAAAAGGAGGACTCACTCCTATTCGAATCACCAATAAAGCATTTTATTCAGAAAGTACGAGCCAGAGCATCTTCCAGGGATGCGGTCTCATTCTTCAGAAGATGAAAGATGGTTTATTCGAGTATGAAACAGATGGGTTAATCTTTACACCAGCAAGCATGGGTGTAGGTTCTGACAGAATTGGAACGGCAAGCAAACCTTTTAAAACAACCTGGACCCATTCATTTAAATGGAAGCCTGTTGAGTTTAACACTATAGATTTCTTGATTACAATCAAGAAGACAGCTAGTGGTGGAGATTATATTGGAAATATATTTCAGAATGGAATAGATACAAGTTTGGCGACACAGCTTACCCAATATAAGACGGCGATTCTCCGAGTAGGATTTGATGAGAAAAAGCACGGATATATTAATCCGTGCCAGAATATCATAGATGATGACTTGCCATCTGTCGGAAATCTTGATGAATCTGGAGACTATCGACCAATGCAATTCTTTCCAACAAATCCAGCAGATGTAAACGCTGGCGTATGTAATATTCTACTTCGAGATGGTGCATCAGGAGATAAATCGATGTTTTCCGAAGAGAATGAAGTTATTGAGGATAACATGATTGTGGAGTTCCGATATGATATTGACAAGGATTCACAGTGGAGATGGGTGCCGCTTCGGGTAAGATATGATAAAACAGCAGAGTATAGATCAGGATTGAAAAATTACGGTAATGCCTATCATGTTGCCAATAGTAATTGGCACACTATCCACAATCCAATCACTTATGGAATGATATCAACAGGTGAAGGAATACCTGACGAGCTTGGTGATGACGATGTATATTATAACAGGGTTTCTGGCGCAACACAGACACAAGGTTTAAGGGATTTCCACAACCTCTTCGTTAAAAAACTACTTGTGACAAGTGTTTCCAATCGAGGAGATACTCTTATTGATTTAGCGGTTGGAAAAGGTGGTGATATCTCGAAATGGATCGCAGCAAAGTTAAAATTTGTTTTAGGTATTGATATTAAACGTGATAATATAGAAAATAGACTTGATGGCGTATGTGCGCGCTATCTGAATTATCGCAAGAAGTTCCGTGTGATGCCAGATGCTTTATTTATAAATGGAAACTCGAGCGTAAATATCAAAGACACGGCGAATGCTATTTATTCTGATAAGGGAAAACAGATCACTCGTGCGGTATTCGGTAAAGGAGCCAAAGATGAAAAAGAATTAGGGAAAGGAGTTTATAAACAATACGGAGTCGCTAGTGAAGGGTTCGATATATGTTCTATACAGTTTGCTATACACTACATGTTTGAGAGTCAGATTTCCCTACAGAATTTCCTCCGGAACGTTAGTGAAACTACGAAGATAGGTGGATATTTTATTGGAACAAGTTATGATGGTGCTGCCATCTTTAAGATGCTCGCTGGAAAAAAACAGGGGGAAAGTGTAACAATAATGGAGGATGGAAAGAAAATGTGGGAAGTTACGAAGCAATATGACCGCGATGAATTTCCAAATAATAGTAGTAGTATTGGCTATGGAATCGATGTGTATCAGGAGTCAATCAATAAAACGTTCAAGGAATACCTCGTAAATTATGACTATCTTACACGACTTCTTGAGAACTATGGATTTGTTCTTCTTACAAGAGAGGAAGCCATGAATAACAAACTACCTTCTAGCACAGGGTTCTTCAACGACCTTTATGGTGTAATGACGGATGAGATCAAACGTAATAGACGGGTTGCGAACGAATATGGTTCAGCTCCAAGAATGACTGCGAATGAGAAAAAAATATCGTTCTTGAATCGTTACTTTGTATACAAGAAGGTGCGGAATGTAGAT
>Ga0209830_10003135_pt1 | contig 12831 bp, 12 predicted proteins | sample ArcticOcean_MG_C_12_FD_187439 | JGI IMG/M metagenome (GOLD analysis project Ga0209830, IMG submission 187439) | Marine microbial communities from western Arctic Ocean - ArcticOcean_MG_CB8_130 (SPAdes) (version 2) | ecosystem: Environmental > Aquatic > Marine > Oceanic | place: Arctic Ocean...
AGCTAAATAATGTTTCTGTAATAATAGCTCCGGATAACAAAGATCCAAATTGCATCCCAATGATTGTAATTAATGGGATTAGAACTAATCGGAATACATGATGGATGGTAATTGACCATTCTTTCATCCCCTTTGCTCTTGCGGTTCTAACAGCATCAGAATCCATAATCTCAATCATACAATTTCTAGTCATTTTAATAATAATAGCCAGCATACCAAGAGATAAAGTTAGTGCTGGCAATATAATAGAGAATGGACTATCCATTCCACTTATTGGTAACCACCCAAGCCAAATTGATAAACAAAGCATTAATAATGGACCTAAAAAAAAGTGGGGTATTGATATGAAGAATAAACTGGAATTAATTATGATCTTATCTAAAAAACTATCCCTATATTTAGCAGCAACCACTCCCCCAGTGATGCCAAATATTATTGCAATAGATAAAGCCATTAGTGCAAGAATATAAGTATTTTTTATAGCAATAACTATTTGATCTTTAATTGGCATGCCAGTTAAAATAGAATTACCAAAATCACCATGCGTTATTTGCGAAAATGAATTAAATATTTGCTTGTATATTGGCTGATCCAGTCCTAATTCTGCCCGAAGCTTAACTTGGTCAGAAAGTGCTGCTGACTCGCCTAACATGACTTGAATTGGATCTCCTGGCAACAAATGTAAAATCAAAAAAGTAATGATAAAAATACCCAATACTTGAAGGAAAGATGAAGCAAATATTAATGGGAAATTATTCTTCATGAATATGAACAATCGTGCCTGCGGATACTAAATCAAAAAGCTCAACAACATCATTATTCGACATTCTTATACATCCATGAGACACGGGATTTCCTAACTTATCTTCATCATGAGTTCCATGAATGTATATATATCTTTGCATTGTGTCAGAGTTACCTAAACGATTAATTCCAAACTCCTTTCCTGACAACCACATAATCCTAGATAAAATCCAGTCATGATGAGGTTTTAGATCTCTATTATTTTTGCTCCATATTGCACCAGTAGGCCTTCTGGACTCAAAAATACTTAATACTGGCAGATCTTTACCAATCATTGCCCGAACATAATGGAGACCTATCGGAGTTTGAAAACTATTTTTATTTTGGCCTATTCCTTTAAGGGCAGTCGATACTGAGTAAGACTTAATTACCTTAGTATTTTTAACTAAAGTAAGCTGCTGTAACTTAATCGATACATTAATTAAAGTCGACATAATTCTTCCTAACAGTTTTCAAAGCATCCCAACTTCCATCATTATTAATATAATAACCACTTATATTATTATTAAACGCAGCAAAATTTCCTTCGAACCATAAAGGCATAAAAGCATAATCTTTGTTTGCTTTAATAATTACTTTATCCCATTGATTTATTTTTTTTGCATTAAAAATAAGCTTATCCATTTCTTGATCAACATAACCTGCTCGATTTAAACCTTTTGGTGGTATAAATTTAGAGTTAAAGATTTTTTCATAAATTTCTGGGTTTCTTATACCCACCCAAGTTAAACCATATAATTGAAATTTGCCTGCCTGAATATCTTTAAAATATGTTCCCCAATCAAGAGACTTAATAATTAACTTGACACCAATACTTTGAAATTGTTTCTGAATTAAGGTTGCAATCTTTACTCTAAAAGGGTCAGTTGAAGTCTTTAATGTAAGTATAATCGGATCCTTAATTCCAAGCTCTTTAATATATTCTCTAGCTAAACTAGGATTGAAATTTGAAGCACTTATCTTTTCACTAGCCCAATGCTCCGGTGGTAAAATTTGCTCTGCTAGCCTAGTTTTATCATTTAAAAAATGTTTTATTAATGATTGACGATCTACTGCCAAAGTTAAAGATTTTCTAAACTTATGTTGCTTTAATAAAGAATCATTAAAATTAAAACCAATATAGGAAACATTTGAACCGTACTCTTTTAGGGTGTTAATTTTATCTTCAAACTCCAAAAGCTTAACCATTTCTAGAGGTAAGTCGTTTTGTAATAAATCAATTTCACCATTTAGGAGCTTTAAAACTCGAACAGTAGGGTCTTTGATATTCACTAGCTCAATTATTTGAGAATCTATTCTTCTTTGTATTTTAAGATTAGGGTATTTCTTTATGAATTTAAATGGCCCGGAGCCAATGGGGTTGGTTGAAAAATTATGATTTTTATTAAGTAAATCTTCTGGCAATATAAAAAAAACTAATCTGGATAAAAACCTCATATCTTCTTTAAATAAATTTACTTCAAAATCAACATTAGATAATTTAATCACATTTTTTATATTATTTAGCTCTAAATAAAAAGGTGATTTTTCCTGAGCTCTTAAATTATTTAATGTAGCAATGATGTCGTCAATACCCATATTTTTATCATGATGAAATACAGGTAATTGTTTCTTAATTTTAAATTTATATTTTAATGGAGTAACTTTTTTCCAATCTACTATATTTGATTTAATCTCATAACTTTTATTAAAATTGAATAAAGAGGTATAAAGTAACTTAGAAATTCTTTCGGATGCAGCATCGGCTTGAAACCTTGGGTCTAGATTTTGTGGCTTTTGAGCAATGCCAAAATAAATAATATTTTCTGTATTTAAATCAGAACAGCCAGTCAACAGAAGACAATAAGCCAAAGTAATTACTATGTACTTTTTTATATTATTCATCTACCTCAAAAACAGCAATTGATTCAACATGTGAAGTATGTGGAAACATATTAACTATACCTCCTTCTTTAAAAATATATTTTTTTTCATTCACCAATATGTTCGAGTCTCTTGCTAAAGTAGCTGGATTACAAGAAATATAAATAATTAATTTTGGCTTTATTTCATCATCGATTAAATTAATCAAATTCAAAGCACCAACCCTAGGGGGGTCAATTAACCATTTAGTTGCCTGTCCCAACGAAAGTAATTCTTTTTTTTCAATACTAAATAAATCAGCTGTTTTAAAAGTCACGTTTTTACTTAGATTATTTTCAATTGCATTAATGTTTCCTGAATCTACAAGCATTTCATCTCCTTCTACAGCCAAAACATTTGCACCCGTGGTTGCGATCGGTAAAGTAAAGTTTCCAACACCAGAAAATAAATCAAAAATTACATCATTTTTTGAAGGGCGTAGAAATGCCATTACTTTCCTAATTAATATTTGATTAATAAACGGATTAATCTGAGTGAAGCCAGTTGGATGAAATAAAAACTTTAAATTAAATTCTTTATTCTCATATGTTATTTGGTTCTTTGTTTTATCGTCAAGCGGCTTAACAGTATCGTAACCTTTTGTCTGAGTCCAAAATTCGATGCCATTTTTCTTTTGAAAAGATTTTAAAATATTTATATCATCTTGAGTTAGTGATTCAAGTATTCTAATAACTAAAATATGGCGAACCTGATTTGATGCATATTCAATTTGAGGAATTTGATCTCTTATGGATAATTTAAAAAATAAGTCCTGAAGGGGTTCAATTATATCTGATATATTTTTTGGTAACACGGGGCAGGCAGTCATATTGGTTAAAAAATGTGACATTTTTTCGTTAAACCCAATTAATACCTTATTCTTTTTTACAACAAACTTTACTCTTAATCTTGCCTTATGTCGGTAGTGCCATAAAGGGCCAGATATTGGACTTGATATACTTTCAGGCATAACATTTCCCACATGTCGCAATGTTTCCTCAAATGCTCTTTGTTTGTATGCTAATTGAGCGCCTTCATCAAAATGTTGCATTGAGCATCCACCACAAACTCCATAAACATCGCACTTAGCTTTGACTCTTTGTGTTGAAGCCTTAATTATATTTATACTCTTGGCGAATGCTAAGTTCTTTTTCTTTTTTATAATTTTATATTCTACTTCTTCGTTAAGAAGAGCATTATCAATAAATATAGTCTTATCATCTTTATAAGCAATTCCTTTACCTTCATGGCTAACAGAAGATATAGTTGTAATTAAAGATTTTTCGGTTCTGATTCGCACTTATTTGAACCATGCTTGAATAAATGATTGCCAATGCCCACCGTCTAAACTTTTAAGCATTTTTTGTAAATTATCTAACTCCTCCTCATACAAACTTTTATTTATATGTGTTTTAATCAGTAAAAACCTTAGGTAAACCAAATAAGTGTTGACGACGTCTGTTTCGCAATAATCTCTAATGGACTTGATATTTCCATTAAGGTAGGTTTTCCAAACCTGACCTCCATCCATATCTAATTTTCCAGGGAACCCACATAGCTTTGCTATATGATTTAATGATGCATTATTTCTACCGCTATACAGAGCAAAGAAATCCATTAAATCGACATGTCTTTGATGAAAGCGATTTAAGTAATTGTTCCACTTAAAGTCCGAATTATTTTCTCCAGTATCAAAATAAATAGAAGATGACACTTTATTCACTAGTGATCGGTAATTTAAAACAGGCAAATCAAAACCGGTTCCGTTCCAAGTTACTAAATTAGGTATATATTTTTCCACTCCGTCGTAAAATCTTTCTAATAATTCTGCCTCACTACTTACTTCATCCCCTAATGACCATATTTTTAATTGTTCATCAGTTTTTAACACACATGAAATCGCAACAATTTTTTGTAAATGGTGCTGTAAAAAGTCATGCCCCACTTTCTGCCTTCTTTGGTACATTGCAATATTTACAACATCTTCATCGCATAAATCATCGCCAATTTTATATAGGCGTCGAATGGCCTCAATATCGGGAATGGTTTCTAAATCAAAAACTAAAGAAGGAGTCACAGCTTAAGCGGGGAAAATTCCAGTTGATAAATAACGATCTCCTCTGTCACAAGCAATAGATACTATAACTGCTTTGGGATCTATTTTTGCAATCTCAAGGGCGATGTAAAGTGCGCCTCCAGTTGATGCTCCAGAAAAAATACCTTCTTTTTTGGCAAGATTTCTTGCTGTTTCTTCAGCATTATTTTGACTAACTAGCCTAATATTATCTATGTTGCTATCGTCAAAAATACTAGGTAAATATTCTTTTGGCCACTTTCGTATGCCTGGTATTTGTGCACCCTCTTCTGGCTGGACGCCAATAATTTGTATTGAAGAATTCTTTTCTTTAAGAAATCTTGATGTTCCTACAATTGTACCTGTTGTTCCCATACTGGAAATAAAATGAGTGACTGCTCCCTTTGTATCTCGCCAAATCTCTGGCCCAGTGCCTTCGTAATGTGCTTTTGGATTATCTTGATTTCCAAATTGATCTAGAACGACGCCTTTACCTTCACTTTGCATTTCAAGTGCTTTATCACGAGCCAATTCCATACTACCCTCTTGTGAAGTCAATAATAGTTCAGCGCCAAACGCTTTCATTGTTTGACGCCTCTCAATGGACTGATTTTCTGGCATTATTAAAATTATTTTATAGCCCTTCATGGCTGCAACCATAGCCAAGGCTATACCTGTATTTCCAGATGTTGCCTCAATTAACGTATCGCCTGGTTTAATATCTCCTCTTAGCTCAGCTTGCTGAATCATTGAAAAAGCAGGCCTATCCTTTACTGAGCCAGCAGGGTTATTTCCTTCTAATTTTAAATAAATATCCCCTATAGATTTATCTGCCATTCTTTGTAGTTTTGCTAGGGGCGTATTACCAATTGTAGATTCTAATGTATTCATTTACTTAATTTTCTTATATATATAAAAAGTTAGCATTCCAAACATAATATAAGCAATAAGCGCTAACTGGGGAAGGGTTAATCCTAAAAATAACCAGTCAATTTCTGAACAATCTCCTGTTCCCTTAAATAAAAGACTGAATGCTTCAGTCAGGGGAAAGTTTTCAAACATATAGTCTAAATCTATTCCACATTCAGCAGGAACTATAATCCATTTACTTTGAATTAAAATATGTTTAATAGCAAAAATAATGCCTACTATATTTGCAATTAAGAGACTTGTAAGATGAGTAAATCGTATGAATTGATTTGGGCTAAAGAAAGAAAATAATAAAAAGAGACAGCCAATAACAATAAAAATAATTCTTTGTGTCACACATAAGGGGCAGGGCTCTAAATTAAATTGTGCTTGTATAGTCACTGCTAGCCCAACCAAGACAAAGGCAAGCAAAGATCCAAATAAGTTAATTTTTTTAAATGTTAATAAATTTTGCATTAGGTTTAATTAGTTTTAATAAAGGACTTATAATAAATTAAATAATAAAAACATTCTTTGGTAGTTACAATATACCCCATGATAAACGACTTTAATTCAGCTGAAATAAAAATTTTCTCTATAACAGAAATTAATAAATTAGTTAAAGAGCTTTTACAAGATAATTTTCCTTCTATTTGGGTAAAAGGAGAAATATCTAACTTTACAGAAGCTAGCTCAGGACACTGGTACTTCTCTCTTAAAGATAATAGCGCACAAGTTCGATGCACTATGTTTAGAGGAAAAAATAATGAAGTAAAATGGATCCCAAAAAATGGCGATCTCATAGAAGCTCAATGCAATATTGGACTTTATGAACAAAGAGGGGATTACCAATTAAATTTATCCTCACTTCAACAAGCCGGTCTAGGCAAATTATTTGAAGAATTCAATCAGCTAAAACAAAAACTGAATGCAGAAGGCCTCTTTGATGAAAAACAAAAAAAAACTTTACCCCCTCATCCTAATTCTATCGGCGTTATTACATCACCAGATGCATCAGTTTTAAGAGATGTCATAACAACTTTAAAAAGAAGGAATAAATCATTAGAGGTAATCATTTACCCAACTCTGGTTCAAGGAAAAATGGCACCGCAAGGGATTATTGACGCTATAAAAATTGCGAACCAAAGAAGTGAAGTAGAAGTTCTAATAATATGCAGAGGTGGTGGGTCTATTGAAGATTTGTTGTCATTTAATGATGAGTTAGTAGCTAGAGAGATTTTTTCGTCGAGGCTTCCTATAATTTCTGCTGTTGGGCATCAAACAGATATCACTATTTCTGATTTTGTCGCCGACCTCAGAGCGCCAACCCCAACAGCAGCAGCTGAGATTGTTAGTACAAGCTATGAAGAATTGCTTGAGAATTTAGAATACTTTAAATCTAATTTATTAAATCTTATGCAAAATAAAATTGAGCAATTAATTCAAAGAATTGATTTTTTGGAAAAAGGACTTGTATCTCCGGTTCAAAAAATAGCTTTGCAATTAGATTTAGTTTCAGCTCTAAGAAATAGAATGAAAGTAACTATTTCTTCACAGCTTGAAAAATACCGTGAGCAAATTAAATCATACAAACAAAATCTAAGTCACTTAAACCCAAATGAAATTTTATCCAGAGGGTATTCAATCATATTAAATCAAAACAAAAAAATTATTAATAACGCTTCTGATATGAGTGTTAGTGATAAAATAAAAATTAAATTTCATGAAGGTAATGCTGAAGCAAGTATTACGAAAATTAACTGAGACAAAGAATTGTAGATGAAGCCTCAAAAAATAAAAAATGCAAAAAATGCATCAATGATGGCGCTATCACTCGCCGCACTAGGTGTTGTTTTTGGTGATATAGGCACAAGTCCACTCTATGCTATTAGAGAAATCTTTACTATTAATAACAATATATTAGAGCTTAACGAAGCGAACATGCTTGGAATACTCTCCTTAATCTTCTGGTCTTTAATACTCATAGTGTCAGTAAAATATATTACTTTCATTATGAGAGCAAATAATAAGGGTGAAGGAGGCATTATGGCGCTTTTATCCCTAGCTAATAGAAATGCAAAAACTAAAAAAAAGAAAATGCTTATAATGTTTATTGGAATGTTGGGTGCCTGTATGTTTTATGCGGATGGCATGATCACACCTGCTATTTCAGTCTTATCTGCAATTGAAGGTATTGAGTTAATTACTCCAGCATTTCATGACTTTATTGTACCAATTACACTAATAATTATTTTCTTATTGTTTTGGATGCAGAGCAAAGGTACAACTACAGTAGGCATAATGTTTGGTCCAGTAATGCTTATTTGGTTTCTTACTCTTGCTGCTCTAGGTGCTTATAATATTATTCAAGCCCCTTATGTTTTAAATGCGCTTAACCCTTTATATGCATACAACTTCTTTGATACTCAATTCTCAATTGCATTTATTACACTTGGGGCAGTAGTTCTTTGTGTAACCGGAGCTGAATCTCTATATGCAGATATGGGACATTTTGGTTTAAATCCAATCAAAATCACATGGTTTAGCTTCGTATTTCCTGCTTTAACTTTAAATTATTTTGGTCAAGGAGCTCTTATTCTTAGTGATGCAAGCAATATTAAAAATCCTTTTTATTTGATGGCTCCGGAATGGTTTACATTGCCTTTAGTCATCCTTGCAACTTTTGCAACTATTATTGCATCTCAAGCTTGCATTACTGGTGCCTTCTCTGTTTCTAGACAAGCTTTACAGATGGGCTTTATTCCAAGAATGAGAATAGATCACACCTCTGAAAATCAAGAAGGGCAAATATACCTTCCTCGAATTAATTGGATACTTATGATTGGGGTAATGTCTGTAGTGATTATTTTCCAAAATTCTAGCGCATTAGCAAGCGCTTATGGAATCGCCATTACTTTGAATATGGTAATTGCAACAATTTTAGCAGGGTTTGTCTTTTTAGAGGTATGGAAATGGGGTTGGTTAAAAACAACTCTAATCATTTCAATATTTTTCGCAATAGATTTGATATTTTTTAGTGCAAACATTATCAAAGTGCCTGCCGGTGGCTGGTTCCCTCTTTTGGTAGGCGGATTACTGTTATTACTAATGACCACTTGGAAAAAAGGAAGAACTCTTCTGCATCACAAATTACAAAATGAATCTATGGAAATCGGATCTTTTCTTAAATCTATGAAAAATGAACTGCGCAGCCGCGTAAAAGGCACTGCAGTTTTTTTAACTCCCAACCCTGAAGGGGTTCCTCATTCTTTATTACATAATTTAAAACATAATAAAGTAATCCATAAAAATGTTATTTTATTAAAAATTAACTTTATGGATTACCCTCATTCTAATTCAAGAAGTTTAATAGAAGTTGAAAAGCTTCCTCATAACTTCTTCAAAGTTATTATTAATTATGGGTTTAAAGATATTACGAACCTTCCTCGTGATTTAGCTAAATGTTCTAAATATGGAATTGATATTGAAGCAAGCGATACTTCATATTTTATTGGCAAAGAAAGTTTAATTATTAAATCAGGGACGAATATGAACTTAGTAAGAAAGAATATATTTGTAACTTTATTTAGAAGTGCTGAAAATATAACAAATCAATTTCATTTACCAGTAAACCGCGTTGTTGAATTAGGAAGTCAGGTTTTATTTTAAAGAATAAATATATGAAATTTCTCCTTATTATTTTTATATTTGTTTCTGGTTGTGCATCAACAACTCTCAACACTGACTCAGGTGTTTCAAGGCAACAACTACTATTACTTCCAAAATTTATAGCAAATAGTATGGGTGTTGATGCCTACAAAGAAGCAATCAGAAATGCAGAAAAAAATAATAAACTCAATAACAATAAAGAGCAGCTAGATCGAGTTAGAAAAATCTCTTACAAGCTTATTGATGAAGCACCAATATTTCGCGAGGATGCAAAAAAATGGAAATGGGAAGTTAATGTAGAAGACAGTGAGGAAGTCAATGCATATTGTATGCCTGGAGGAAAGATTATGGTTTATTCAGGTTTAATTAAGAAGGTTAATGCAACTGATGATGAGCTTGCTGCTGTTATTGGCCATGAAATTTCTCATGCACTGAGAGAGCATGGACGCGAAAGAATGTCGACAGCCTTACTTCAGCAAGTTGGAATTATAGGTTTTGCTTCATATATTGCAGAGAAAGGTATTTATACAAATGCAGCAGTTCAGGCGGTAGCGCTTGGAACAACTCTATTTTTTGCTCTACCTAATAGCAGAGAGCAAGAAAGAGAGGCTGATAAAATTGGCTTAGAGTTAACTGCACGTGCAGGCTATCATCCAATGGCAGCAGTTAGTTTGTGGAGAAAAATGAGTGAATTATCAGAAGTGGATATGCCTGAATTTCTTAGCACTCATCCCTCAAATGAAAATAGGATTAAAGATTTATCTGAGCACGCAAAAAAAATAAATGCTTTATATGAAGCGAATAAAAATAAATAATCTCTCCCTTTCGCACATGCATTTAATGTAAAATATATATTTTTTCACGAAAGAAATTCAAATCATGTCAAACATACAATCAATTATTGAAGATGCTTTTGAAAGTCGTACTTCAATAACTTCAAAATCTGTAACTAACGAAATTAAAGGGGCAATTAACGAGGCTATGGACTGTCTTAATAATGGCTCGTTAAGAGTGGCCTCAAGAGAAGGTTCAACTCAAAATTGGGAAACTCACCAATGGTTAAAAAAAGCAGTTCTACTTTCATTTAGAATTAAAGATAACTCAATAATGGATGGAAACTATACAAACTACTTTGATAAAGTGGAGTCGAAATTTGCTCACTTCAAAGAAAAAGATTTTGCTGAGAGTGGTTATAGAGTAGTTCCTAATGCAATGGTTAGGCGGGGAAGTTTTATTGGAAAGAATGCAGTCTTGATGCCATCTTATGTCAATATTGGTGCATATGTAGATGAAGGAACCATGGTTGATACATGGGCTACAGTTGGCTCATGTGCGCAAATTGGAAAAAATGTTCACCTATCAGGAGGAGTTGGTATTGGAGGAGTTCTAGAACCAATCCAAGCCGGGCCGACAATCATTGGAGATAATTGTTTTATTGGAGCCAGATCAGAGGTTGTTGAGGGTGTTGTTGTTGAAGATAATGCAGTTATATCAATGGGTGTATATATCGGGCAATCTACAAAAATATTTGATAGAGAAACTGGGGAAGTGAGTTACGGAAGAATACCTGAGGGATCTGTTGTGGTTTCAGGAAACCTACCGTCAAAAGATGGGACTTATAGTCTTTATTGTGCAGTCATAGTTAAAAAAGTTGATGCAAAAACTCGAAGTAAAGTTGGAATAAATGAGTTGCTGAGAGGTATTTAAATGCTTGAAGTTTTTGGAATTAAAAATTGTAATACTGTTAAAAAAAGTCTTACCTGGCTTGAAGAAAAGAAAATTTCTTATGAGTTTTTAGATGTAAAAAAATCAGTATTAAGCGAATCTTTGCTTGGAGTATGGATGAACAATATCCCAAAGCCTTACACATGGGAAAATCTTATTAATAAATCAGGAATGACCTGGAGAAAACTCCCTGAATCTGAGAAAAATATGGAGTTAGATAAAAAACAGGCCATTAAACTCATCATGGAGAATGCATCTATAATGAAAAGACCGATCATTTTGAAAAATAAGAAAATCTTAACTATTGGTTTTGATGAGCTTGAATTTAAGGCAAAAATTTTATGAGCAAAACACTAAATCTTACTAAAGAATTAATATCCAAAAAATCTATAACCCCTTTAGACGAGGGTTGCCAAGAATTACTTATAAGTCATTTGGAGTTATTAGGATTTAAAATTGAAAAAATGCCTTACGGTAAAGTCAAAAATTTTTATGCTAGAAAAGGTCATGATGCTCCCCTTTTAGTTTTTGCTGGACACACTGACGTAGTTCCTTCAGGCCCAGAAGTAGAATGGTCATCGCCTCCATTTGAGCCTACAATTAAAAATGATAGGCTTTATGGTCGTGGTGCAGCTGATATGAAAGCATCTCTTGCTGCTTTTATAGTAAGTATTGAAGAATTTTTGACTGAAAATAAAAATCACAAAGGCTCTATTGGTTTATTAATAACCTCTGACGAAGAAGGTATAGCAGTCGATGGAACAGTTAAGGTTATAGAGGCGTTAAAAAATAGAAAAGAAAAAATTGATTTCTGTCTTGTTGGTGAGCCTACTTGTGTTGCTAAATTTGGTGACACAGTAAAAAATGGAAGAAGGGGTTCATTATCTGCAAAACTAAAAGTTAAGGGGATACAAGGACATATAGCTTATCCTGAATTAATTAAGAATCCTATTCATGAAGTAGCGCCAGTAATTGATGACCTAGTGAAAACAATTTGGGATGAAGGAAATGAATATTTCCCAAAAACCTCCTGGCAAATTTCAAATATAAATGGTGGGACTGGAGCAACAAATGTTGTTCCTGGATTTGTAGAGATATTATTTAATTTTAGATATTCTTCAGCAAGTACTGCAGATATGCTTAAGTCCCGATTTATAGAAATATTAAACAAACATCAATTAGATTTTGATGTCGACTGGCAGCATTCTGGAGAGCCGTATCTTACAAAAAAAGGTTCTTTGGTTAATATACTTTCAGATGCGGTAGAGGAAATAAGTGGGACTAAGCCAACGATATCTACTACTGGAGGCACTTCAGATGGACGTTTTATTTCGAAACTATGTGATCAGGTTGTAGAATTTGGTCCTATTAATGAATCAATACATAAAATAAATGAGAACGTTGTCATTAATGATATAGAAACGTTAAAAGATGTGTACAAATTGACCATCTCAAAAATTTTAAAGTAAATTTACCGCCTTCTTTTTTTAATCTTATTTATTTTAACCTTATTAAATTTAGTATTATTCACATTAAATTTTGATAAAGTATCAAGAACATCTTTTTCACTAAGCTCAATATAATTACCTTTTTTTAAATTAGAAGGTAAGGCAATACCTCCAAACCTAATCCGCATCAAGCGACTTACTGTGATACTAAAAAACTCAAAAAGCCTTCTTACTTCTCGATTTCGACCCTCCTTTAAAGTGACTTGATATGAATGATTGGAACCTTCACCGCCTTTAAAA
>Ga0209830_10003140_pt1 | contig 12812 bp, 6 predicted proteins | sample ArcticOcean_MG_C_12_FD_187439 | JGI IMG/M metagenome (GOLD analysis project Ga0209830, IMG submission 187439) | Marine microbial communities from western Arctic Ocean - ArcticOcean_MG_CB8_130 (SPAdes) (version 2) | ecosystem: Environmental > Aquatic > Marine > Oceanic | place: Arctic Ocean...
GACTATAAAAAACTTATGAAAATAAGTAATAATAATTTATCCGAATGGAACGATTTTAATAATAACAATACTTCTTTAAAGTTTAAAAAATATTATGGATACTTTAAAACCATCCCTTTCAGCAAAGAATTATTTCCTAATAATTTATTTTTTCCATATATAAGTGACCTGCCCCAAGATCAAAAATTCCAACATATTTGTGCCTCATGGTTGTATAAAGGAGAGCTTAAATTTGATGTAAAGTGGATTGACAATGAAAATATTGAGAGATTATCTGAAAATATTAATTTATGCCCAACGTTTATAAAAAAACCTAACTTACTAAAAATGAATATAATTGATTTAAAACACAATCAAAATAACAAAAACGTTCAATTATCAATTCAAGATATTATACCAATTTATAAACCCAGTGCAAAAATTAATATGATCAAAAAAATAGAGGTAATGGATGCAAGTGGTAGTAATATTATTGAATTGTTAACACCTGAAATGAAAAAAACTAATAATTTTAAATTTGACGCTAAAAATATGAGTAATTTAAGAAATTGTAGGACTGTCAACCAATGTGAAGTTGCAGAACAATTCAAAAACTTAATTTTATCATTTGATACTGATTTTGATCAAATTAAAATAAAGTTTACTATAAGTTATTTTGGGAGATCATTTAAAAATTTAAATGACGATACTGTTTACATATCTAATATTATGAATTTAAAAAATAACTAATAGTCATAGTGATAATTTTCTATAAAGCAAAGTCATGATATAGATACTTATATTATGAATATATAATATTAATTAAATACAAATTTGTTTTCTAATTAATTTTATCAGCTTCACCATACATAAATTTATTATTTTCCCACGTACCTTTTTCAATTTTTCCATTTTTGTATGTAAAAGTTCCAGTTCCATGTCTTTTATTATCTTTGTATTCTCCTTCGTATTTATCTCCAGTTTTCCATGTAAAAACTCCTTCTCCATTTCTGTTACCATTTTTCCATTCACCAATATATTTACTACCACTTTTCCAAAAATAGGTGCCTTTTCCATGTCTTTTCCAGTTTTTAAAATCACCTAAATATTGTTCCCCTGCCCATTTACCTACATAAAGCTGTCTACCTTTGTGAAACTTTTCATTTAAAAATTTACCTGAAAAAGTAGTCCCATTTTTAGAGGTATAGGTGCCTGAAGTTTTAAAGTCATTTTTAAAAAGACCATTGTATTTATCACCATTTTTCCATATATAGGAACCTGTTCCATGTTTTTTATTATTTTTAAAATTACCCTCATATTTACCATTATTATCAGTTAAGTGTCCTAAACAATTATCTTTATATCCAGATTTTGGACAAATATTTAATCCTTTTTTAATTTCTTTGAAATCAGCTTTTCTTTGTTTAATTTGTTTAGAAATAATAGGAGGAATAACTTTATTCGCAGGTACAACTCCACAATCTAACCCACGACTTTTAGCTTCAAATACAGCTTTTTTAGAATAATCACTTCTATAATCCCATTGATATTCTTCCTTCATACGTGTTTTAATTGTTGCAGTAGAACAAAGTTTGTAATTAGAAAAAGACTTTAAAGTTTCAGCAAGATTTTTTTTGGTTTGATTGGAGTTAGGAGTTATATTTTTTTTATCTACATTATTCTGATTTTGATTGATTGTTTGTGGAACTATATTTGGCTCAGTAGATAAAGGCTTTTCATCATTACTAAAATACAACCAAAGAGATAAAGAAACAATTGCAACAAGAAAACTTAACCACTTAGCATCTCCAAAATAAAGCAAGGCAATAACCCCTACTAATAAAATTACAGTAATCCATTTTATTTCAGTTGAATAATTATCCCAAAGATAAGAACCTAATTCCCACAATCCCCAGCTACACAAGATTACTCCAATAAAAATACTAAAATAACCTAAGATAGTAGAGTTTCTAGATTTTCTTTCTTTTTCGTTTTGATCTTTAATTATTTTTTCATCAGCTTCTTTTTTGGCTTTCTCTAATGCTAACTTTTTAGCTTCTCTTATTGCTGCTTGCTTTGCTTTTTCTTCTTCTTGAGCTGTTTTTTTTGCTTCTTTTTCAGCTTTCTTTTTAGCTAGTTCAACTTCAGTGGCGGCATCAAATTTCTCTTTGGCAAGGATTAAAATAGCTTCTATATCTTTTAAAATAATATCATTATCAAAATCTAATTCATTGATTTTTTTTGTTAAAAGTTGATTAATTTCATTTGATGCGGAAATGCCGTGATTATCATATTTATCAAGTAAATCATAAAAATTTTTGAAAAGATCACTTATTTCAATATTAGTAAATTTTAGATAATCATATATATTTTTAATATTTTGATTAGCTAATCGATTGGATACATAATCATTATTTAAAATTAGTATATTAATATCAACTTTATTTTTATCGATTAACTGCTTATGTTTTTCTATAAATAAAGTGGTATGTTTATGTAAATTATTTTTAAATTCTAATAATTCACTATTAATAATTTTAACATTTTGATTATTTAAAATTTTATTCAATTCATTTATAAATAAATCAGAAAAAACTGGGATTGTTTTTTTTAGCCTTAAATTTAAAACATCAAATATTAATGATTTTTTATTAAAAACTTCTTTTATTAAATATAAATTATCAGTTATATTAAAAATATTATTAAAAGTTTCAATTGAAATATTAACTTCATTTTTATCAAATAAATTATCTTTTAAAAAAATATCTCTTAAATGATTTAATTCATTTTCAATAACTTGATAATTTATTTTTATATTTATTTCGTTAAATAACTTATCTTTGTTATTACTTGAAGACTTTCTGAAGTCTTTAATTTTTAAAAACTCTTTTTTTAAATTAGCAATATTTTCTAATGATTTTTTATTATTATTAGCAGTTAGTTTAATTTTTTTAAAATTATTTAAAAGTTGATTATAACGATTTGCAATCAAGGATTTAACTTTCTATATTCCTGCTCTGATCTTTCGAGATTTCTTTTCAAAACTGTAAGATTTTTTCTCATTGCTTCCATACTTTCAGCGTTTCCTCTCATCGATTTAGACATACCATCTATTGCAGCAATAAAAGAATGATATTGAGGATCTTTCCATGATGCTCCTAAGCTTGATGCAGTTGATCTCATTGAATTGCTAAGGCTGTTCATACTATTTTGGAAAGTGCCTAATTTACTTATCATAGTTTGTAACTCAGCAGGTCTAATATTAAATTTAACCATAAAAACTCCTATTCAAAAATTGTTAAAATATCTTGTGTAGATTTATCTATATCTTGAAAGAAAACTTTAAAATCATTAAGATTTCCATATTCATAATGGAACTCTTGAGGTGTATCCATAAATATACGCCTCGTAAAAACATCATTAGATATTGAATTTTCATAAACTGAGGATTCAAAAATTGAAATAAAATTTGATATTTTTCTTAAAAAAACAATTGGTAAAATATTTAATTCTAATCTTTTTTTCATTAATTCTAATAACAAATTCTTAATTTGATTATCAGATTGAGTGCCAAATTCATCTACTTTATTTTCTTTAATTGATAATGAATCATCCAAACCAACTATTAATAGAATATTATTTTTTTTTGATTTAGAAAAATTAGATTTAATTTTCTTTAAATTTTTTATAAATATTTCTTCAGATTCTTGAAATTTATATATTTTATTTTTTTCTGCAAAAGAACTTGTTAAATCATCCATATTAAGTGGATGAAAATCCAAACAAACTATGTTCAAATCTTTGTTTTTTAACAAATATTCACGAACAAAAGATTTGAAAACTAATTTAACTTTTTCTTTATCATTTCCAGACACCAAAATAGGTGAAGATATTTGCGGATTTAAATCTAAATTATAATAAGTTTTCTGGACATCTTGTGAACAACCAATACTTACAGATGACGAAGAATTTAAAGAAGCATTTTTATTATTAAACACTAAGTATTCTTGCCCTTTGGATATATGATTAACAGATTGTATTTTATTTTTATTAGATAATTGAGATATAATATTTTTTATTTTTGAAGATGGTATAAAAGGAACTTGCATTTGTGAATTTGAATCTAACAAACCATTATTATTATTGTAAATACACATTCCTGGTCTATCAAATGTCGAAGGAATTAAATTATCAACATGAAGAATTTTGCTTGCATCCATCTCAGAAATTTTTAAACAAATTCTAACAGATAACTGAGATAATGTCGCGGGTGTCATGTTTAAATCATATATACTCTGAGTAGCTAATATAAAATGAATACCAAAAGCCCTTCCTCTTCTATTTAAATCATCAAATAATCTCTCAACCTTAGAGCTTATAGAAGTGTCTTGAAACATTCTTTGGAATTCATCTATAATAATAACCCAACGTGGCATTTGATCTTTTGATTGAGATCTAAAATCAGTTATATTACTTACCCCAACTTGTTTAAAAATAGTTCCTCTTTTTTTGATTTCTTCATTAACGTATTCCAGAGTTTTTAAACCAAAGAAAGGATCACTTTCAGTAGATAAAACATGAGAATGAGGCAAAAATTGATATGGTAGAAACTCAGTTCCTTCTTTATAATCCAATAGTAAAAACAAACATTCATTTACATCATATCTAGTAGCAATTCCCAATATTATATTATGCAATAATACAGATTTACCGCTTCCAACTCCGCCTCCAATTAAAACATTATAATTTGTGGTATCATGCCCTATAATTAATTCTATATTATCGCTAGCAGCGTGACCAATTGGAACTTTAATACCTTCAGATGAATTTTGTTTAAACCAAAATATTTCTTTTTCAATAAATGGATCTAATTCAATTAAATCTTTTTTATTATTTAGATAGTTAACTAAGGAGGAGAATAATTTTTTTGGTAATAAATCACTTTCTACTTTTAGTTCTTTTAAATATGTTAGGTTAGAATTTGGTGAAATAAAATCTAAAATATATTTGTTAGAACTTTTATTTTTTGAGTTTATAAGAATAGTTAAATCATACGAATTACCAATTAATTGATTTTCCAAACCCACAACATAAAAGAAAATACCAGCTTTGCCAATTGATTCAGAGTCTAGAAATTTTAATAATCTTTCCTTTAATTCATCTTCAAAATCTTCATCGATTGTACAAAAAACAAAGTAAAAGGGCTCAGCTTTATCTGGATTATCTTTATTGAATTCAAACAGATTGTCATAACTACTTAGACATTTTTTTCTAACCTCTATTATTCTTGTTTCCAGCTCATCACATAGAAGTTCAAAGTTATGATTATCTATAATTATTTTTGGTAAAAATTTTTCAGAAAAACTTGTTAAAGAAGTTAATGAAAAACCAAAGTCTTTAAAGCTAACACCCCTTATTTTAATTAAATTAGAATTTAAATTTTGTATAACAGCTGTTACTGATTGAATAATAAACTCTTGTAAAAAAGATATATCATCAACGTGATTTGCAATTAAAGATATATTTCCAAGTGGAAAATCAAGCAAATTTAATATATTTTTCTTAGAAGATCCAATTGAAGTTTTAAAATAACCAAAAGCAATAATGTGTGGAAAAGATGAACTTATGTTTAAATTTTCAAATTTTTTATTAAAATACAATTGTTCTAAATAATTATAATGCACACCAGTAAAGTCTTTAAATTTAGATAATTCTGTTTGCAATAATTTGTTTACTTTATCATCATATTCTTTTGAAAAATTTAAATAGTTTTTTTCTAATTCACTCACAAAATTATTTGCATGATCTAACAATTTATTCTCATAATCATGATTATATTTTTTATTTACCATATTAATTAACCAAAAATTAATTTAAATTTATACTCATTTTAATATTTTAAAAAAATACATAAAAAATAGTATGTTAACAAGTGAATAAAATTATTAATATTTAAATATAATAACTAATAATATTAATTATATTTACCAAAGTTAATTAGTTAATAAACTATCAAACATAACAACAAAAAATGTTTAAAAATGATATTTTTTCAAGTTGAATAAAATTAGTAGAAATAAGTTTTGGTTTTTATATCCTAATATTCTCTAATCCATCTAAAATATAACCTTTAATTTGTTCAGGATGTTCTTCAAATTGAATAGATATCTCGTCTAAGCTATGTGTTGTATTCATACCTAATCTATAACGCATTCGAAAAATTCTTTCTTGTTTTGGTGACAGACAAGAGAGGAGAAAATTAAAATTAATTGAGAAGTATTGATGCAATTTAATTGTTCTTATTAGTTTCAATATTTCAGTAATTTTATTAGATGGAACTATTTTTTGGCGATAAAGATAAAAAAGGCAGATCTCGTAAAAGCCTCTGTCAGAATAAAACTTTATGATGTTCTCTAATTCTAAATCGGAAGCTTCATCTGACATAGTAGGAATTGGAAAACCATTTTTAATTCCATTCAAAATTGATCTAATTAAAATATAAACTCTGTCATCAGAGATAGAATAGGAATAATTTGATTGATTGTTATCAAAATATATCAAACCGTTGTTACATAAGGTTTCTGCAAATTCAAAATTATTAAATGCCATTTCAATTATTGCTAACCTAGAAAACCATTCATTAACAATTGATGGATTAGAATATTTTTTTTCAGTATTTTCAATCAATGTTTTAAAACTAATTTTAGCTGCAATGAAATCTCCTAATTCAAACTCAACATTTCCTTTAGTTTCAAGTGCTTTAATTGTTCTTAGATCATTTAGTCCTAATAAATTAAACAAGTTGTTATAAACTTCATCAATTACTGACTGAGCATTTGTGAGTTTTAATTCTGAATAAAGTCTATTTGCTAAACTTAAGTTTACTTCTAAAGTAGAAGGATGATATCTACCTTTATCTTCAGTTAAACTTTGTGACACTTTAATCAAGAGGTCAGAAACATTCATTAAGATTTTCTTATCATCCCTAATATTCAAATTTCCAATAGTGGGAAGCATAATAGACGGGCTTGCAAGTAACTTAGGTACTAAAGGACTTTTAAAACCAAGGTTATCCCATATTAATTTTAAGCCATAACGAAAAATAATAGGTGCACAAGAACTAGAACTTTGATCAAATGATGCATATGCTCTATGGTGTCTCACACCTACTTTATTATTATAGAATAAATGTTGTTGGTTGATTTCAGTTTCTGTATTTTGTCCATCCCACTGAGCGTAAAACCCTGAAAGACGAACATGCGCCATTATTGTTTCAGGCTTTGTTGCGCCCGATTCAACTAGTAGAACTCTACAAATCCGTTTGCTAATTTCAACACCTGAATGAGTGAATTTGCCTAGCAAAAAAAAATCAGCCAATTGGTGATAAAGAGACAATCTCAATCCTGTTTCTTCCATATCATCATAGTCTTTTGCTTTACGAGAACAATAAGATGAATAGTCTTCAATATCAGATTCTTTATTATCAGTTTCTTGATTATTTGAAAGTAATGCTTCAATGTCTGAAATGTCTGATAAATCTCCTTCTAATTCTTTTTCTAATTCATCTAATAAGAAAATTTCTTTTTCCTGATTAGGATTATCAGTTACTAATCCTTCTATATGTTTTTTTTGTAACTCAAGAGACCAAAAATCATCTAACTGGCATGGTAAATCTCCATCTTCAACTCCATAGATATCATGTTCTAAGAATCTTGCCCAATCACTTCCATCTCCGAATTCAGACGTTGATACTATTGGTAAAGGTCTGAATTTATTTAAGTAACAAGCGTCAATTTGTTTTGTTGTAATGGGCAACTTTGACCAATAACCATTTATATCAGACGGTGTTTTACCAAGTGCAAATAAAGTTTCTAATCGATCAAAATTAAGAAGTGCATGACCTGCCTCTTGCAACTTACCTGTATCTATTAAATGATCAATACCTGTTCTATATAGATAATTTGTTAGAGAAGGGTAATCATCAGGTTTAAGTGCAAGCTCACAAAATGCTTCCTTTGCAGTACGTACATTTGTTACCATGACCGCACTTTTTAAAATATGTTCCCTAAGTGAATAATGGAAAAGAGTATAACCCTCCTCACCTTCTGGATCTGGAGACCTTCGAAGCATTGAGGCAATAGTTGACAGTCCATTTTCAATTAGTTTTTTTCCATCTTCATCATTAAGAATAATTTTTCTATAAATAAAAATACTTTGAATTTCATTTAAAGAAAGAGGTTCGTAAGATACAGCTAAAAGAGTGGCTAAAGGAGTTAAAATATACTTTAAGTCACCGATACCAAGACCGTCTAGCAACTGTTCGTGGTAAGAGTGTAAACTGTCAGGCAACACTTCATTTCCATCTAGAACACGATATTTATTAGATAAAACATCCCCAATTACATATTTGATATACAAAGGCAATCCTTCGGCTCGAGTTGAAACTAAATCGATAAAAGGGTTAACAATTTCTTGATTTTTTTCTTGATCTTGTTGCAATAGCTTCTTTTTAAGAGGGCCAATTTTTTCAAGTATCATTCCTCGTATATCTTTAAGACACATTGGCGGTAGCCCGTTGGGAAAGGGAATAATAGCATTTTTTAACTTAAATAAATCTTGTAATAAAGGTTCTGGCCGACCTATGCACACCCATATGACTCCTCGATATTTAAGTGATCCAGGCATATCATTTGCGAAGTCTTTATCGCGAATATGCAATTCATCAAGACCATCTATAATAATTATTAATTGTTTGTTTTTTTTAAGATTATTTAAACATGATTTCAGCTTATCAAGGGCTGTTCCCTTATTATTAACATTTTCTACATCAGACAAAATATTTGAGGCTTTTGAACGCTCTATTACAAAGTTTACAAATGCTTCACGATTACATCGTGCATTATCTCCTTCTTTAAAACGATAAGATAATAATAATGTATTAGTATCATGAAATTTCTCTTCTTGATCCCGCATAAGACGAGATGTCAAAAATGATTTGCCAATTCCAGCAGATCCTGTCAGCCATATTAAACCTTCTTTAATTGAAGAAATACATTCTTCAATTTTAATTTGTTCATCATGGCGACCAACCATTTGAGCAGCGTCCCTGTTAATCTCTCGAGTGAAACTTTGAATAACAAATTGCTTATCTGTTTCATTCTTTTGACGATCAAGTCCAAAAAGAGACTGAAAAGCATCAAGAGCATCTTCGCCTTTTTCTGTTTGGCTAAATCCTTCAGCTGCAATGGGGGTAAATTGAAGTCTAACAACATCCTTTCGAACATACACTTGAGTAATGGGATCAGTTCCATTAGGATTAGACCCTTTTGTACTCGACAGTTGAGGAACAGCGAATAAAACAAGAGGCCACAAACTAATTTTTTCTTCATTTCTTATGACATAAACTCCATCAGAAACTTCGGAGGGTTTGTCTTGATCATTTAATGTTGATAAATTTTTATTACTATGATCTCCATTAAGTTCAATTGAAACACCAGAATTAATACCTAATATTTTTATTTGGCTTATCCAATCAAGTTTTTGTAAACAGTTCTCAAATTTTTCTTGCCAGTTCTCTAGTAATCGAATTGCTTCTTTTTGATTTAATCCGCCACCATGTGCCAGACGATTTCTTAAAGCTAAAAATGATGTATCTGGGGATCCAGGGTTTTCAGAACCATAAATTAAATCTGAAAGTGGCCCATTTACATAATCATGAGTTTCTGGAACCAATAATCCAGTCTTGTCTTTAGTATAAGCAAGTGATTTTGCCATTGCCATCCAGGCGCCAAGTGTAGGCATCTCGATCTTACCCCAAAACTGTTTAAGCAATTGCTCACTAAGGTTTCCTTGTTTTCGAAAGTCACTTACACCCAATATAACTAAGAAACGAATTAGTAACTCAATTGTGTCGCAAGCATACCATAATTTCATTCCAGCATTATTTTCTGAAAGATATTCTTTTAAAGGACTAGCAATAACCGAAGGCAATATTTTACAAAGTTTGAACAAGTTATCATTTGGTATAAATTCATTTTCTGATTTTTCAGAGGAATTTTCAGAATTATAATTCTGAAGGTTTAATATAGCTTTTAGTAAAAGTTTTCTATGACCAATTTTATTAACTCCTAATTCTTTTAAATCTTCTGTATTCAAGTCTAAAAGAACTTCCATATCGATAGAATTTTCTATAAATTGATCAACATATTCATCAAAATCTAAGGATTTAAGCCAAGAAACTATATCCAAATTAAACTCCATCAACAAAAGAAAATAAAACTACCTTTATAAGATAATTAATATCTAGAAAAAATAACTAATTATTAATTTTAGAATTTAATTCTAAAGATTAAAACTTTTTTTTATATAAATAAGGGAAATTAAAAAAATTAATATTTAATATTTAATATTTCAAGAAGAAATGTGTTTGTTATAAATAGATTTATATACATTTTAATTAAGTTTTATTTATAAAAATATATTCTTTACCTATATCAATCATTTAGTTTAAAATATGATTATGAAAATAAAAATTTATTTATATTTATATTTTTAACAGGTTGTGGTGTCACTCATGTTAATTATACAGGTGATTACAAAGGTAATCAGTATCATGGACAAGGTACTCTTATTCTTTCCAATGGAGATAAATATAAAGGTGAATGGAAAAATAATGTTATTGAAGGACAAGGAACTTATATTTGGGCAAATGGGGAAAAATATATTGGTGAATGGAAAAAAGAAAAAAGAAGTGGATTTGGAACTAATGTTTGGGTAAATGGTGAAAAATATATTGGTGAATGGAAAAATGGTAAAAGAAATGGACAAGGCACTAATACTGACCCCAATGGAAGAATACAAGAAGGTATATGGGACAATGACAAATTTTCTTATGCACAAAAAACCCCCAATTATAAATTTAACTATGCTTTAAAAAAAACAAATTTTGATTTATGTAATATAATTTCTTCAAATATTGGACCCCAAATTTTAGTATATAAAGAAGAAGTTAAACGTCGTGGTTTAGATTGCTTTACTCTAAATCAACCAAAAAAAAATAATACAAGACAAAAAGTTAAAAGCATAGCTTCATGTCCATCCTTACCTCCTTTTCATAATTGTTTTGGAATTTTTAAATGGAAAACTGGAGATAAATACTTAGGTGAATGGAAAAATGGTAACAGAAATGGAGAAGGAGTTTTTACATGGAAAACTGGAGATAAATACGAAGGAGAATACAAAGATGGTAAAAGACATGGACAAGGAATTTTAACTTATTCAAATGGATCAAAATACTTAGGTGAATGGAAAAATGGTAAAAGGAATGGGCAAGGCACTAATACTCAAGCCAATGGAAAAGTGACTGAAGGCATTTGGAAAGATAATAAGTTTCTTTATGCACAGAAAATCAAAAAAACTGACAAACAATATTCTGAAACATCATATGATGATTTATATGCATCAAGACGTGAAGCTGAAAGAGAAAGAAAAAAACGTATAGAACTAGAACGTAAACTAGTAGCTCTTGAAAACAAACAAAAACAAGAGCAACAGAGAATTGATACAGACACAAGAGTTCCATTACTAGAAATCATATCTAACAAAACTAAAGGCAAACGTGGCACTATAACTGGTATTGCACGTGATAACATTGAAGTGGCAGAAGTAACTGTTGATGGAAAGCCAGTATCTTTATCAAGCAACGGTAACTTTAAATTCTTTACTTACGTACCATCAACAGGAGTTGATTTAAAAGTCCAAGTTACTGACATAGCTGGCTTAACTGCCTCTAAAATAGTAACACTTAAAGGTGACGCATCAATGGCCAATTCATCAATATCATTTGATAGACTTAATCCACTTGGTAAAAGAGTACGTAATAATAAAGATGCACTAGCATTAATTGTAGGAGTGTCTAATTATGAAAATACAAAAGCAAAAGCCTTATACGCTGATAATGATGCTCTTGTGTTTAAGGATTATGCTACTGAGAAATTAGGTGTATCTGAGAATAGAATAAAGATGCTTATTAATAATGGAGCTGATGAAAAGGATATTTTACTCTCAGTTAAAGAATGGCTAAGACGTTCAGCTAAATCTAACAAGTCTGACATATACGTATTCTTTGCAGGTCATGGACTAGCATCTCAAGATGGTAAGAATATGTATCTGTTACCACATGATGGCTTACCTAGATTATTAGATGACACAGCAATACTAAGAGATAGATTGTTTGCTGACCTTAAAGCTACTAATCCTAAATCTGTGACCGTATTCTTAGACACGTGCTACTCAGGTGAAACACGTAATGAAGAGATGCTTATAGCAGGAAGACCTATTGTCATTAGAGCTAAAGAGCAATCCATTCCGAATGGCTTTACACTATTCTCTGCAGCATCTAATGAGCAGATATCACGTCCACTAGAAGAAGCTAAACATGGTATGTTCTCATACTTCCTTATGAAAGGCATGGAAGGTGATGCTGATATAAATGCTGACAATAAGATTACAGCACAAGAGTTACACAACTATGTCAAAAAGAATGTAACTCAGCAATCAAGTGGTTCGCAAACACCTGAGTTACAAGGTGATAAAGACAGAGTGCTTGTACAGTTTAACAAATAATTGTTAACTTTTGATTTTCATACCTTTATTGTTCATGAGAAACGATAAATCTCACAGTCGCTCAGATCTATAAAACTCCTCAGTACAGCGCTACGTGAACTCCAAGTTCCGCCTTCACCAAATTTAATCTAGTGCAGTTTCAATCGATTCTAATACAGCTTGTTTTATCCAACTTCTGTTGTTTAAGCATTCTTCAATTGAGGAATTAT
>Ga0209830_10003141_pt1 | contig 12809 bp, 6 predicted proteins | sample ArcticOcean_MG_C_12_FD_187439 | JGI IMG/M metagenome (GOLD analysis project Ga0209830, IMG submission 187439) | Marine microbial communities from western Arctic Ocean - ArcticOcean_MG_CB8_130 (SPAdes) (version 2) | ecosystem: Environmental > Aquatic > Marine > Oceanic | place: Arctic Ocean...
AGTGTAATTAGCCTGTGGCTGGAGAGAGGACAGAACTATCTATCGAGTGTCTATGCTCGATAATGCCGTGTATTTAGAGTAAACAAATAAATGTATATAACAATAAATATTGTGACGATGTAGTAGTATGCTATTATATATATACGTATATTAAAAACTATTCAGTAGTAAGGACGACGACGTGCTGGTGAAGAAATTTCTAACGAGCGTCAGCGGGCATTTCGATACCTAAAGTACGTTTCATTAATTCATAAGTCGACCAACATATCGCGGCGGCCGGGACGTGGAAGAGTACACGCGCGTGCGCTCCAGAGAAGAGAGCTTTTACGCCTTCAGTTCGAGCGACGTGTGCGGCGACTTTAAACGCGTTCGTCGATGCGTAGATCGATTTTATGTTTTGTTGTTGTTGTTGTTGATGTTGTATAGTCGTTGGCGATAATAGAAGGGCGCCAGTTTGCAAGCAACGCACTGGGTCTCCTCTAATCGCGCACGATTGATTTAAAGTCGAATGCTCGACAGTTTTCGCGACGTCGCACTTTAGAACGACTTCACAGTGCGTTTGCATGCGTGTTTTCACGACATCCATCGGTGTCGTTAAGAAACTAGCTATGCCTCCGGCGAAACCGCCTGCTAAAAACTGCGTACGAAAACCTTCGTCCTCTTCCTCGATCTTCAAAGCTCTTTTAGTCGATTCATATAATCCAACGTGGATCGCCGTGAACGGCACGTTCATGATCAAAGTCGTTGGATACGATCGATACAAAACGGACACGCCTTCATTCTTAACGATCGTTCGCATGGCCTCAAACGCGTTCTTGAACCTGGCCTGCTGCATATACGACTTCTGCGAAGAAGAAGCTCCTCCTATTACTCTTTTATTATTATTATTTGTACTATTCGTATTAGGAAACGGCGCGCCTTCGCCGGCTTGATATTTCACTTCAGAAGGACATTGCCCACCTAACTGCATTTGCATGCGTTGCTTCACCGTATCCAACGGCGTTTGCACTGCATCACCTAACGTAGTCGCTAACGCGCCAGCAGTTGCGTCGGCGGCGATCTCCGAAAACTCTGACATCTTCCTCTTTTCATCATTATTATTATTATTATTATTATTATTATTATTACTCGTCTGCGTCTGTGCCATGAAACTGTAATCATCGTTCACGAAACTTCTCCTCCTAAAAAACGTTTTGAAGTATTCATAGGACGCGAAATATATCGCATGCGCTGGCCCGGCCCCTAAACCTCCCGCGACGACGCCTCTGTACAGTCCTTTCACGCCATCCGTTCTAACGATCGATTTAATCACGTTCTTGAAACTCGATTTCGATTGAGCCGCGTGCGTTTGCGTTGATTTCTGTAAACTAATCCCTTGTTGTTGTTGTTGTTGTTGTAAATAACTCTGATCACGATGATGACCACTCAGATGCGTGGCGAGCTGCATGCGCGTCTTGATCGTATCGACCGGGAACATCAAAGTGTGCTCCATGGTACCAGCGCAGGCGCCGCTGAACATGTGCGCGTAGAATATATTATTATTATTATTATTATTCACCGATCGTGGTTGTTCCTGTTTCGTTTCATGAGTTGTTGTTGTTGTTGTTGTTGTTGATGATGATTGCGCTGCGCCGCCCCTGTTTGCACTCATTGGATCAATAAACTCGAGCTTTTATGGGTGTATTACTTAAGTAAGAGCCGCTCTGCTCTGCGCAAAGTAAGCGTTCGTTCGTTTTTTCAGAAGCTTCAGTTTATGCGAGTGTGGATATAGATATAGTTCAGCGCGAGTTATATTCGATCAAAACCAATAAGCTTCTGCTTTTCTGATGCTGATGATGGCTTCATATAAGGGGCAGCAAAAAGCACGGGCAGGACTGCGTAGTATTGTTTCGGGTTTCATACAAGACAGCAGCAAAGAGCGCTTTCAATCAGTCAGTGCAAATAAAGAAAGAAAAAGAGTGCCGCTGCTGCTGCTGAAAGAGCGTAATCGTTATTTATGTACATTTTCCCCACGCATCGCTGTTATTCGTTACACGTAGTTATAACGTGGTAGCAGTAATTAACGCTTCAGAGAAGCAATGAAGCGCACGATAAAAGTGATGCGCTGATATGTAATAAGTAACGAACTAATCAACGCGCGATAGCAGTCAGTAGTATCAGTAGAGCCTGCGTCAGTAGAGAGAGAGAAGTATACTGATGATGTTTTAACGAATAATGGGGAACTATCGTAATACTACTAATACAAATAACAACGAAGAGAACGAATCAATGAACTCGTCCGAAATCGGGTGCGATAGGCACGAACGAGGCATAAAATACCCATCAGAATTGCAAAGCCTTTGCGCGCTGTCTTGCATATATTGCTTCGTCGGATGTGACGCGAAGAAAATCGTAAATCGTTTCGCGTTCCATCCACCGAGACCGGCGCATTACGAAATAAAGCAAACGAGTAGGGGGACGAGATATCCAACGCATTCTCAATTTCATCCACTGTATCAACAGTTACAGAACGCGCAGAACAGACGAGAACAATTATTGGCGCAACAGAAGTTCTCATCGTTCACTTGCTACGACGTCAAGTTCAGTACTGACGATGACGGCGATGACGATGAAGAGAAAATAGTCCGCGTGTTTTTTAGACCGGCGCCGAGGTCAGCGAAACGAGCGAGAGTGATTATTCATTCGCATGGGAACGCAATGGATTGTGGGGGCTGTTTTGAGATGTTAAGCGAGATCGGGGATCAGCTAGATTTATCAGTGATGACGTATGATTATCGCGGGTACGGGAAGTCGGGAGATTTATATAATAGCGCGACCGTAGAGTCGATTGAAGAGGATCTGAGGAAAGTCGTCGAGTGGGCGACGACGCAAAGAGGGTTAGTCAGTGCTTTGACTGGAGATACGCGCGATCAGTTCAAGTTGGAAGATTTGATTTTGTGGGGACAGTCGTTAGGGAGTGGACCTGCGACGAAAATTGCGACGGAGAAAGAGATCGGCGGGCTGATTTTAGAATGCGCTTTAGCTTCGGGGACGAGAGTTTTGATCGGCGAAGCGAAAGAAAAGCACTCCTGTGTAAGTCCGGTGAGTTGTTTTCAAGGATGCGAAGTTTTCGATAATCAAAAGTTAGCGAGTGATGTTAAATGCCCATCGTTAGTCATGCACGGTTTGAAGGATTTCGAAATTCATCAATCGCACGGGAAGTTGATTTACGATCGATTACTAGCACGCGAAGAGAAATCTCAATCAAATCAGAATAACAATAATAATAATAATAATAATATAGAAAAATTTAAAACGTACGCGTATTGGTCGAAAACGGCAGGACATGATGACGTTTTTTATGATAACCCGCGAGAACTGATTAGACAAGTCCAAAAATTTGTGCGCACGTTACCGACGACTGAAAGAATAGAAAACTCGAAATTGAGCAGAACCGAAAAAGGATTATCCGCTGTTGATTTAGCCGTCCCTAACAATGTCGTTTCCATGGAAAGACGAAGGGAAAATAAAGAAAAGAAACCGTACAACGAAAATTTCAATAATGTTAATAACGACTTGTTTTATCAAGAATTGGCGCCTAGAAAGCAAACGATGAACAAATAATTCTAGAACCCTTTATTTATTTATTTATATTACTTGTATTATTATTACTAATACTGGAATGTTATTAGAGCGGCGCGCATGAATAGATTTTTATTCGTGTTTTTAATTCTTTTTTTATTATATGTTTTTACTATCAAAGTACCAGTGGTACGTACAACAACAACAGCAACAATTTACTACGTATATGATTTTATAAATAGGATGTATTATTTCCTTCCGCGTAACGAAGAGAGCAAAGGATCTTGTTCGTTCGCGTTTGAAACGAATGAGATATCATCATCAGAAAAAGAAGAAGAAGAACGATTTCTTTTCACTCTTCGTGCGACAAGTGCGATAACGGCAAAAGCGGCAGCCATCGCGCTAGCTAAAGGAGCGACGACCGTGAACTTTTCATTCGTTACGTTCGCTTGGTCTCGCATTTGATCGTCCCACATTTTAATCATGTCTAATTCAGTAATATCTCCCTTACCATTCGAAATAGCTTGCCCGAGTTGCGCGGCAAGCGCGGCTGAGGAAGTTCCCGATACCCCCGGGTTCTTCGTCGGATCTCTTCTGTATTCTCTTTTATAATATGATCCCGCTGTGCACGTTTCATCGCTACCTAATTCAGCGCCGCCATCGTCATCGGCGTGCTTAACAACTGGATATACGGATTCAAAAAGTAAACCACACGTTGAAAATCCATTCTCGTCGTATAAATTATCATTTAAAGTCACTGGACCTCGCGGACCTCTTTCTAATTTGAAATATCCATCTTCGCCAAAACTTGTACCGTAAGAATTCTTAACGAGCCAATACGGCGTGTTGCCATACTTTGCGTCAACTCCCCAACCGACAACCATTGCGGCGTGATTAATCGAGGCAATGCCTCTACCAGCTGGTCCACAATCTTCAAATTTAATAACACCTTCGTCGTACATTTGCAAATTATTCGCGTTGATACCGATAGCGACTGGGCCTTTTTCATAAATGGCTTTCATTAATGCGTCGTTTCCTTCCGTTTGCGCGATGTCACACATACCAGGAGTTGTCCATTTCTTCTCGACATTATCTTCCAAACATTGCATTTCGTCCTGGTCTTCTTCACTAGGGAAAGTATATCCAGAAGATGACATCGCGAGGTCGTATTTATCCTTTGACGCGATGCCGCCAGCTTCGTCGACGTACATGTACGCAGTATACATGTTCCCAGTGTTGCACCCATGATCTCGAGTATCGCAATTCATTAACTGTTTCACACTCAAAATGACAATGTTATCTTTCGTCATCACCGCGGCTCTCGCGGCGATAGAATCGGCAGAGACGAAAGCCCAGCACGAAGCGCAAGTATCTCGTTGATCGTGCACTTCGCCGACTAAATCGCGAGGCCATCCCTCGGGCGGGTTTGTCCACGAAAACTCTTCTGGATAGTTATCGACGCCTAATAATGATTTTCCACTAGAAAATAAAGAAGAATCGACAGAGTCGTAATCGTCCGATGTGAATTCGGCTTCAATTTCTTTTATGACGTCGCCGACATTATTTTTGTCGTCTTTCTCGTGTTTGCCCTCTGAAGCTTCCGTCGTCGTCGTCGTAGTAGTAGTAGCAATTGGTGTCGGTGTTGTCGAACCAGATTTATTATTATTATTATTATTACTATTATTATTATTATTATTATTACTATTATTATTGTTTGCTTCGGAAACTTTATTGTTGTTGTTATTGTTATTGTTTTGAACACCTCCTGGAGCGTTTTGTGCCTTCGCTTGTTGTTGTTGTTTCTCAGCGCCTTTAACGATTTCCCCTGAAACCTCGTCCTCGGCGTCCTTCTCCATCTTTCCAAACGTTTTTTCAAAACTTTGTTCAATTTGTTGCGGAATTTGTACGTTTGGATCGTCCGGCTGTCTCCCGGCTCTGTTAGCCGCGATCTCCATCTGTTCCTTCTTCCAACTCTTATAAGTCAAATGTTTCGATATGAACTCTTCTTGCGTTAAATCTGCAAACTCGGTCACGCGCATCCCAAACGCTTTCGATTGTTTCGCGTTATGTTTTTTCATCTTCATTAAGTTCAACTCGAATATCTTCTCTCTTTTCAACGACTCCGCGCAAGGCTTTTCGATTTCTTCGTAGCCGCAATAGTTCTTCCCGTGAAGTTTCATGAACTCGATGAAGTTTTGTTGATGATGATCGTTCATCGTATCTCTCTGTTGTTGTTGTTGTTGTTGTTGTTGTTTATCAACGGCAGTAGCAGCAGTAGCAGCAGTAGCGTCAGTAGCAGTAGGAGATACTCCTACTCGTTCCTCCTGTCTTTGTTCCCTATCACCGCCGCTGATCGCGTCGCCTGCGCTCTCCCTAAGGTCTTTTGGCATCTGTTGATATTCCCCAAACGAGGCGACGGACTCGTCATCATCAGCGTTCTCATTACCATCATCATCACTGCCGTTTTGAACGACTGTTTGAACAAAACTGCTCATCTTTTCTCGATCGTTTGTTTTCTTTCGCCCCCCGAACGATAACTCGGCCACTTCCTCGCGCCTCTGACTCAAATTCGTCTTCGCCAATGCGTCGAGCAAATCTGTACGCGGCCCATTTTCGGATCTCACGCGCTCTTTTGCCAGTCCTAGCGCAGCTTTCGTACTGCTCAAGCTGCTTGCAAATAAGACCGGAGAGGAAGTAGCGGTGGATGATAGGAGACCTAACGATGCTGCGATAATCGCCTTCTTCATCGCTCTAGAGCTGCTTCTGCTGACGAGTACTGTTTTTGATCTCTCTCCAACAAACGCAGTCCTTCGGTTGTTCTTATTATTATTCTGCTGAATGATGGGGAAGAGGTCGTTTTATGCTGATGACCAAATAATTGCGCGGACACGTTTTTGCACCGGCAGGCTAATGAGAAATGAGTTCTTTTTTTTGGTAGGGTTTAGGGTTTTCTCTATTGTTTTTTAGACTGATTGAAATAAGGAAATCAGCAATAATAAGGGCTTCTTCTTCATTCCCTTGTATTTTGTGCTAAATAACAAACAGAGGAGCATCATCGTCAAAAATCGTCCAAAAATGAACACGCAAATGAACGCTCAAATGCTAGAGACACAATCGCTCTTATTAAGCGATAGTTCCCACGCTCGCGCTACTTCGCTCGATCCCTCTTCTTCTTCTTCTTATTCTCACGACGATCATCAAAGGAACGTGGTCTCAAAAGCGATGAAGACCGTGATCGCCGCGGCTGTATCGGTCTCGATGTTCACGATCGCATTAGCCGCGGCCCAAAACGGAAACTTCAAAATGGCAAACAATGATCGCGCGGCCATCTCGAATGGATTAGGGGATATGCAACGCGCGATGGTGAGATTATCGGTTGGATGCACGCCTGAAGATGTCTTGCAATTACTACCGTTCCAAGCGAAGGAGTGGAAAGGTCGAGTCGGCGCGAAGTTCGTCACGGCGAACATGTCACCGAATTTCGATTACTCGAACGCTTTAGAGATGGACGAGGAGCAGTGCGGCGTGTTCTCGGTCGCGCACGCGTTAGAGCACGATGCGAAGTATGGATTTTTCTTATACGAAAAAGCGAATCCGGAGAATTTCGTGAGTGATATTGGCGTGCAACCGCGCGGGGGCTATGATGACATCGAAGTCGTCGAAGAAGAGGTTGAAGAAGCGAACGACGACGAAGAGGAATCTGCGTCAACGGCTTCGAAGAAGAAATCGTCGTCGTCGTCAAAGAAGATAGGCGATGATGTGATTGAAGATGAATTAAGTTCAATGTCTGAAGCGCAGAAGGAGTTCTTCTTGAAAGCTGAGCAGATTAAGCAAGAGGAAGCAGTTTCTGCTGCCGCATCGACGAAGAAGCACGGCGGTCGTTCATCGAAGAAAGAAGAAGTCGAAGAAGCCGTCGTCGTCGTAGAACCGAAAACTGGAGAAGACGAAGCAGTCGAAGAAAAACCATCATCAAAAAAGAGTGCTACTAATAAGAAAGAAACCATGGCCGAGAAGACTATGCGTTTACAACAAGAAAAGATTGAACTTTTGGAGAAAGAAGTCGAAGAAGCTCGCAAAGCGGACGCGGAGAAGCAAGAATTACAAGAATCAAAACAACGCGAAAGCGAGAAAATCGAACACTTGAAACACGAAAAGAAAGAAGCCGCGAAAGCTTTATTGCATGCGAAGGAAACTAAGAACGTCGATGCGTTTTTCAATTGGGGATGGTGGTCATCTTCGTTGTTCCACGCGGAAGAAGAAGTGGTCGCTGAACAAAAAAAAGCGGCAAAGAAATCCGCGCCGGTTTCAAGAAGAGCGCTTTTGGACCTTCACCGCCCAGTGAACAAGCTCGTCGTTCCAACGACAGATGCGGACAACGTAGCTTTGTTGGGTCACAAAGCAACAGCTGCTGCTGCATCGACGACGGCAAAAGCCTCGCCTCATTCCCGCACTCACGGAAAAGTGTCCACCGAGACGCAATCGCAAATCGATGAATACGACCGAGAAGTCAAATTGATCAAATCTTCGAAAAAACATGCTAAAAAAGAAGTTTCCGCCGATTCTATCAATGAGGCCATGGATGAAGTCGTCACCGCGCGCATTGAATACCCGGTGCAGTTCATCACTTCCATGGCGTCCTGCGTCTCGAAGCACGAGCTTGAAGATACAGAGTATTATCCAAGACACGGCGTCGCTAATCCGCTCGATGACAACGTCTTTGTCTTTGGTGCGTGCAGATCTGATATCCCGCAGTGTGGTAACCCGGCTCAAAGGTATCCGTCCACTTGCGAAGTTCAAAAGCCAAACGACCAAACGTTCCAACTCGCGGTCAAAGCGTGCTTGGAAGAAGCTCCAGTCGATGGTAACTGCGTGAAGTTTGGAAAACGATCTGAATTCGGCGTCATGTCAAACTGGGACGTCTCCGAAGTTACCGATATGACGGCCGCATTTGAGGATCAAACGAGCTTCAACGGCGACTTGTCCAACTGGGACACGAGAAACGTAAAATCGTTCGACAGAATGTTTAGCGGCGCCGTTCAGTTTCACCACGACATCTCGAAATGGAGAGCAGCCTCGAAGTTGTCAGATCATAACATGTTTCTTGGTGCCAAAGCGTTCAAAAGTGCGTGGGAATGTGGATTTAGACCATCCGGCTTGCTCGACTTCCACTCGTGCGCATCGTCGAAAGTGATTGAAGAAATCGTCACTGGCAAGAGAGCGTTACCTACTCAAACTTCATCGGCGGTATCGTCTACTTCTTTCTCGACGGCAACGTCGAACCCGACTTACGTGTCTTCTTCTTCGGCGGCGACGGCGACGGCAAATGTTGGTTCGAAGGGATATCTCACCGATGCGAACATCATGGACGAAGTCACGGATTGTTTGCTCGCCGAACCGACCAAAGGTGATTGCGCCGGCCAAGCCTTTGGCCCAATCTCGACTTGGGACGTCTCTCGCGTAACAAACATGGACCAATTGTTCATGGATCCGCCGAAAGCGAAAGAAGCAGAAAAGTATAGCAGCTTTAATGGCGACCTGTCCAAATGGGATGTCTCTAGCGTCACGTCCATGATTCGTATGTTCAACCGCGCGGATGCGTTCAACGGAGACTTATCTCAATGGGACGTCTCAAGAGTTGAAGACTTCTCGGGAATGTTCAGACATACGGATATGTTCAACAGCGATATTTCGAACTGGAACATGCACTCCGCGAAAGGCGTCGATGAAATGTTTATGATGACGTACAACTTTAATCAAGACTTGTCCAAATGGGAGTTGCCGCAGTGCGGAAACTTTGACAGAATGTTTTCATTAAGTAACGCGTTTGATTATGACATTTCCAACTGGGTAATCGGCGGCGCTGCCACTCATTCGGACATGTTCAAAGATGCGAAAGCGTTTGTAAAGAAGTTCACTTGTGCCAGCGCCGATCATGGACCGGCTAGCACTTGCAAGGCGAACTAAAATTATAAAACGGCCAAGCTCTCGATAAACTTTCTTCTGTACTTCTTTTCATAATTACACTATATATGTGCCACACATTTAATCACAATTAATACTAAATATATCTATATATGCAAAAATCTCTTATATCTTACTTAACGTACACACCTACTCGTACTATATATATATTACAATACTTCTAACGCAACTTCTTCAATTACATCGCGCGCATCTAGTAGCGTTTGAATTTCTTCATTTTCCGATACTAGAAAAACGCGCTTAGTTCGTTCGGCGTTCACTCGCGCCCAAAGCCAAGCGTCATGACCAGGTCTCGTTGCGCGGTCAATTATAGAGGCATTCCTGTCGTCGTAATCTTTCGATGCTTCTTGTTCTTGCTCCATGAAATCTTCGATTTCATCGCGCATCTTCATCGATTCTCTCTTAGAAAGCTTCGTTAAAGATTTCTCTCCGCCACTCGTCTTTGTCACTTTAAACTTTTCCTCTTTATTATTACGTTCCTCAACTACATATGCTATACCATTATTATTTGTAGTAATAGTAGTAGTATCTTCTTCTTCTTCTTCATCTTCCTCTTCTTCGTTTCGTTCTCCCGCTACTAACTTCATACCTAACCTTTCGATTAACCTCCTCAACTCTTCCTTCACATCACAATCACTATGACTACTATTACTCCTATTACTACTACTAATATACTCCTCCATTTTTTCCTTAACGTTCACTTTCAATACATCTCTTAAATACCTCAAACACCCAAAATGTTTCCATTTTTCTTCAATCTCTCGCTCACTGATCACTAGTGCACAAAACACATCACCACCATCATCTTCTTTGGTCTTAATCGGCAATTGAATAGCGCAGTAGTATTTCCCATTCGCTTTCGCTCCAATGAATTCATCACCATTATTTTCTTCTTCTTCTTCTTCTGAATCTCCTTCTTCTTCTTCTTCTTCATTCGTTAAACTCTTCTTCTTCTTCTTCTGAATCTTCTTCCGAATCTTCTGAGAAATGAACGTTGCACTGAATTGATTCAAAGCTATTAAGAAAGCGCTTTGTTCGCACTGTATGCGCTCTGAGCAATGAGAAGGGAAGAACGCGATGATTCTGGAGATTTCGTTTTGTTCTGATTCAATCGATTGGTCGTATGCGAATGCAGTGATTGGTTTATTAGTAGTACTATTAAGTTTCATCTTGTTCTTTGTCTTGTTCTACTGTGCAGTTCGTTGAGAGTAATAATGAGGGATTTTGGACAAAAATGGTCGCCTTCATTCGTTCGCGTTCGCTCTATTATACTCGTACTAATATTATGTACATGCAGGATCTCAATTCTTCTGTCCTATGCTAGAGAGGATGAGATGAGCGAGAGCGCCGAAGAATACGCCGACGAACCAAGCGCAATCATACGCCATTGAGAATATTTGCGGAACCTCGAACGTCGAAGGAACAAAACCAGTGGCTAATAGAAATCCGGGGAGGTTCGCGAGAACGCCTATTGTGAACGCGATAATTGCGCGATAATTATACCCGTTTTGGTAATAATACTCCCCTTTTGGATCGTCCGAGTATAAATCGGTTACGTTTAGCTTTTGTTTGCGTAACACGAAGTAATCGCATAACATGATTCCTAAAATTGGAGCTAAAAACGCTCCGTAACCCGTTAACCAAACGAATACGTACGAACTCGCGTCACTCGTGAGCTTCCATGGTAAACACATAGTTCCTATGATCATAGAAAGGATTGAAGCCGTTCTGAACGATAACTTTGATGGCGCGATGTTTTGCAAAGCGTTCGCTGGGGCTAAAATGTTCGCCGCGATGTTCGTGGACAAAGTCGCGGTTAATATACCAATCGCGGCTAAAACGCTACTAATTTTGCCCCACCCAAAATGTTGAGATAACTGACTCGTGACGACCATTGGGTCAGTCAATAACGAACTAGACGTGTTCAAAATCGTCGACGCCGAAGACGTGACGACGATTGAAGCAAAAGCAAAGATTAACATCGTTAACGGCATTGCAAAAGACGAGCTTTGAAACGATTTTTTCGACTTAGAATATCGCGAAAAATCTGACACGTTTACTATCATTGTCGCCCAAAACGACGCTGCAGCTGTTGCGGCTTGTAATATCGTTCTCCACGAAAAACTAACATCAACATTATTATTTGCAAACGATTGTGTAATTGCATGAAACATTGACGGAAAAGCAGAATTCGTAGTCGTAAACACGAACAAGAGTAAAGTCAAGAATAAGAGCACTGGTGCGGCGAACTTTTCGATCGTTTTAATACTTTCCACGTCGTTCCAAACGACGAACGCTTGCGCGAGGAAAAATAAACCGTATAACGAAAAATCAATCACTCCCCCGAATTCGTTCGTCGTAGACACAGTCGATGCCGCGATTAGACCGAAATCGACGAATAGCGTTTTCAAGCACTTCGCTCCGACGACGGTTTGTATGCCAAACCAAATCGACGCTATTAGACCTCTACTTAAGCCAGCTACGTTTGCGCCTTTCACCCCGAACGAAGCTCGTGCTTGTACAACGTATGGCAAGCCATATTTAACGCCCGCAGCGCCTTGCCAGCACGTAGGCAACAGAACTAAAACGTTCGCTAAGAAGATCAAAATCAAAGCAATTTGTGCGTTCACTTTTCCTAAAGCCATTAAAGATGACACTAACGTCCACGCCGGGACGCATACGACTAAACCGATCCACAACGCGGATAAGTCTATGAATCCGAACGATCTGTTACGCATTAACACTGGCGCAAGATCTTCATTATACATCGTTATCGAGGTTTTTCCAGAATCGAACGTTTCAATCATACCATCGTCTCCGTCGTCGTCTTCGTTCGCGTTCTTAACGAGAACACTCCTGGTAAGTACTCTTGAAGGCACCCTATTTTTAAGGACTATTATTTCACGACGACGCGCGTGCTCGTTTCTTCTTCTCGGCAGTACTAACACACGAGGACTATTCGCCTTCGCGGCATGAGTCTTCCTAGTCTCTTTGTTACTGCTTACGGTGATGGCCGCATAGTTTTTACTCATCACGCGCTCGATCATGTTTTTCTGAAACCTTATTTATATCTTTAACGACGACGTGCACTTACTGATACCTTTCTCTGATGCTCGTTACCATTAACGGTCTGAGGTGTACTACGCTATGGCTCTAGACGGAAAAAATAGAATTTTTGACTCGCGCGAAGCACGTTTACTTATTTATTCCCCGTTCAATCAAAACGAACAAAATTGGCCAATACGGCGACTGGCGCGTATGAGTAC
>Ga0209830_10003144_pt1 | contig 12802 bp, 10 predicted proteins | sample ArcticOcean_MG_C_12_FD_187439 | JGI IMG/M metagenome (GOLD analysis project Ga0209830, IMG submission 187439) | Marine microbial communities from western Arctic Ocean - ArcticOcean_MG_CB8_130 (SPAdes) (version 2) | ecosystem: Environmental > Aquatic > Marine > Oceanic | place: Arctic Ocean...
GCCGTCATTACTGGCATTCAAATTCACTCCACGAGAGTCGCGAAATCGAAGGTGTGGCACCCACACTTGGAATTCATCGCGCCGACGAGCATGTACATCGTCAACAACGGGATCAAGCACACGATGGATATCATGGGCATCGATCCGCCGACGCCGAGGCAGTTGTTTAAAATTGGAGCCGGGGAAGTTATTTACGAGTTACCAAAACCCAAAGGAGGCGGATGGTTTTAGACGAGAGCGAACGACTGATACTTTTTATTATTATATTAATCTTCATCACATCATACCAGTGGTACCACCATATGATTACAGGCGTATATCTATCTCTAAATTCTCAACCGGCGAGTAACGAGAGCAGACCGCCGCCCATACTCTGCGCGCCGTCCATCACGTGCGTGTACCAATTCAACATGATTGTTTTTCTGGCACCTTTCGATTTCCCCACAACTTTTTCCACGGAATGAAACGACGATCGCGTCACCGGAAACGCGTACGCGCTGTTCGCGACAAACGCCATCTTCTTTTCGCACGGCGCCGATCCGTCAATTTTGTCTCTCAGTTTGTGTTGCTCCGGAGTATGCAAACACGTGCCATAAGTATACACCGAACTTTCCTCGTTCGCATCTTGCGGTAAATACAACTGAAACGTTAAAATTTTCTTCCTGTTATCCGGATGCGTTCCTATGCTAAATCCTCCGGCGTCGCTTTGTACGCGAAAATCTCTCGACGCCGGTTTCTTACTAATCTTTAACTTCATAAATAACGCCAACTTCACGCTCGGCGAGTACAACGCTTTCGTCGCTCTCTCCCAGACTTTTTTCGCTCTCAATACTTTCCCCCACTTCTTCTCGTCTCTCAATTTCAAAATATCAAACGCGGAACACTTGTACCTCTTATCCGCGTCTTTTCTCCCGACCTGACCGGCGTTCGCTCTCTGGTCTTTCATCAACGCGTACGCCGGAGGAAAATACGCGTTCATATCGTCGTATAAATCTTCCGGTAAAATGTCGCAGAAATATGCCGATTTAAACGGGTCTTTGTTTAAAATCGCTTCGTGGATCGCGTTGACTATGTGTTTCACGTCTTTCCTCGCGTCGTATTGATATAACATCGAAGAAGACGCATCTTTACTATTACTACTAAATCCTGAGGAAATTTGCACTCCTAAAGAAGCTGCTCCATCCTGCTCGCTTTTGCTTCGATTACAGTGAATAAAATATTCGTTCGGATCAAAATCTCCTCCCTTCTTCGAAATTGGCACGTGTTCCTTCGCCACGCTCGCGTCGTAATACCGCTCTTTCGCTTTCCTCTTCTTCTTTATCAAAGTCGTCGTCCTTCTCTCCTCGTCTTGTTGTTCCAATTCCGTTACGAATAATCCATTTTTACCGCTGATGGTAGTAGTATTATTATTACTATTAAAGACGATGAACCCACCGAAAACAACCACCAACAAAAACAAGAGCAGCAAGAGCAGCGCAAACTTCCTTTTTTGTGTCGTAATTCGGCTTTGTTGCGAGAGGATGTGGGGAGCAGTCGCGTGCATTATAAGTGAAGTCCAATTTGCTCCACTTTAAAACTCGTACTTAGCAGCGCGTAAACACGATGCCGGAACAAGACCACCAAAACCTTTCGAAAGAACAAAAGAAGAATAAAATGCTCGCGCACCTCTCCCAGCGCGTCCACGCGTCCTCGCCGCTCCCGAAAAACAACACAGAGAGAAAGTTGCAAACGAAGTTGGACGCGTTGATGCATCGACTGCAAGACGAAACGGTCACGGAAACAACTTTGGTTGACCTTTTAACGGAATACGCGCTGACGTTGCAAGAACAAGCGGAACACTTTAGTGGCACCAAATCAGCAGTAGTAAACGAAAAAGGTGAAGAAGTTCAAGATGAGAACGAGGATGTGGTGGAAGGGTTGCACGCGAAAGCGTGCGTAGCGTACGAGTTTGCGTCAAAATGGAAGGAAAGGTATACCATTTACTACAACTGGGCGATAGCGGTCGGCGACCGCGCTCGAGTGTTGGAACGGAAACGACCGGAGGAAGCGAGGATATTATGGCGAGAGGCGTGCGAGAAGTACGAAAAAGCGGTGGAGGTTGGAATGAGCCGGTCATATTTGAGAGGAGGAGGAGAAGGAGGCGAGATGGTGACGCCGATGAGCGTATCGCGAGCGTTGAATAATCACGGGTTGGCGTTGCGACAGAGAGCGATGTTGATGACGGACTCGGAGACGGAGGAGTCTAGTAACACGGACGAGAGTAAATCGAAATGTTTGAGCGAAGCGATTCTGAAATTTCGAAGGGCGATTCGCATTTCATCTGATTTCCATCGAGCGGCGTATAATTTAGGCACGGTGGAGTTCGCTCGAGGTGAGATGGAAGCAGCCGCGGTGTACGTTTTTTCGGCGTTGGCGATGGTGACTTCTGCGTTGCCGTCTTCGTCGGAAACGGAAAACGCGAAAGTAGTCTACTCGCAAAGCGCACAGTTAGTCGAAACCGCGTTGCCGGACACGCAATGCGGCGACGATTCTCTCTTCGCTGGAAACGTTTGGTTCGCCGGCGGCGTAGGAGGGAAGCGACGCGGAGAAGACACGAAGAACAAAAGACGAACGACGATAACCGATTTCGATTGGGCGCGACGCCGCTTCGCCGTCTGCGCATCTGCTTTCAAAACCGTCGACTCCGCGCAAACATTTCGCATCAAGAGTGAATCCGGAGATTACGTGCCTTCACGAAACGACGCGTGGGGTGATGATGCGGCTCCGGATACTCATTTCAACGTCAATCTCCCCATGCTCTCCGTCGAGTCGTGCGAACCGATTTCGGACATCTCGCGTCCGCCAAACTGTTTCGCTTTCCTCCTCTCCGTCCGAGATGATTTGGAAACCGCAGAAAAAGAAGAAAACGATGATAAAGATTCTCCCCCCGCGGTCGTCCGTCACTACCGCTTCGCCTGCGAAACCGAATCCGAGCGAGACGTCTGGGTGGACGCAATCGCGCTCCTCGCCTCGTTGGCCAAAAGAGGAAAAGCGGAACACTTAAAGTCCGTCTTGTTGAGCTTAAAAGCAAAGCGCAAGAAAAGAGTTGGATTCGTTTAGTTTAGATTAGAGAGAAATAGATATAGAACTATGTATCGGATGTTGTATTTTTAGCGCAAAAATGTTACTTTAAAGCTTCTCTCTCGTTTTGAGTCTGGGAAAAAAAAAAGATCTCAAACAAATTCAAACGCTTCATTCTTTTTGCGGCGGTTTAAACCCTCGACGCACGAGCAGAGAGAGATAATACGATGCAAACGAAAGAATAGACGACGATTCAGACGAAAGTGGGGAAGAAAAAAGGCGCTCTGTCGTCCGCGCTCACCCAGTCTTTGACAAACTCTGATGCTTCCTCTTTGGCCCCCATTTGTACAACTGCGGGTGGGTTTGGGAACGATATTACTACGACTACTATTGATGATGATGATGACGCGCAAAAGCGAATAGGCATCCCCATTCACAAGCGAACGAACAATTACGGCGATTCCTCGCGAGGCAGACACGGACGGGAATATTTCGACGACGAGGAATTACACGGGAAGAGCATCGGGAGGCAACACGGGAGTTATCACTACATCGAAAAGTTCGCGGACGTGAACGATATCGAAGCGATGGGATCGCCGACGAGTAAAATGATGATGAATGGTAGTAGCAACAACAGAGATCATAATAGCTATTTATTAAGACGACAGAATAGCGGTGGTGGTGGGGTTGGTGGGGAGAGCACTTCGGTAGGCGCTCGAACGATACCCCAAGTTCACGTGTACGCGGAGTCGAACGCGATTCCTATTTCGCGGTCGTTTGAGAATTTAGAAGTTGGGCCGATGGGGTTGTGCGGGTCGCCGTCGGCGAATGCTGGCGGGCAACCGAGTTCGCCGGTTATTGTAGTGCACACGAAAGAGATGGACGAGGACGCCGGGAACGTCGGGATGGCGGGAGGACGAAATCGATCGAGAAGTTTCTCGTCTTTACTGTTGTTGGAGGCGCAAGAGATTCGGGCGGGAAGCGTTGGAAACAGTCCGAGACATAGTCGCTTGAGCGGAGCTGAAGCGTAACGTAACTTTTGTGTATTCTTGTGTAATTTGTATTGTTTTAGTATTATTTGGATGCGGTTGTCGCTAATAGATCTGTCATAACTTTTAATCGAGCCTGAACCGCGGCTAACTGTTCGCTCAACTCTTTCGCCTCAGCTTGCGCCTTTTCCACCACATCCGGTCGAGCTTTGCTCAAGAAAGCCTCCGAGTTCAATCGTCCGTTCAAACCGTTCAAATCTTTTTCCAACTTTTCGGCTTGTTTCTTCAACCGTTTAGACTCTTTCGCTGGATCCGCTAAGCCGGCTAAGGATAAGAATACTTCCACGCCATCGGCGACGATGGCGTTGACGTAATCGGACGGGTTTTGCTCGCAATCGGCAGGAGCTGAAGACGCGACCGTGGTCGACGCCGGGTCTAATCTCGCCAACGAGCACAAGACGGCCACTTCGCTTTGCAAATCGGAAAGCAACGCCGAGGAATCTTTAACGACAATCGTGCAATTTTCTATTTTCTTCGCCGGTTCGACGTTGTATTCCGCTCGCGCGTTTCGAATTTTTGTGACGACACTTCTCAGTGTTTCGTACGATTGTTCCGCGGCATCATCCTTCTTCTGGTCGGTTTCCGGCCACGATTGCGAGATTAACAAATCGCCCGAATGCGGCAACGCCTGCCAAATCTCCTCCGTGACGTAAGGTACAAACGGGTGTAACAGTCTCAAAATGCTATCGCACGCGTATAAAGTTACCGCCAACGCGCGTTTCTTCCCTTCTGGATCGTCTTTGTTGTTGAATTTAGTTTTAATAGACTCGATGAACCAATCCGCGAAATCATCGTAGAAGAACCCGTAGGCGTTGCGACCGGCGATGCCGAAATCGTACTTGTCCAAAGATTTCGTCACTTGATCGACGGTTTGGTGCAATTTGGAGATGATCCATCGCTCGGAAAGCGATAAGGACGAAGTATCCGAAGATGCAATCGTTTCGGACATTTTTTGAATCTCTATGCGCTCGTCGTCGCTCAATTCTTCCATGGCGAACAAGACGAATTTACCGGCGTTCCAAACTTTGTTCGTGAAATTTCTGTTGCTCTTCAATCGTTCCAAACTCAAGTTCAAGTCTTGTCCGGGACTGGTACCAGTCGCCAAGGTGAATCGCAAAGCGTCGCATCCGACGTCACCGATAACTCCCAACGGGTCGACGACGTTGCCTAACGATTTCGACATCTTTCTTCCTTGTTCGTCTCGAACTAAACCGTGTAAATACACCGTGTGAAACGGCAACTTACCCGTCATGCCGTAGGACATCATGATCATTCTCGCCACCCAAAAGAACAAAATATCGTGTCCAGTTTCCAACACAGACCCTGGAAAATACTTCCTGAAATCCGGAGCGTTTTCATCTGGCCAACCCATGGTTGAAAACGGCCACAAACCGCTCGAAAACCACGTGTCCAACACGTCTTCGTCTCGGTACAAAATAATCTCCTCGCCGTATTTCGCCTCGGCTTGGGCTCGTGCATCTTTGTCGTTCTTCGCCACGACGTACTTCTTCGACGCGCCTTTACCTTCGCCTTTCTTTGCATTCTGTAAATCTTCTATGCTATCGTGAACGTACCACACCGGGATGCGATGACCCCACCACAATTGTCTGGAGATGCACCAATCCTTGCAATCGCTCAGCCAGGTCTCGTAAACTTTCTCGAAACGTTTAGGGACAATCGTCAACTCGCCTGTTTTCAAGGCGTTCAGCGCTGGCGTGGACATAGTTTCCATCTTACAAAACCACTGCTCGGACACCATGGGTTCGATGACCTCGCCGCCTCTTTGCGATCGCGGCACTCTCGTTTCGTAATCTTCCTTCTTAATCGCCAAGCCATCTTTTTCCAAATCTTCCCATATTTTCACGCGGCACTCGGCGCGATCTAAACCAGCGTACGCTTGCGCGTTCGCACTCATCGTCCCGTCTTTGTTCATGATGTTGATAAATTCCAAATCGCGTTTTTTACCCATGTCGTAATCGTTCGGGTCGTGCGCTGGCGTAATTTTCAACGCGCCCGTACCGAATTCCATGTCGACGTAGTCGTCAGCGATGACTGGAATTTTCCTCCCGTTCGTTCCAGGAACGACGCAGAATTTGCCGACGAAATCCTTATATCTCGGATCTTCTGGGTGCACGGCCACGGCGGTATCCCCGACGATCGTTTCCGGTCTCGTCGTGGCAACCGGTAAAAACTTCGTGTTATCCTCCTCGTATCCTTCCAACGGGTACTTGAAGTGAAACAAAAATCCGGGTTCGTCGCTATACTCCACCTCTAAATCCGACACCGCTGTTTGTAATTTTGGCGCCCAATTCACCATATACGACCCTCTGTAAATCAATTTTTGTTCGTGTAATCGACTGAATGCCTCCAAAACGCCTTCGCTTAAGTTATCGTCCAAGGTGAATCGCTCGCGACTCCAGTCGCAACTCGCGCCTAAACGTTTAATCTGATTTTGAATCCTATCCCCGTACTCTTTCTTCCACTTCCACGTTCTCTTCTCGAACTCTTCTCTCCCAACACCAATCCTCGACAGACCTTCGCTTTCCAATTGCCTCTCCACGACAAGTTGCGTCGCGATCCCCGCGTGATCCGTCCCCGGCAACCACAACGTCGGATGTCCTCGCATCCGCATCGATCGACTCATCACGTCTTGAATCGTCACAAACATCGCGTGACCCATGTGTAACGCTCCAGTCACGTTCGGTGGTGGCATCGGAATCGTAAACGGTTCCTTCTCGTCGTTCGGTTTCGGTTTAAACGCGCCGGATTGTTCCCATCTTTTATATAAAGGTTCCTCCACGTCCGTGTGCTCGAAATTTTTAGGCAAATCGCCGTGTTTTTTCCCCGGCGACACCCCAGCAGCAGCGGCGGCGACGGTAGTCAACCCCACCCTTCGATAATTGCGCGTTGAGGCGATGATGATGCCTCGCGTTCGCATGGTCGCTTTCATCATCGCCGCCGCCGCAGATGGAGTAGAAGGAGCAACCTGTGCGCTTTTCGTCGCCACATTGATTCGCCGCAAAAACGGCTGCGCGCGCTTAGTATTCATTGCTCTCCGCAACATTGTCGCCTTCCGACTCGAACGATAACAAGAAGCAGACGAAGATGAAGACGATGAAGCGATGGGACCTTCCGCTCTGTTGATGAGAGTGACCACCGTAGCGTTCAGTAGCGTCATGCAAATTTAGATAAAGTGCGTGTGTTAATAAATACTTTTGCTGGTGGTGATGGTGAATGGAGGATGGAGGATGATATGAAATAACCCTCGATTGAGGTTTTTAATTTTTGATTTGAATGTGAAAGAAATTTTTACATCTTTTCAAGAGCCGAGCGACTTGTACTTCTGTTGTATTGTGTGTGTGTGTGTGCCGTTATCACTACAACGAGTAGTAAACGCGCGAGAGAGAGGAGAATTCGGCTCAGGTTTTCTTTTGTAATCACCGACTCTTCATAACAGCTTCGGGAAAGATTGGTTTTTGTTTACATCATCGCCGAACCCTCTTTCTCTGCCCAGCGCGTACGAGGTGTTGTTGTTGTTGTCGTCGTCGACGCGTTTATTTTCTGTTCAAAGTTTGTTCTTCTTCTCCCTCTTCTTTTTCGTCGGGATCAGTGGACGGCGAAGGCGCCGGCGCGAGGCCCAAGGCGACGTCCAAATTCTCAATTGGGTCGTATCCCAAGAGAATTGATGCGAGATTTTTTCTGACGACGTCGTCGGCGATCGTTCCCGGTCCGTTCAACTCGAACAACGCTCTGATCGCGTCTCGCAACGCGTCTTTTTGCGCGTCGTCTAAGACGCCGTCGCCGTCGAAGGGTAAGAGTACCGTGTCGATAACGTGAATTATGCCGTTACAGGCAATCAAGTCCGGTTTGATGATGGTACCTTCCGAACCGAGCGCTCGGACGGTGACGTTTTCCGGGTTCGCCTCAATCTTCAACGGCATGACTTCACCGAGAGCGTCTCTCAAATATCGATACGGACCTTCCAACGCTCGCAACTCTGCTTCCGTCAAGTTCGACTCAGGAACCGCGTGGTGCGCGATCAATCGCGCCTCGTACTCGTCTTCGCCCCAAAGCTCCGAGACGAAGTCTTCGAACCGATCGTACCCGGACCAGTCCACGAGATCTTGAATAGCCTCATCGGACGGCGCGAATAACGTGTCCGATCTTGAATACGATTTCAACGCGTCCGTCACTTTCGGATATCGCAAACTGACGTTAAAAAACCTCGATAACTCTGGCGTCTGAGCGAGGATTTCGTACATGGTGTTGTTCTCCGGACAAGAGGGAGCATCCGTTTGTTCGACCAAGTTCTGCGTCTCTCGGATATCTCTCTCTCCTTCTTGGAGAAGTTTTCTCCCGTACGCGTTATACGCCAATCTCGAGGAAAAACGTACACCAGAAGGTCTCCGCGCGCCCGTTTGAGAGTACGAGCCGTACAGTTTCGCTTCGCACGAGGAGAAGAGCCCGAGAAGCGCGAGGAAAAGGAGGATAATCATGGATACTTTACTCTTTTTTTTTGTATCTAAAAACTCGTGTTTGTGAGGATTTTTGAAAAGAGTAAAAAATACTCGGGAAGCGCCAGAAAAAAAAACATATCTATCTCTGTTTAACAAAACAAAAACATTAAATGATGATGTTTACGACATGGACGGGGATAACGGCGGGGACGTGCGCGAGGACGACTTTGAGGAGGAGGACGGGAACGGCGAAAAGAAGAGCATCGAGGAGAAAATCGTCTGTTTTTTTGTCCTTGAAGAAAACAGCCGAGCTCGACGTGGCCACGGGCATAGGCATCGAGAAACTCAGATCATCAACAACGAGCGATGGAAGCGGCGGCAAAGTCGTTGGTGCATCGACGACGATGCGACATTTTCCTCCCCCAATGCATTATTCGTCCGAGTACACGCCCGGGATGAGTGTCGTTGGAGGGGTGTTCTTGGCCACGAGTTTGGTGACGAAGTATTTGACAACGGGCGAGGCGATTGGAGTGTCTGGTTTGCACGGAAGTCCTCAAAAACCGGCATTTTTGCTGGGGTTGTTGGTGGGGACGCACGTGCTCTTGAATTATGCGTTGGACGTGAGTTATTTACTTCCCGACGGCGGCTTTCAGTCGGTACAAAACGCAGCGCGGTTAGGTTTTGCCGGTCTGTGCGTTGGCGTCGGATCGGCGTGCGCCGGCGGATGCACTTCTGGGCACGCGTTGAGCGGCGTCGCGAGACTCTCGAAGAGAAGTTTAGTGGCCGCGAGCATATTTGTGATTGTTGGCATGATCACCGCGAGCGTTTTCGATACCGCGGGTGCGATGGATGTGGTGTTGATGATTCCTGGAAAAAGGACGTGGGACTTGGAACTTTTTTTCGAGAGGATGTTTTACAACGCGGATGTAATCGCACCGTGGGTTGCGACGGTGTGCGACGCGGTATTCGTCAAGGCGAAAACTGCGATGAAGTTCGTGTTGATCGCGTTTCCAGTCGGATTGATCGTCGCCGGTTTGTACACGTACTACCAGTATATCAATGGTACAGATCCATGGGAAGAAACTTTTGAACGTGTGCGGACGATAAGAGAGACAGAAACGCCAGAAGAGAAAAAACAACGCCTTTTGGACGAAACGTTTCACGTTAAAGAAGAAGAAGAAAGGCTACCTCCCGTATCTAATATCATATCGCGGGGAGCTTTCATTTTGTGCGCCCTCGCGTGCGGGTTTTTTGCCATCGCAGCCGCAGAAGCCGAGAGTGCTTTTCACACGTCCAAACTACTCTTGATTTGGCTTTCTAGTTTAGCGTTTTATGCCATCGTTATGCTTGTTGGTGTGTATGGGAAAAATAAACGCCTTCGCGCGTGTACGAAATCCCTCGCGAAAGCGGTTTCGGGATCTTTGTTCGGACTGGCGCTTTGTGTTGGCGGGATGGCCGATCCGGCGAAAGTATCCGCGTTTCTCTCCGTGAACAAAAAGACGTTCGATCCGAGTTTACTCGTCTTTCTTTTCGTCGCGTTGGCTTTCGCGATACCGATTTTTGCATACATAAAAGGTTGGAAAGCCTGGAATGTGTTAGAGGAAAAGTACCAAGACGAAGGCTTGCGAATGAAGCGCTCGTTCTTTGGAGACGAGCTCGCGCAGCCCAATAAACCAAACGAACCTTTCGAATGGAGAATTTTAGTCGGTGCCTCGATCTTTGGGTTGGGATGGGGTCTCACCGCGTTGTGCCCTGGTCCCATGTACGTCAATTTTTCCGCCGCCTTATTCGACGGTTCCCTCCAATTCGATAAAGGCATCGGTCTCTTCTTCGCGACGTTCATCGCCGGGCAAACAACGTTTCGAACTCTCGCGCACGCGTTGAATATTGACGGTAAGATAAACTCAACGATTGTTATGGAAGAAAATAAGGAAACGCTCGCGCGCTTGGATAAAGCCAACTCGCTCGAAGAGCTTCGCCGTTTGCTCTCGAAAGCGCTTGGGAGCTCCGAAGACGCCGTCGTGAAAACTGTGGCGTATTCCGAAGGCGATCGCTCCATTATCCCTTTAACGAACGATGACGACGTGCTCGTGATGTACGCGACTTGGGAATCAGAAAAGACAGGTCGAGATCGTAAAGCGCGTTTGAGGTTTTATCTGGACAAGAGCGAGGAGGAGGAGAAGACGTCGTCGCCTTCGAAAGAGGCGAAGCGCATGGCGCCGCATGGCGCCGAGAAGAAGTAATAAACTTATTCTTGCCATGGTTTTAATAAATATAAATGGAGTTTACATACATGTTTTACATTACATATAGATCTTAGTTTCCTAGTTTCCTAGTGTAGTAGTTTACTCGCTCAAAATACGAGATAGGAGTCATCGAGCTCGACGCTCAAATCATTCAAATCCACGTTATCCGGCATATTGGTGAGAGACAAAATTTCCTCGTCGTCGTCGCCGAAAGCGTTCGCATTGAGGAGAGGATGTTCGTTTGCAACCGTCGTCGGAGAGCCGTTACTGGATCCACCGTTCGCATTCGCCGAATCAGCCGCGATTGCTCTGTTTATCTTCTCAACCTCGTGAGCGCGGAGTAAATCCTTGAGCGAATTTGATTTCGTGAGTTTCAAACCGAGCGGCAACTGTGGCGCCGGGCCGCCTCCGGCGGCAAAGTTTTGTTGTCCACCTTGCTGGTACAACGCGGGCGAGCTGCCACTTCCGTTGGGATTTTGATAGTGCAAATGCGAACCGTGATGATGCTGTTGATGATGTGGATGATACGGATGCGCTCTGTGCACCGGAGACCCGTTCAATCCAGTCGTCGTCGGAAACTGCGGCATCGACTCAACGCGATGGAGATGACCTTGCTGCTGATTATGTTGAGGATATTGCTGATAGTGTTGCATGTGAGGAGGCACGTGGTGGTATTGCTGTTGCTGCTGATACTGAACGTGATGTTGCTGTTGCTGAGGCGGATGTTGGTAATAAACGACGCGTCCGGTTTGATCAATATAGGATCCGTGCTGTGGTTGTTGTTGATGTTGTTGTTGATGATGATAATAATACTGTTGTTGATGATGATAATGGTGGTCACCCGGGCCCGGTGCGGGGAGGATGTGCGCCGGTTTGATCGCCAGACGTCGCTGCTGCACCTTTGACTTCGATATTTTCGCGCGTTGCGCTTTCGGCAAGATACCCACGTGTTGTTGTAACGAAGGCATGCGAGCCATTGGATTGTGCGGTTGCTGCGGCTGCTGTTGCGGCTGTTCTTGCGGTTGCAGCGGCTGCTGTTGCGGCTGCTGATACTGAACGTGCTGCTGCTGCGGCTGCTGCGGCTGGAACTGTGACTGTTGGTATTGAACATGTTGCTGCGGCTGCTGCTGGTACTGTGGTTGCATCGATCGTTGTTGCTGGTGATGTTGCTGATGCTGCTGATGCATCGATTGTTGCTGTTGCGGGTGCAAAGGAACTAACTGATTAAGTCGATGGAGTTGATCGAAAGACGAGCTAAGTTGGGCGTTCGAGGCCGCCGCGCTCCACGCTCTGTTCCCAAACTTTCGTTGCGATCGTTTACCTTTCGTCTTTGACGGCACTTTAACAACTGCTCCGCTAAATTCGTAGCTGTTGTTGTTAATGTCGTTGTTACCGCTACCATCGGTCTTATTGATAGCCTCTTCGCTCCCCGATGCCTTCAGCGGCATCATGGTATCTTCGCTCGAGTCATCAGAACCGTTGTGTCTGTTCTGTTCTGCCCTCATCGCCGTTGGTCCTAAAATCCTCTTATTGCAGGGCATAACTCCCGACCGCCTCAAAACTTCCGCCATTTTCACGTTTCCGGAATCTCTCAACATGTTTCGAACGCAGTGCTGCCACAAATTTGCCGAGTTTTGTCGAGCTAAAGGAATGCGAATCACGTCGCACACGCCCTCTCGGATGGCGCGAATGACAACGTCCTCTTCCTGTTGCTTCGTCGCGGCGTCTTCTTCATCGCTATTGTTAGTATTGTTGCTACTGTTTTCGTTTTCGTCGTTGGTGATGGCGGCGGCGGCGGCGGCGGCGGTGGTGGTGGCGGTGGCGGTAGTCACGTCGGCGTCGATTTTATTACTGTTATCCGCTGCCGGCGAGGACGACGACGTCAAATGAATCGCTTCTAAACGATCCATGGCGTTTCCTTCTGCCTTTGCGACTAATGCTTTTGCTTCTTTTTCCGCCTTATCTGCGTCTTCGTCTCTTTGCATCAACA